>Ga0210049_1001817_pt1 | contig 20072 bp, 23 predicted proteins | sample CryGeyCG2014_300_2_FD_183964 | JGI IMG/M metagenome (GOLD analysis project Ga0210049, IMG submission 183964) | Groundwater microbial communities from aquifer - Crystal Geyser CG06_land_8/20/14_3.00 (SPAdes) (version 2) | ecosystem: Environmental > Aquatic > Deep subsurface > Groundwater | place... | reverse complement strand
AAACTGTTGATGAAATTCAAACAATGTTATAGTTTTCCGTTGGACCATATTGGCACCTTCAAAAAATCTAGATTGTATCAGAGGTACCATTATATCATAATTCGGAGCTAACTCAATAGGCATAAAAGAGTTTGAGGTTACTTCACGGAAAGGGACGGCACTTAGGGACGGCACTTAGGGGACGGAGTTAACTTGGTTGACTTAAGAAATGGAAGAAATGGGGACGTTTCTAATTAGAGAGATAGATTCCGTGTCAGGCACGGAATGACAGCATTTCTGAGATTGCCACATCGGGCGAACAAGTTCGCCCCTACGCGTCTCACAATGACAACAAAATGGCCGGGTTGCTAACGGTCATTTTTTTATTGTAATTTTCTCTCAATTAAATATAATGAAGATTGTTGAAAAATTCAACAATCTTTGATGACAACGATAAAAGCACCGATTACAGAGATAAAGTCATCGTCGTTAATCGCCGTAATCGTTTTTTATAAATCGCTGTAATCAGGTTCCCCTATGATTTCTTATATTTTTAGACGATTGCTTTTAACAATTCCTGTTCTTCTTGGAATAACCGTTATTACTTTTCTTGTGATGCATTTATCGCCGGGCAAACCGACGGATGTTCTTACTGATATGAACCAAAAAATCACCGCAGAGGCAAAACAGCGGCTGGTCGCAATTTACGGGCTTGATAAACCATTTTATGTTCAGTACGGACTGTGGATTAAACGGCTGACGAAACTTGATTTCGGCAAATCCTTTAAAGACGACAGACCCGTAATGAAAAAAATCGCCGAACGGCTTCCTGCAACACTACTTCTTAATTTTTTATCAATAATTGTAATATTCGCATTAGCAATTCCCATCGGCGTTTTTTCTGCAGTAAAAAAAGATACCGTTTTTGATAAAATTACTACTGTTACAGTTTTTTTGGGATTTTCTGTTCCTACCTTCTGGCTGGCAATTTTATTGATGATTTTCTTCGGACTCCATCTTGGCTGGTTGCCGATTTCCGGCTTCCGCTCAATAAATTTTGATGAACTTACTTTTTGGGGAAAATTTATGAATATCACGAAACATCTTGTGTTGCCTGTTTTTGTGTCGGCATTTACAGGACTTGCCGGACTTTCAAGATATACAAAATCCGCAATGTTGGAAGTTCTTCATCAGGACTACATAAGAACCGCGAGAGCGAAAGGACTATCAGAGTCAACTGTAATTTTTAAGCATGCTTTAAGAAATGCATTGATTCCGGTTGTGACAATTATTGGTCTTACAATTCCTGATTTAATAGGCGGGTCATTTATTTTTGAGACGATTTTCGCATGGCCCGGGATGGGACGGCTGGGTTACGAAGCGATTATGTCACGGGATTATCCCGTTATTATGGCCGTAGGAACGATAGTCGCAATTTTGACACTTCTTGGAAATTTAATTGCAGACATAACTTACGCTTATGTTGACCCAAGAATAAGATATAAATAAAAGGACAAATGTCCGGAAATAATATGGGTAGGAAAAAAATACTAAATCTAAAAACTGTTTTTAAATTTGTAAAAATTTCATTGAAAAGGCGAAAAATTCCACCAACAGTAAGAGAAGTGGCAAATTATTTTAACATCTCAAAATCTGCTGCACATGCTTATTTAAAAGACTTACACAAGAATATGAAAATAAAAATACGAAAATCTCAGTTTTCAAATCGAAGTGTATCCAGAGGATTGATCATAAAACCAAAAAATAAAAGGACAAATGTCCGGAAATAATTTTTATGTTCAAATTATATCTTGAAAAATTACTAAAAAATAAACTTGCCAAAGTCGGAATTTTAATAATAGTCGCTTTGATTTTAACGGCAATTTTTTCGCCTTTAATTTCTACGCATAATCCGATTGAAGGAATTATTTCAGAACGGTTACAGCCGCCTTCAAAAAATCATTTTTTGGGAACCGACGAAATGGGGCGGGATGTTTTTTCAAGGATGGTTTATGGTACGAGAATTTCAATATCTATCGGAATTATCGCGGTCGGAATTTCAGTAATTGTCGGAACATTTTTCGGACTTGTCTCGGGTTATTTCGGAGGGAAAATTGACACTGTCATTATGCGGTTCGTTGATATTATGCTTTGTTTCCCTACATTTTTTTTAATTTTGATGGTGATTGCTTTTTTAGAGCCCAACATTTACAATGTTATGGTTGTAATCGGTCTCACTTCATGGCCGGGGCTGGCGCGATTGGTTCGCGGCGAAACACTTTCTGTAAAAGAACGCGACTTTATAATTGCGGCAAAAGGACTGGGTCTTAAAAAAAGAAGAATTATTTTTGTTCATATTCTTCCAAATGTGATTGCACCGGTAATCGTTGCGGGTATCTTGGGGGTCGGAGCGGCAATTCTTACAGAGTCGGGACTTTCCTTTTTGGGGCTTGGCGTTCAGCCGCCCACACCGTCGTGGGGAAATATTTTAACCAGCGGCAAGGATTATATTCATATCGCATGGTGGCTTTCGCTTTTTCCGGGACTGGCAATTTTGATAACAGTTCTCAGTTGGAATCTTTTAGGTGAGGGTTTACGGGATGTTTTTGACCCGAGGATAACTTGAGTAACCACAGAGGACACGGAGAAAAATAAGCCACAGAATTTCACAGAAAATCACAGAAAGAATTCAATAAAAATCTGTGTTAATCTGTGTTAATCTGTGGCTGAAATTATGGAAACTATTTTATCAATTGAAAATCTTTCCGTTGAATATACCGTCGGGAAAAAAATAATTTCCGCCGTAAGAAATGTTTCGTTAACATTAAATAAAGGAGATTCTCTGTCAATAGTCGGCGAATCGGGATGCGGTAAATCAACACTCGGTCTTTCTATGTTAAATCTTCTGCCGAAAGAAGCAAGAATAACCGGCGGCAAGATTATTTTTCACAATCAGGATATTTTACGATTTGATAAAAAAGAAATGCAAAAAATAAGGGGCGGGAAAATCGGAATTGTTTTTCAGGACCCGTTATCGTCATTAAATCCTGTAATAAAAATTTTACAGCAGATACGAGAGACGCTGAAAATTCACAGACGGGATTATTCAGAGGAAAAGATAGGCAAACTTTTGGAAGCAGTACAGTTAAACGATACGAAAAGAATTAAAAACTCCTATCCGCACCAGTTGTCCGGCGGAATGAGACAACGAATAATGATCGCTATCGCTATCGCTTCGGACCCCGAAATCTTGATTGCCGACGAGCCGACAACATCTCTGGACGTCACTATCCAGAAGGAAATTTTAGAACTAATAAAAAAACTGATACGAGAATTAAACCTAACCGTAATTTTCATAACCCACAATTTCGGAATTGTGTCGGACTTATGCAATAAAATCGCAGTAATGTATGCGGGAGAAATTGTTGAGGGGGGGGGAATATCCGAAATACTTAAAAATCCGAGACACCCTTATACAAAAGCGCTTTTATCGGCAATTCCGAAAAAAGATAACTTGGTAAAGTTTAACACGATTCCCGGTAGTGTGTCGGATTTAGCATCTTTACCTTCCGGGTGTAAGTTTAATCCGCGATGTCCGAGAAAAATAGCGAAATGCGTGCAGGAAGACCCGCAACTGGAATGTAAAGAAAACAGGTTCTTGAGGTGTTTTAACCCATGAAAAAAACTAAAAAATTGTCATTATTAATGAATTTTGGATTAACAATAATCATACTGACGATTTTTGCACTTGCAGCAATTGACGTTTACACTTTTTTTGACACCAGAACCGAATACGAAATCGCAAAAAATCGGATTGCAGGAATCTCAAAAGAAATTAAATATCTGGAAAAAGAAAAGCACAAAATCTACAGACAGTCGTCATCACTGAAAAGAAAACAACTCGCACTTATAGAAATCAATAAAAATCTGATAGAAAAAAGTATCGGTCTTTCAAACGAAAACATGCTTCTCATTCAGCGGATTAACGAACTGACCGACAGCGAACCCTATATTCTTGTAGATACAAGGGAAAATACTTTATACTTCAAACGAAAAGGACAAATTATCAGATATGCAAAATGTTCCGTCGGAAAAGGCGGGATTTTGCGCGATAAAAAAACCGGAAGAAAATGGGAATTTGTAACTCCCAAAGGAATTTTCACGATAAAAAATAAAACGGAAAATCCGCTGTGGTTCAAACCCGACTGGGCATTTATTGAGGAAAAAAAAGAAATACCGCTTCCGTTCGCACCCGAAAGAAAAGTGGAGGGGGAGTTGGGAAAGTATGCTCTTGATTTAGGATTCGGTTATAAAATCCACGGAACGCAAAAAGAGGAATTACTCGGCAGGGCAGTTTCCCACGGATGCATTCGGCTCGGCGCGGATGACCTTGAGTATATTTATAAAAATACAAAAATCAACAAAACGCTTGTTTATGTTTATTAAATGACCCCGCTTCAGCGGGGTCATTCCTGCGAAAGCAGGAATCCACGGGAGATCTCTTGATTAAATTCTTCAAAATCATATTTCGTCTTTTCCTTTTATCAATACTTGGTATTTCTATTTTTATTCATATAAAACTTCCAAGTTATACCAGGGCAATGGAAAGCGAAATCGCAGAATTAAACAAACAACTTTCAATGTTGTCAAACCAAAAAAAATACGAAACCGCCATAAAACAGTCGGCTTACAGCGATACGGAAATAATAAAAGAAGAAATGCTGCCGCAGATTGAGGAAGAAAAAAAATCACTTGTTGAACAGAATAAAATTTTACTAAAAGAAAACCGACTATTGAGCGGACATCTGAATATCCTAACTACTAAAGTAATATTTGACACCAAATTGAACCGCCTGAAACTTGTGAAAAACGGGAAAATAGTATCCGATATCGTTGTCTCAAAAAAATTGGTCGCCGATTTTCTGAAAAGCGAGATAAACCGCAAGACGCTGAAAATATTGGCAAAAGAAAAAAACCCGGCGCCTATAAAACCAAAATGGACATTTGAGGATATAACCAAGGAATTACCGGCGGAAAATTCTACCGAGCGACTCATGATAGGCGCATTGGGGAATTATGCGATTTATTTCGACGATTATCTAATCATTCACGATTTTACGAAAAACACTCGGCAGCACGACACGATAAATCACGTCTGCATACAGATGAAACCGAAAGATATGCAAAAACTTTACAATTCTGTTTTCATTGGAACTAAACTCTATGTTGAATGATTTTATATTAAAAACGGTCAATCTGAATAAAAGTTTTCGTGCAGAAAAAAACTTCTTTTCAAGCAAAACCTCCGGCATAAAAGCCGTTGATAATGTTTCAATCAAATTGAAAAATGGGGATGTGATGGGAATCGCCGGCGAATCCGGAAGCGGGAAAACCACACTCGCAAAAATTGTTTCGGGACTTTTGGATTATGATTCCGGAGAAGTTTTTATAAACGACAGGGAATTAAAAAATTATTCCAGATACGAACTGTCCAAAAAAGTTCAGATGATTTTTCAGGACCCATTTTCGTCGCTCAACCCGAAACTTTCCATCGGCACGGCAATTACGGAAGCAATTAAAACACAAAATCAAAATCTTTCCGAAAAGGCAATTGAAATATTAAACATGGTCGGGATGGCACCGGATACCATGCAAAAATATCCGCACCAATTTTCCGGCGGTCAACGTCAGAGAATCGCAATAGCGCGGGCATTGGCATCTAAACCCGAAATTATTATCGCCGACGAGCCTGTCTCATCTCTTGATATTTCAGTCCAGGCGCAGATTATGAATCTTTTTCTTGATTTGAAAAAAACTCTCGGACTTTCTTACATAATTATTTCTCACGACTTAAACTTATTAAGTGCTGTTTCCGATAATATAGCAATAATGCAAAACGGAAAAATTATTGAATACGGACAATCTGAAAAAATTATGGACAGCCCTGAAAACCCGTATACGCAGCGGCTTATTTCTTCTATACTAACTATAAATGTATAAAAATAAAAAAATAAATTATTTAAGGACTTACAAAAATATCTGGCTCGTCGGCGGATATATTCGTGATTCACTTTTAGATAAAATTACAAAGGATATTGATTTTGTAACCGCCGGCAACACAAAAAAAATTGCGAGGAAATTCGCCGATAAAATCAACGGCAGTTTTGTAGTGCTTGATAATTTCAATAAAACATATCGGGTTGTTGCCGATGATGAAATTTATGATTTTTCCAAAATGCAGGGAAAAAATATTTTAGAAGATTTATCCCGGCGGGATTTCACGATAAATGCCATGGCTTTATCATTTATAACTTACGATTTACGACTTACGAACGTTATAGACCCGTTTAATGGATTGTCTGATATAAAAAATAAAGTTATCAGATGTGTTTCAGAGAAAAATTTTGTTGAAGACCCGCTGCGGCTTTTGAGAGCATACCGTTTTGCAGGACAATTAAATTTCAGCATAGAGCGAAAAACCAAAGGATTTATAAAAAAATACTCGCATAAATTAAAAAATATAGCAAGTGAAAGAATACAAAACGAATTGTTTCTAATGCTGGAACTATCAGATAGTTATGATGTTATCATTAAAATTTATAAAGCGGGATTGTTAGAAGAAATAATGCCGGAACTGGTAAAAACTTTAAATACGGCGAGATGCTACTACCCGAAAATGGGATTACTGGGACATTCTTTTTATGCTTTAAAAACACTTGAGAACTTTTATGCCTCGGATTTCAAAAATATTTTTCCAAAATTTTACAAAAAAATAAATACGCATCTTGAAGAGAAACTCTCAAAAACTGCAAAGCGAAAAACCCTCTTGAAATTAGCGGCACTTTTACATGATATCGGAAAACCCAAATCGGCGAAAAAGATTGACGGACGACTGAGATTTTTTGAACACGAGGAAATGGGATGCGATATTATAAACATTATCGGCAAACGCTTAAAACTTTCAAATAATGAAATAAAGTATCTTAAAACCTTGACATTACACCACATGCGTCTGGGAAATCTTACATCCGCTGAAAAACTGACCGACAGGGCGGCGTGGAGATTTTTCAGAGACCTCCGAGACGACGCTATTGACCTTATTGTTTTATCAGTCACCGACGCCTATACATACCCGAAAGGCAAAACAAGAACGCTTCACAAAATAATAGCCAACAAACTGCTGAACAAATTCTATCGACAAAAAGAAAAAATTGCACCGATTAAACTTTTAAACGGTTTTGAGATAATGAAAACACTGAAAATTCCGGAAAGCCCGCTCATCGGAAAAATTCTTAAAGAACTGGAAGAAGCGCAAGTATTAAAAAAAGTTAAAACAAAAAAAGAAGCGGAAAAATTTATTAAATGTCTTTACAAAACAAAAAAGAATTTATATAATGATTGTTAAGGTAATTTTTAATTTTTACTAACAAGAGCGGAATATACTTTACATGGAAGATGGTGTCATGCTGAACTTGATTCAGCATCTATAGACCCTGAAACGAGTTCAGGGTGACAGACGAAGTACTTTACGGATGTAAAGTATTTTATGCTCCCCTTAGTAATTGATTTTATTATGGATTATATTCCTGCTGTCAAAAAAGAAATAGAACATCTGCGGGCGCTTCACGAAATCTCTTCGCTTTTGAGTTTCAGAATAACACTGAAAGAATTTTCCATAAAAATTCTTGCTATAATCATAAAAACTCTCAGGGTTGAAACAGCTGCAATTTATACAATTAACTGGGAACTAAAACAACTTATCTGCCTTAACAGTTTAGGTAAGGACAGCGAGGGTATTCTTAAAAGAGAGTCACGGCTTAAACTTAAACTCGGGTTCGGGCTCGTCGGATGGGTCGCACAGGTCGGCAGAGCGGAAATAGCCAACGAACCGCATAAACATACCCATTACACAAAAGAAGTGGATGCACTCGCAGGAATTACCGCAAAAAATATACTCTGCGTTCCTATCATTCTGAAAAATAAAAATTATGGGGCGATTGAAGTTATAAATAAAAAAACGGATTTCGACGACACCGATAAGGAACTGCTTTTAACAATCTCAAGTTACGTTGCTATGACTATTGAAAACTCCGAGTTATATCAGGAATTATTATATTCAAAGGATTATGTTGAAACCGTAATTGAAAGTATTCCCGGCGGGTTCATTGCATCAAACAAAGAGGGAAAAATCACAATGTTCAATACTCAGGCGCAAAACATTCTGGGATTAAATAAATCATTCGTGCTCGGTAAAAACAGTAAAGAGGTTTTTCTGAAACAACCGGAATTACCCTCAATACTTTTTGATGCATTTATAAATCAGCAGCAACAAAACAGACAGGAAATTTATGTCATCGGTAAAAACGATAAACGGATGCTTTTGGGTTACGGGACTATTTTGATTAAAAATAAACTCGGTCATCTCGCTGGCAGCGGAATAATTTTTCAGGATATAACGGAATTTGTTAAATAGGTTTTTCATCTGAACTGACTTTGCGCGGGTGTGGTCTAATGGCAGAATGTCAGCTTCCCAAGCTGAAGACGGGGGTTCGATTCCCCTCACCCGCTTTCCACAATCCAATGAAAAACGCCATGCCTTATTATGTTTATATCCTCAAATGTTCCGACGATACGCTTTACACCGGAACCACAACTAACCTGAAAAGAAGAATTGACGAACACAATAAAGGCAACGGCGCAAGATACACATCAAACAAAACACCCGTGAAATGCGTCTATTCTGAAAAACAACCCGATAGGTCGTCGGCATTGAAACGAGAAATAGAGATAAAAAATTTGACCAGAGAACAAAAATTGACTTTGACAACAAGTAAAAAATAATTTTTGATTTTTATTACTTTTGGATTTTGTTGACTGATTTCTCATGTTTTGAAGAAACATATCTTCAAAACTTTTTTGTTTGATTTTTTTACTGAATTTGTAAAATGAAAAATATGGAAACTGTTATTGTAATTTTAGGACCGACGGCGAGCGGGAAAACTGGCGTCGCTGTTAAACTCGCAAAAAAAATAAACGGCGAGATTATTTCGGCCGATTCGCGGCAGATTTACAAATATATGGACATCGGAACTAATAAACCGTCAAAAAAACAGTTGAAATCTGTCCCTCATCATCTGCTAAACATTATAGAACCGACGGAAAATTTTACTGCCGGTGATTTTGTAAAATTTGCCGACAAAAAAATAAAAAAAATTTTTAAGCGGAAAAAAATACCGCTCATCGTCGGCGGGACAGGACTTTACATAAAAGCGCTTATTGACGGTTTAATAGAAATACCTTCAAATAAAGAAATAAGAATAGTTCTAACGGATTACTACAAAAAAATGGGGTTAATACACTGCAATAAACTGCTTGAAAAATTTGACCCCGAAACAGCAAAAACGATTGACAAGCAAAATCCTGTTCGTGTCTTACGGGCAATTGAAATATGCCTTTTGACAGGCAAAAAGTTTTCGGAATTGAAAAAGCAAACAAAAAAATCCGACTACAAATATATTTTATTCGGGCTTAAAATAGGCAGGGATGAACTCTACAAAAGAATAAATTGCCGCGTTGACAAAATGATAAAATCCGGATTGTTCAACGAAGCAAAAAAACTTGTTAAAAAATATTCTAAAAAAAGCGCCGTTCTTAATGCAACAATCGGCTACAGTGAAATACTTGATTATATGGATGGTAAAAGTTCAAAAGAAAATGCCGTTAATTTAATCAAGCAAAATACCCGGCATTACGCAAAAAGACAGATGACCTGGTTTAAAAAAGACAGCCGCATTATCTGGCTTGAATCAAAAAATAGCCCGTTAAAAAAAATATTGAATTATCTTAAAAAATCTGATATAATCTGAAATTGTGGCAAAAGCACTATTAGTCGGCACAATTTCTAAAGGACAAAAAGATAATACCGTTGAGTTATTAAAGGAACTTGAACGGTTAGCCGATACATCCGGTATTAAAACTATTGACTCCGCTGTTCAGAAAATAGAAAAACCGAATCCGAAATTTTTTATCGGCGAAGGCAAGGTCTTTGAAATAAAAAAAATCTGCGAAGAAAAATCTATTGATGCGGTGATTTTTGACAATGAACTGACGGCAACCCAGCAGAGAAATCTTGAGGAACATATTCCTTCAAGAATTATAGATAGAACGCGATTGATATTAAATATTTTCGCCCAAAGAGCGCGGACGCAGGTTGCAAAACTTCAGGTTGAACTTGCTGAAAAACAATATGAACTTCCGAGATTATCGGGTAAAAACAGTTTCCTTGCCCAGCAACGCGGCGTAATAGGAATACGGGCGGGCTTCGGTGAAAGGAAAATTGAAGTCGACAGAAGAATAATTAAAAATAGAATTGCTTATCTCAAAAAAGAAATTGAAAAAATTAAACTTCACAGGGAAATTCAGAGGTCAAAAAGGCAGGACGTTCCACTTCGGATTGTGTCAATCGTCGGTTATACGAATGCCGGTAAATCCACTTTTTTAAACTATCTCACCGGGAAAAATTCGGTCTATGCCGACGATAAACTTTTTGCGACACTTGATCCGACGACAAGAAAAGTTAAACTTCCCGGCGGCAAAATTGTCCTGTTCACCGATACGGTAGGATTTATAAAAAAACTCCCGCATCAGTTGATCGCGGCTTTTAAGTCAACGCTGGAAGAAATCACAAAGTCGGACTTAATAATTCATCTGACTGATATTTCCGATAAAAACTATAAAGACAACGAAAAGACGGTAATGGACGTCTTAAAAGAAATCGGAGCGGACAAATTAACTATAATAAATGCCTGCAACAAATGTGATTTGTTAAAATCAAAACCTTTTCGCTCCGAAAATAATTTTTATTTATCGGCAAAAACGGGGGAAGGCGTATATGAACTGCTTACCGCAATTTCTGTCAAATTTGAAAGCGAACTTAAATATAAAAAAATAGCAATACCGTATAATTTATTTTCCTTAATTTCCAAGATAAAATCTGCCGGAAAAATTGTCCGGTACAATCCTCAAAAAAATGACCCGAAGGGGCATGCTGAACTGGAAATTTTAATTGACGAAAAAAATTGGGGACAGATTAAAAAACTTATAGATGAAAAACCTTACGCTTCCAAATAAATTAACAATCTCAAGAATAATCGCCGTGCCTATTTTTGTAATAAGTGCTATTGCAAAAAACAATGGACTTGCAGTTTCAGTATATATATTTTGCGTTATTACCGATTTTTTGGACGGACTTATTGCCCGAAAACGGGGAGAAAGAACTCCGCTCGGTGCATTTTTAGACCCGCTTGCGGATAAATTTCTTCTGATAAGCGCATTTATTACTTTTGCGGCACTGAGAAAAATACCGGTTTGGATACCAATTGTCGTAATTACGAAAAACATAATAATTTTTCTCGGATGGTGGTTGCGGCTTCAACTTGCCGGAAACAGTGTCATATCACCGACATTACTCGGAAAAGCGACAACCGTAATTGAAATGACGGTGATATTATCCGTCCTTACGGGCATTCCTGAAAAAATTTTATTTATTCTTACTTATCTAATGCTGTTTTCAATAATCGTTTCAACTTTTAATTATATTTTTTCGGGAATCAAAGAAATAGAAAAAAATAACAGGTAAGTCATTCTAAATCTGACAGGATTTACAGGATAAGTTCAGGATTAAACAATTTTTGTAAAATCCTGTTAATCCTGTCAAAAGTTTTAGAAAAGATAACATATTTTAAGAATACTAAATTACTAAGGGGAGCATAAAATACTTTACATCCGTAAAGTACTTCGTCTGTCACCCTGAACTCGTTTCAGGGTCTATAGATGCTGAATCAAGTTCAGCATGACACCATCTTCCATGTAAAGTATATTCCGCTCTTGTTAGTATTACGTAAAAAAATGATTATTTTAATTTTGTTTTTATCTTTTTTACTCGGCGCAATTCCAAATGCATATTTAATTGCAAAAATTTTTTACGGAATTGACATCCGAAATTACGGCAGCGGAAATCCCGGCGCTACTAATGTCTGGCGAATAACCGGTAAAATTCCCGCAGCAATTACATTTTTGTTTGATGTTCTAAAGGGGTTTATACCGGTATTTATCAGTAAAAAAATATTCCCGGAACCGTCATTAACATATCCAATGCTGGCAGGTTTTTGCGCCGTTGCCGGACATATCTGGACTCCGTTTTTGAAATTCAAAGGCGGAAAGGGCGTCGCAACCGGATGTGGGGTTTTTTTAGGATTGTCTCCGTTGTCCGCCATTTTTTCTTTGATTGTTTTCTTGGTTGTTCTTTTAATAACAAAATATGTAGCACTCGGCTCAATAACAGCAGCGATATCGCTTCCGATTTTTTTATATTTTTTTAACGAGCCGGTTATACCAAAATATGTGTCTATCATTCTTGCGATAATCGTCGTGTTACGACATAAATCAAACATTAAAAAAATTATTACGAAAACTTGAAGATTGAGAGAATAATATACCATGAAGTACGAAATAAAAAATTAAGTCATCTGACAGGATTTACAGGATAAAAATCAGATATCAAAATCCTGTTAATCATGTCAAAGAAATAACAATAAAATCTGCGTAATCTGCGTTCAAAAAAATGAAAATTGCGGTAATCGGTGCAGGGGCTTGGGGTACAACACTTGCCCAGCATCTTATTAAAAACGGGCATCAGATAACGCTGTGGGAATTTGATAAATCGCGGCTGGAATACTTAAAAACCCGGCGACACCCTTTGTTTTTTCATCATGTTAACTTAGATAAAAATATCCTTCTCACAAACGCTCTCGCACAAGCAGTCACAAAAAAAGATATAATAGTTCTCGCTGTCCCGTCTCAAACGATGCGGGACACGTCAAAAAAAATTAAAAGATACATAGATAAAAATCAAATTTTCGTTATAGTAAGTAAAGGCATAGAAATAAAAACAGGAAAACTTTTATCGGAAGTTATCAGGGAAGAACTCAATTTAATTGCTCCAAAAAATATCACGGCGCTGTCGGGTCCGAGTTTTGCAAAAGAGGTTGTTCGGGGACTTCCGACGACAATGGTTTCGGCGGGGGATAAAAAAAATTCGGAAATAATTCAGAAAATATTCTCTGCGCCGAATTTGAGAATTTATACAAATTCCGATATTATCGGAGTTGAAGTAGGCGGGGCAGTAAAAAACGTAATCGCAATCGCCGCGGGCATCGCTTACGGGATGGGACTTGGTGATAACACCGCCGCTGCAATAATAACCCGCGGACTGGTTGAGGTAGCACGTCTCGGAATAAAACTCGGAGCGAAAAAGGAGACATTTGCAGGACTTACCGGTATGGGTGATTTAGTTATGACGGCATTTTCTAAAAATTCCAGAAACAGAAATTTCGGAGAACTGATAGGGTCGGGCGTTATGGTGAAAAATGCTTCAAGAAAAATAGGAATGGTTGTTGAGGGTATTCCGACCACCGAAGCCGTTATAAAACTCTCAAAAAAATTAAAAATTGAAATGCCGATAACAAACGAAGTTCATAAAATAATTTTTGAAAATAAAAATCCAAAAAGTGCAATTTTGTCGCTTATGATGAGAAACACTAAACCGGAATAAAAAACGATTACAGTGATAAAAGATAGATTACAGTGATACACAATACTATCGTTGACATCGTATATTTTATCGCCGTAATCAATACCGAGCATAGCGAGGTATTTTATGGACAAAAAAGAAATTATTGAACAATTGTCAAAAAGAACCTGTTGCAAAAAAGAGGCCGCGGATGCGTTTGAAGAATTTTTGCTGGCGGTAAAAAAATCGCTTTTCAAAGGAGAAAAGGTTCATCTTAAGGGCATCGGAACGCTTTATACAAAAATGAGAAAAGAACGCCGGGTGAGAAATCCTAAAACAAAAGAGATAATAAAAATTATGCCGAAAAGAGTCATACGATTCAAGGCGTCGGAAGTACCATTAGAATAGTCGTAAACCGATGATGCGCTAATATGCTGATAAGATGATACGGAACGACTTAACTAACATATCAACATATCATCTTATCACCGTATCAACATAGATATGGATATAGACGATAAAAATTATTTTTCAATCGGAGAGGCGGAAAAATTGACCGGTGTTAAGCCGTATATTTTACGATATTGGGAACAGGAATTCCGCATTTTAAGGCCTGCAAGACGAACATCCGGTCAACGAAAATACACGAGACAGGACATCGGTCTTATATTGAAAATTAAGGAACTGCTTTATACGAAGGGACTGACAATTTTAGGCGCTAAAAAATTTTTAATAGAAGAAAAAAGAAAAAGAAAAAAGCAGCCGGAGTTGGAATTCACAATAGAGGCACAGTCGGTTGATTTGCTTAAAAAAACAAAAAAAGAACTGGAAATAATTTTGGATTTATTAAAATGACACTGTTGAAAAAGTTCAACAGTGTCACCCCGAATTTATTTCGGGGTCTCGGCTCTTGTCGGTGAATGAGATGCTGAAACAAGTTCAGCATGACAAATGTGGGGGTTTTTCAACAATCTTAAAATGATGGATGATTTTGAAAAATTGCGGTGTCAGATGGTAGAAACGCAGATTCTTGCACGGGGAATTTCCGATAAAAAAGTAATTGACGCAATGCTGAAAATCCCTCGTGAAAAGTTCATTGAAGAAAAGTTTTACTCTCAGGCATACAGCGACCATCCGCTGCCGATTGGAGAAGGGCAAACGATTTCACAACCGTTCATCGTCGCACTGATGACAGAGTTGCTTAATCTTACGGGGAATGAAAAAGTTTTGGAAATCGGGACCGGGTCCGGTTATCAGACGGCAATTTTGGCGGAACTCTCAAAAAAGGTCTATACTGTTGAAAGAATACCGACGCTTTTTAAGAATGCTAAAAATATACTCGCGGAAATGGGCTACAAAAATATTTTTCTGTTCAATTTAGACGGCACGGAGGGATTGAAAGAACATTCGCCTTTTGATAGAATCATCTTAACAGCGGCATCCGACAAAATTCCACAACCGCTCGTAGAACAACTGAAAGAATCCGGAAAGTTGATAATTCCGATAGGAGACAGATTTTCACAGGAACTGCTTGTAGCGGATAAAATAAACGGCAAACTTGAAATAAAAAATTACGGCGGGGTAACTTTCGTTCCACTAATCGGAAAATTTGGAGTGAGTGAGTGAATCTAATACGAAAACTTTATGACTGGGTTTTGTCATTAACAGAATCAAAACATTCAAACTGGGCGTTGTTTTTCTTGGCATTTGCGGAGTCATCATTTTTTCCGATACCGCCGGATGTGCTTTTGATAGCGCTTTCAATAGGCAAACCCGCTAAATCATTTTTTTATGCGACTATTTCAACCGTCGGTAGCGTGCTTGGCGGAATTTTCGGGTATTTTATCGGTTACGGTATTTGGGAGATGGTGAAGGGATTTTTTTTCAGATATGTTTTCAGCGAGCAGATTTTTCTGAAAGTTCAGGAATTGTATCAGCACAACGCATTCTTGGCGGTATTCACGGCGGGTTTCACTCCGATTCCCTACAAGGTCTTCACCATCGCAGGAGGAGTGTGTCAGATAGGATTGCCGGTTCTTATTTTTGCCGCCGCATTATCCCGTTCGGCAAGATTTTTCCTTGTTGCCGGTTTGATATGGAAATTCGGAGAAAAAGTAAAAATTTTTATTGACAAATATTTTAATTTGCTTACAATGGTATTTACTGTTCTTTTAATCGGCGGATTTTTACTCTTAAAAAAAGTTTTTTGATTTAACTAATCACTAATTCTCTGTCGTATAAACTAATTCTCTGTTTTACCGGGGTGTGGCCCAGTGGTAGGGCACTCGCTTGGGGTGCGAGTTGTCGCAGGTTCGAGTCCTGTCACCCCGAATAACGGCAATTACAAATTAAAAATTAAAAATTAAAAATGCTTTTAACCCCAATTTTACATTTTACATTTTACATTTTTACTACTCAGAGCGGAATATACTTTACATTGGTGAAGCACTTCGTCTGTCACCCTGAGTGGAACGAAGGGTCTCGCATTTTAACATCGAGATTCTTCGCCTTCGGCTCAGAATGACATCCTTTTCATGTAAAGTATTTTATGCTCCCCTTAGTAATTGCTTTATCCGGGGTGTAGCTCAGTTGGCTAGAGCGTACGGTTCGGGACCGTAAGGTCGCAGGTTCAAGTCCTGTCACCCCGAAAAAGACAATTATCAATTCAAAATTAAAAATGAAAAATGTTTTTTACCATAATTTTTAATTCTAAATCCCGCTAAAGCGGGACAAGTTTTTACATTTTTAATTGCCGTTAATATGTTCCGATATAAAATAACAGTCACAGGCGATGTTCAGGGAATCGGTTACAGATATTTTACCGAAAGAGAAGCACTAAAATTAAAATTAACCGGCTGGGTTAGAAATTTATCAAACGGAAATGTCGAACTACTGGCAGAAGGTGAAAAAAATATTCTTGAAGATTTCGTCAATATATTAAAAACAAAACATCCTTATGCAAAAATTGACGATATAAAAATTTTAGAGACAGAAATCACAGAAAAGGAGTTTTCTGCTTTCAATATAAATTTTTAATTTTTAATTGACTCTAAATATGGATACGCTTGACCCGGTAAAACTTTATTTTTCAACCATAAGAAAAATTCCTCAGATTACAAAAAGGGAGATAGCGGTTTTAATCCCAAAAATACACAAAGGTGACAAGAACGCGAAAAAAAGAATGATTGAGGGAAATCTCCGTTTGGTAATTCCTATTGCGAGAAAATATCACAAACCCGGAATTCCGTTTTCCGATTTAATTGAAGAAGGAAATCTCGGGCTGATGCGGGCGATTGAAAAGTTTGACATCAAACGGGGATATTATTTTTCCACATATGCGAACTTCTGGATAACACAGTACATTTCGCGCTATGTGTCTTCTCAACTTAAAACGATAAGAATTCCGGAACACATTATAGCACGAATGAGAAAATGGCTTAAAGAATACGAACATCTGAAGCAGAAACTCGGCAGACCTCCGACGCCGAAAGAAACCGCAAAAAAATTAAAACTTACTCCCGAGGAAATCCTGCGGCTTTTGGAAAATCTGGAACTTTCAAAAAGCGTTACATCATTAGATGTGAAAATTGACGAAGACGAGGCGGTGTCGCTAGCGGATGTTATCTCCGACGGCGGAAAAGATGACCCGACAATGCTCATCAAATATCTTAAAATCACCAAACAGATGGATATGGTTCTCAAAAAACTTTTGCCGAAAGAAAGACAGGCAATAATTCTGCGGTTCGGCTTGGACGGCGAAATCCCGCATACGCTTGAAGAAGTGGGGAAAAAAATGGGTCTTACCCGTGAAAGAATCAGACAAATGGAAACAACGGCATTCAGAAAAATAAAAAACGCCGTAATGAAACTGCAGTTTTTGGAAAGCGAGGAAATGTAGAACACGAATAGAGGCATACGAATAACGGCAAACATCACGAACAAGGCACAAATAATGGCAAAGACGAGATGCTTCGTTTCATCCCACGGGGACTCCCTTCGGTCGCTCAGCATGACATCACAGAAGTAGTCATTCTGAGCCGAAGGCGAAGAATCTCATTCGTGAAAATTCGTGAAATAATTCGTAATGTGTTATTCGTGTAAGGAGCGTAGCGACTATGAATCTTAAAAAACTTATCAGAGATGTTCCGGATTTTCCGAAAGCAGGAATAATTTTCAAGGACATAACGCCGCTTCTTATCAATCCGAAGGGATTTAAGTCGGCAATCAACCAAATGGCAAAAATGAATTGGAAACTGTCCCCGATTCACAAAATTGTCGCAATGGAATCTCGCGGATTTATTTTCGGTGCGGCTCTTGCCTTAAAACTTGGGGCCGGATTTGTACCTGTAAGAAAAAAAGGGAAACTTCCGTATAAGACCATCCGCGAGGAATATCAACTTGAATACGGCACAGATATTTTAGAAATGCACGAGGACGCTATTGTTAAAGATGAAAATGTTCTGATTGTTGACGATGTTCTGGCTACGGGCGGCACGGCAAAAGCGGTCTGTTCTTTAATTGAAAAACTGGGAGGACATGTCGCGGGGCTTTGCTTTTTGATAGAACTTTCGTTTCTAAATCCGCAGGAAAAATTAAAGGGTTACGAAATTTCTTCGCTGATAAAATACTGAAAAGGCAATTAAAAATTATCAATTAAAAATGAAAAATTGTGGATAAAATTATTACTAAATCTTTTTACCTACATTTTTAATTTTACACTTTTAATTTTTAATTGCTTTTTACGCCCCCGTAGCTCAAATGGATAGAGCATCGGTTTCCTAAACCGGTTGTTGTGAGTTCAAATCTCGCCGGGGGCAGGACAAAAAAATGATAGATTTACATACTCACACTTTTTTTTCAGACGGTGATTTGATTCCCAGCGAACTTGTGTGCCGCGCAAAAAATGCCGGATACTATGCTATAGCATTGACAGATCATGCTGATTTTTCAAATATGGATTTCGTGATACGGCGGATTACACGGATAACGGACGGATTACGCAGATATTACAAAATAAATGTTATTGCCGGTTGCGAAATAACATACATTCCTCCGGAACTTATTTCAAAAGCGGTCCAACAGGCAAGGAAACTCGGAGCAAAAATAGTCGTCGTTCACGGCGAATCACCGGTAGAGCCGGCAGTGCCGAAAGGGACAAACAGAGCGGCGATTTTATCAAGATGCGACATCCTTGCACACCCGGGATATATTACGGAAGAAGATGTCAGGGTCGCAAAAAAAAATAATGTTCTTTTGGAAATTACAACCAGAAACGGACACAGAATCGGCAACTGGTATGTCGCCGAATTCGCAAAAAAAATCGGCGCGAAACTTGTTATGGATACCGACACCCACAAACCGGAAGATTTATTCAGCGAAAAAAAAATAAAAGATGTCCTTAAAGAAGCGAAATTGACTCAATCTGATTTTGCTGAAATGCAAAAAAATGCAAAAAATTTAATCATGTCATTCTGAGCCCCCGCATCAGAGTGCGGGGCAGGCTCCTGCGAAGAATCTCGCCCGTGCTGTCATTCCGTGCTTGACACGGAATCTATTTAGACCCCGAAACGAGTTCGGGGTGACACTTCGTGTAATTTTTAATTGGAGTTATTATGCCGAGACAATGGGTAAAAGAGGAACTGAGACATGACCCGCTGAGAAATTTTGTTGAGAAAGCGATTCCTTTCGTAAAATCGCACAAGGAAACTGTCCTCGCTTCCGCAGCGGGTATTGTAATTATCATAGCAATAACTTTGCTCACAGCAAACAGGATGAAAAAAGCATCACTTCTTGCCGACGAACAAGTGGGATTTGCGGCGATGTATTTAAGGGCGGGATATGTTGACCAGACAATCCAATTGTGCGACCAAATTTTACAATCGCACCCCGCCGGTATTCAGGGCGGATACGCAAATTTTTACAAAGCCGAGTCACTGTATCTTAAAAAAAATTATGACGAAGCAATAAAACAGTATCAAAACGCACTTCCTCTTCTAAGGGAAAAAGAGGACATGGGGGCGATGCTCATTTTCGGCATCGGAGTGTCACAGGAAGCGGCTGCTAAATATCAGGAAGCGATTTCTTCATACAAACAATTAACCGATGAATACCCCGCACATTATTTAGTTCCGGAAGCGCAATTGGGATTAGCGAGGTGTTATGAAGCGACGGGCGATGTTCAGTCGGCGATTTCATATTATCAGACCGTCGGAAGTTTCCATCCCGCGACAATTTATAAAAATATTTCCGATGCACGACTCGGTGCATTAACTGGAACGCAACAGCAACCGCCGCTTGCCAACCCCAGATAAAAAAAATTTCAAAAAGTAATTTTTTACTTGACAAGTTTTTTACAATTTTGTATAATTGAATTAATGTAGCGACCGATTTTATATCGGTCGTATAAACGAAAAAAGTTTTAATACGGAATGGAGGGTGTATGAGAAATTGGTATTTGAAGGTTGGCATTGGTTTGTTGTTAGTTGGCATGTTTGCTGGTTCGGTTATTTATGCTGCTGTGCCG
>Ga0210049_1001815_pt1 | contig 20076 bp, 16 predicted proteins | sample CryGeyCG2014_300_2_FD_183964 | JGI IMG/M metagenome (GOLD analysis project Ga0210049, IMG submission 183964) | Groundwater microbial communities from aquifer - Crystal Geyser CG06_land_8/20/14_3.00 (SPAdes) (version 2) | ecosystem: Environmental > Aquatic > Deep subsurface > Groundwater | place... | reverse complement strand
CCTCGGGCTTGAGGGGAAAATTCGTCAACGGTAATAACTTCACTGATTACAGCCTGAAGCTGAGACTCAGTTAGATGCTTAATTTGTAACGGAACAAATTCCTCCATACCGGGCAGAGGTTGAGCCATCCGCAGGCGCTGTGCTACTTGCTCGGTAAATTTCTCCAGCATCGCCCGGTCAGTTATGCCCATAGCTTCTCCAGCAGCGAAAACAGCCTTGACTACCTTATTCTGGTCAATAGGTTTAGTTCGGGTAGACTTCCTTCTGGGATTAGCCATCCCTACCTTCCCCGACGACGAATCAGCGAATTCACCACTTCAGGTGGTAGCAGCGGTAACTGATTAGACGGTGTTGCTGCTTCCCCCTCAGTTAGATTGTCAATTTCTTGTTTCAATTGAGTAATGTCAGTGAACTCACGATATACACTGGCAAAGCGGATATAGGCGATATGGTCAAGTTTCTCTAATCCCCCAATGACTAAATCGCCAATCAGCGAACTAGGGATTTCAGCTTTACCAGCTTTGTAAATCTCAGCTTCAATGCTATCTACAAGTTTATCAATAGCCCCGGTCGGTAAAGGGCGTTTCTCACAGGCTTTGCGAATGCCAGCGTAGAGTTTGTCACGACTATATTCCTCACGTCGCCCGTCCTTTTTGACTATAAATACATTACGCGGCTGAACTCGTTCATAAGTGGTAAAGCGAGCACCACAGTTAGCGCACTTCCTTCGCCGCCTCACCCCTTCGCCTACAGGGCGCGAGTCAATCACCCCCGATTCTGTCTCGCCACAATAAGGACACCTCATAATCACCCCCTGAAGTTGTGTTTTAGAATAATTTTACTACTATATGTTGTGAAAACGCAAATGAAAAGAAACAAAAAAACCGTTAAATTTTTCTTGCTCCGTCGGTGAAGTTCGAAGATAGCTTGAAGCTTTGCCGAAGGCAGAGAATTATTAGTGACCTGAAATGTCACATCGTGGGCAATTTTTGACGAGGGATTTGGCTGTGAACGAAATTACAAAAGCTGATAATAGTTACTCTTTGTGCAAGCTTCCTGTATCTCTTCTGACTTGTCTAAGCCGACCTCCTTCAAAGGTATCTTGAAGTATAGAGCAAAGACTTACTTAAAGGCTGGAATGGCTAAAAGACCTTGAATATCGCCCGTAGTAGCCAGATAATTATGAGAATAACTGCAATAACAAGTGCTAGATTGACCAGCCAGCGCAGAGCAAAACCACCGAGTAGACCCGCCAGAAATAAAACGAAGAGAATAATACCAATAATTAATAAGGCGAGCATATTGACCTCCTTTCATTTATCGGCACTACTCACTTAGCTGCCCAGCAAGGTGAGCCTGTTTGGTTATTATACAAGCCTCCCTGATAATAACGCTCTGTGTTATGCAAGGCACAAGCAAAACGCTAATTATTGGTGGCTAACTCAGTACCACCAGAGTCATCTTTACATCAAGTACCCTATAATAGCCATTATGCCAATGATGATAAGATAAATACCAACCAAATAATTTAGTATCTTGGGGAAAAGCATAACAATAATTCCAAAAATAAGGCTTGCTATTCCCATCCATAGACCTAAAGCTGGCAACGTAATAACTGGCATTAGAATCTTACCTCCTTTCCAAAATGAAGAGTGTTAACCATACTATTTCTTGCCCAACATTGTGAGAATGCCCCATACTATAAGGAAAATCCCGACTATCCATATCAGTAAATTAGGAAGTACGAGTATAAGTAAACCGGCAACAATTGCTATCACACCTAAAACCATTTTGCTCAAACCAAACATGTCACCTCCTTTCTTTAGATTCACAAAATATTTTGAGGTATTTTATCACCCTAAAAAAACACAAGTCAAATCTTTGTACTCGTTCCGAAATTAGCGATTGAAGGCTTATTTTAGCTACAAAATCCCCACTGTTTGTATCATAGTAACAAGCAAAATAAATCACCCAGGGGGTGAAAATGAGCAAAAGGCGTAGAGAAGGAATCTTACCTTTCAAGGTAGTGGCCGCAAATGAGCCTTTTATTGCCAGGGGCGGTTTGGTGCTGCCGTATGAGCTAGCCAAGGCGTTAAAGCTGCCTAAGGTGATAGATGCAGAGCTACCTCCACCTGACAGTGGTAAAGGGAACCCAAAGGCGTACCCCTATTGAAGGTAGTTAATGTTCCTCTAAACTTGGGTGCACAATATCTTTGACACATCTCTTGCTAACAGCTACAATTCCAACTCGCTGGGGATTAGTCTAGCGGTAGGACGGCTGACTCTGGATCAGTTAGGCCAGGTTCGAATCCTGGATCCCCAGCCAGTCTCTAGCCAACCTTCTTCAAGGCGGAGAATACTTTCTCTTCTTCATCGGCAATTTCAAAAAGCAATTTTTGAATATCACCAACTTTCCCGCCATTGGGAATATCTTTGACTAAATGAGCTACTTCTGTCCACCTCCTTCCTACCTGCTCATATTTATCCCCTAAGGACTTTAGCTCATCGCTTTTAATGAGGTCGCTCGCCTCCCTCAAAAACCTCGAGAACAGGTAGCGAAAACAACCACCTCCGCTGCCGTCCTCCTCCAGATAAACGTATGTAAATTTATAGCCCCAGCCAAATTCTTGAGGCGGATATTCCTCAGGCCACGTGACAATCTCATTGCCAAAATGGCGAATGCCTTTTATGCCCAGATTTTTTATCGGTGGATTTAACATAGAATCCGCCGTCCTTACAATCGCCCTTTTAATTGCCTTATTAAGTGGACTTAGCTTGAGAGGGAATTTAAACTCGAGCCACGCATTCTGTGCAGGAAAGGGACCAAATTGGGATGCTCTTGCCTCCTCAAGCTCACCAAGCGTTGCAATCTGCAATTTTTGATACTGCGTATCGGCAATGTAAGCGATGCCTCTTTCCTCATCTAAACCAGCAACAACCACAGTATGTGCGCCAAAATGGGCTTCTTTTGATAGCTTAAGATACTTTAAATAAGGCATATCGACATGAATTGCTACCGGAATACCACTGCTTATCAGTTCTTTTAACGATTGATACGCTTTTCTTCTGCTCGATGTCTTGCGTATCTCTAAACCCACACCGAGGTTATCGCACAGATTTCTATCCAAATCATTTATTCGTCCGCCGATAAAGGGAAATTTCATCCACTCCGTCTTCCAATAGACAAAACCCAGAGCGCTACCAAGCCCGAAAATCATTGGCTCAGTGAAGTTAAAACCATAAAATTCATAAATATTTCTCAGCGCAGTGGATTCACAATGCACCCCAGGTCGGTGGATAAAGTCTCTGATAAGCTTCTTCACCTTGTCACCATTATAAACCTTTGTATTTTAAGGGTGTTGCCGGGCATCAAACCACTTCTGGTCGGCAAGAACGACAGAGGTCTCGACCTGACGTTCAGGGATTGACCAGTATTTTCTCAACAACCGTTCTTTTTCCTCCCAGAAAACCAACCGAAAACCATGGTTTTCATAGAAACGAATTGCCCACAGGGCATCTGCCCAGGTGCCGACTAACAGCGGGCGAGTCGCCTGCTGACGAAGAGAGGACAGTAATTTCCCCCCTATGCCCTGATTTTGCTTAGCCGTGCGAACATAGGCATGTCTGATGAGGGTCACATCTTGAAGATGTTGAATGCCCATCACGCCAACCAGTTCGCCATCCTGCTCATATCCCCAGAACACAACACCCTGGTCTATCTCGTGCTGAAGCTCGTCTTTAGACATATAAGGCTCTTTCCAGCGGTCCCCGGGGATGACTCCCTTGTACGCTTCGGCGGCATCATTGATAATGGAGTAGATTAGCTCAACCTCGCTGTTATCGCATTGACGAATCATGACCTTCTTGGGTGTCAAAAGCGAATGGCGTATCGCGTCTTACTTCTTCAGCGCATCCAACGCTCGCTGGAATGTCTCATTGGCAGCCCGTACATATAGCTCCAACGGCACAAGTTCGCGGCTGACAATATTGAGAGTCTCGATAGACATCTTCCCATCCCGCACCAGTTGACGACCAGCATCCTTCGCCGCATCAAAGATATCATCCAATGGCCTACCAAGCTTCATCATGGGCCTCAATGCCTCTCCGTGGGGACGCAGCAGCGCTCCGGCAAATTCCATGGTTGCGTTCTTGCAAAAGGCTTTCGTATGAACCAGCAGCGGGTCGAAATTGTCCATCTCCCAGAAGCCACAGTTAGACACCAGCACCACCTTGCCACGCTTGTGCCCATCACGCACCAGGTGACGACAGTGACCATCCCGTAGCTTGAAAAACGGCTGCACCAGCGGAACTATTCGGTCCAGCAGGTTCTTCATCGGACCTGTGATTCCATCTACGTAGACCGGAGTGCCAAACACGTAAATATCAGCCTCACGTAACTTTGGATAGAGCATCTGCATGTCGTCTTTCTGCCAGCACTGGCCAGGTGTCTTGAGCCAGCAGATAAAATCACCTCTGCAAGGGTTGATCTTGAGCTTCCTGGTATAGAAGAGCTCGACCTCCGCTCCCGCCTCTTTCATCCCCTCAAGGAAGGGATTTAAGATGAGGGCCGTATTCCCCTCGTCCATCCTGGGACTGCCGTTAAACGCCAGTACTTTCATATTCTCCTCCTTGTCCTGTGCGCCGATAGCCCTTCTGGGTTAGCATGGCACAGATAAAAGAAAGTCGCCAAAGGCAATTTTGTCAAAATGAAATTTTACCACATAAGCGGATTCCGCTACCAGATGTGCTCAATCCCTTTGACCTTAAATATAGATAACACCACCATGTAAAACTTTAGGCGGGTTCAATAATTTGATTGTATATGAGATAGCTCTATTTGATTACATCGCGCAAATTAGAATCTTGCATGGTCGATAATATTCCTTATTATTACGGTATTTTCAATAAATGATAATTTTAACGGAGAAAGCTTGGCAGATAATTCTATGTAGCGCTAGCATTAAAACTGAATGCGACTAAAGTTGGGGCAAAAATGGTATTCCCAATAAATGATAATTTTAACGGAGAAAGCTTGACAGATAATCCTATGTAATGTTAGCATTAAAACTGAATGAGACTAAAGTTGGGGGCAAAATGAGCGAAAACAAACGGGCTCCGGTGCTAACCAGGCAGAATATTTTAAACGCTGCTTCCAGAGGCATGGCCCAGAATGGATACGAGGGTTCCAGGTTGAACGAGATAGCGCAGGAAGCAGGCGCCACAGAACCAACTATTTATCTGCATTTTAAGGGAAAGGAAAGTCTGCTGTTCTCTGTTGCTGAGGAGCATATGTCCAGATACCTCCTTTTTCTTGACGAACACCAGCAGGGGATCAGCGGCGCCCATAACAAATTACGTAAACTTGTCTGGGCCCACCTGCGATACAGCGATATAAACACAGAATTTATGAGTCTGGTGCTGTTTGACTGTAGAAACAACCGGAATTTTTATCAATCTGGCGCCTACAAGCTGGTGCGAAAGTATTCTGGAATTCTTTCGTCCATTCTTGACGAAGGTGTCAGGGAGAAAGTTTTCAGGTCGGACATGAACACACCGCTGGTTCGGGACATCATTTTTGGTCTCATGGATTACGAGGCGATCCAATATTTTGCAACCAAAGAGAAGCCTAATGCTGTTTTAGACCTGGAAGATATTATGCAGCTTCTCGATCAAATGCTATTGTGCAAATACCGGACCGAAAACCAGCTTGCGGATAAGAGGCAGCGTATTCTTCAAGCAGCAGTTCAGGCATTTTCCGAGAAAGGGTATGCCAAGGCGACTATTGCGGAGATCGCCCACAAGGCTGGTGTAGCGGACGGAACAGTTTATGAGTATTTCAAAAACAAGGAGGATGTTCTAGTCTCTATTGCAGAAGAACATTTCAGGGAACACCTGGAACAACTTAAACAGACCTTCAGCGGTAACACACCTCCAAAAAAGCTGTGGCTTTTCGTGCTGAACCATTTTCAGCAGTATCTGGATGATCCGAATTTTGCCGTAGTCTTTTTAACCATGATTCAGTTTAACCGCCGTTTTTACCAATCACGCGCATACAAAAGCCAGTATAACTACGTGACCGAACTTGAAAAACTGATACAGGAAATCATCAATGAAGGAAGTACACCGAGTATTAACATCAAGGTTTTCAGAAATATGTTTTTAGGGGCATTTAGCCATATGGCACTCCGCTGGTTTGTGATAGATCATGGTCGAAATTTTGACAAGGCGGGAGAAATTAAAGAGGTTGCCATGCTTCTTTCAGATGCAGTGTCTGCTGGCAATCGCCAAATTAGCGGAAAACTACCATAAATGACTTAAAGGGAAGGAATACGATGGCAGTAACCAAATTCAAAAAGGGTGAACACTTGAACGAAAAGATCAGTATCAAGGCGGTGCGTAACATTCGCAGGGGCCAAGAGATTGAGGAGGGGCAGGGGATCTATCGACCGGGCGTAAAGGTTTGCCTGGAGAGGAATAGCCTGCTGACCGAGTCCTACAAAACGACCGAAGGTGAACCGGCCGTGATTCGGCAGGCCAAGGCACTTGAACATATACTCCTTAATATGACCATATATATCCGTGACTGGGAGAAAATAGTAGGAAATTATGCATCATCGCCGGATGCAGTCTTCTGGCCGATTGAGCAGAACTGGAAGTCGGTGCACAGGCTGCTCCATGGTGAGGGAAAGGCTCTGGTTGATGACGAGGGCAGAGAGAAACTCGACAGGCTTGTCGAGTATTGGGACGGAAAAGCGGTAAGTGATATAAGGAAAAGGGCGTTTGCCGGTTCCCCGGATCTTGAAAAATACTGGAAGTATGAAGGTACCATGTTGTGGTCGCAATGGTCGGACCAGGGCGTGCCGAACTATGGCAAAGCAATCACCACCGGCCTTAACGGGATTATCAGAGAAGCAGAAGAAAAGCTTAAGGAGTTAGGAACAAGCCTTCCTTCTGATTATATTCAGCAGAAAGATTTTCTGGAGGCAGTAGTCATTGCCCTGAAAGCATCAATAAAATGGGCTGAAAGATACGCTATAAAGGCAGAGGAGCTGGCAAAAAAAGAGAAGGACAAGAAGAGAAAAAAGGAGCTTGAGGAGATTGCCCGTATCTGCAGAAAAGTTCCTGCAAACCCGGCATCTACCTTCCAGGAAGCTCTCCAGTCCTTCATTTTTGTACACCTTATCGGGCATCAGATTGAATTTATCACCCTTGGATGCGGCCTCCGGTTTGACATGACCATGGAACCCTTTTTCCAGAAGGATATTGCCGAGGGTAAAATCACCAGAGAGGAAGCGATTGAGCTGATTAAACATACCCGGATCCACCTTGAGGAACTCGGCCAGATGTACTCCCCGACCACCACACAGGTTTACGGAGGGGTCCAGGTCCTCCAGTCCCTTGTCATCGGCGGTGTTGACTCCGAGGGAAGGGATGTTACTGGAGAGACAAGCTACATGATCCTCGATTCTGTCCTGGAGTTGCCCACCCTGCAGCCGAGCATTGTCTTAAGAGTTCATGACGGTACTCCTAAAGAACTTATCCTCAAGGCGATCGATGTTATCAAGACAGGTATCGGGTATCCGTCCCTTCAGAATGACAAGGCACTTATTCCTCTGATGATGAAATGGAACTGCCCTCTCGAAGATGCAAGAAATTACACCATAAGTGGATGTGTTTACCTTGATGTTCCCGGCAAGAATATCCTGCGCCGGAACGCAACCTACTTTTCTCTGCCCCGGTGTCTATGGTGGGCACTTCACCAGGGAGTCAATCCCAAAAACGGAGACCAGTACGGAGCACGTACCAAGGATCCAGCCAGCTTTGAATCTATTGATGATGTGATGGATGCCTACATTGAGCAGGTTAGATTCTTCATGGATAAACAGGTCAAGGTAGAAAATGTCACCAGAGCCATATATGCCGAACAGTATCCGCGCCCCTTTGAATCTGCATTGACCGATGGCTGTATTGAGCGCGGGCAGGATATGAGAAAGTGGCGCTATCAGGGGCGTGTCGAGAGTTTTTCAATATCCGTGGGGCTGACCAATGTGGCTGATTCGATAGCAGCCATAAAGAAGGCAGTGTTTGCTGAAAAAAGAGTAACCATGAAGGAGCTGATCGAAATCCTGAATAAAAACTGGGAAGGGCATGAGGAGTTACGCCAGATAATGCTGGCAGCACCCAAGTTTGGGAATGACGATGATTATGTAGACATGCTCGCCAATGATTTACATCACCGGACAGAAGAAGTGGTCGAACAGTTTTCAGATACATACGGTTCCGATTTTCACCTGGATGGGAGTGCGGTTTCCGCCAGCTATGGCCTCTCTCTTGACACCCCAGCCACACCGGACGGAAGAAAAGACGGAGATGGGTTTGCCGATGGGTCCATTTCCCCAATGCTCGGAATGGATGCCAACGGGCCGACCGCTGTTCTGAAATCCTGCTCGAAGATAAATACACTCCAGACCTATAATCATCTGCTGAACCAGAAGTTTCTTCCCCAGTTTCTGGAAGGGAAAAACAGGGAGATCTTTTACCACTATATCAAATCATGGGCCGATTTTGGAATCACTCATATCCAGTTCAACGTGGTAGGCAGGGAAATGCTCCTTGATGCCCAGAAACACCCTGAAAAGCACAGCAACCTGATCGTAAGGGTTGCCGGGTACAGTGCCTATTTTGTAGATCTTTCCAAGGGGCTCCAGGACCATATAATTGAAAGGACCGAACAGGCCTTTGCAGGGTAAGTAGTCATTAGGAGATTAACGGCATGAGTTCAAAAGACTCTGAAAAAAATAACAAAGGGTTGGTATTTAACATCCAGAAGTTTTCTCTTCACGACGGCCCCGGAATCAGAACGACCGTCTTTATGAAGGGATGTTCCCTGGCCTGCAAGTGGTGTAGTAATCCGGAATCAATAAATCGGAATCAAGAGATCATGACCCATAACGTGAGATGCATCGCATGCGGAAAATGTGCGGCGGCCTGCCCAATTGGGGCGATCGCCTTTACAGACAAACACAGGGAAATAGACTGGGAGAAATGCGACAACTGCCTTGAATGTGCCAGAGTATGCCCGGCAAAGGCTATTGAACTTATCGGGCATTACATGACCGTGGAAGAAGTAATGAAAAAGGTAGAAGCTGACCGGACATTTTATGAAAATTCAAACGGCGGAATGACAGTATCGGGCGGTGAACCACTTGTTCAGCCAAAATTTGTCAGAGAGCTGTTAAAAAAATGCCAGGAAAAGGGGATTCACACCACCTTAGATACTACTGGCAACGCACCGTGGCAGAACATAGAGAGCATCCTTGAGTATGTTGACCTTGTGCTTCAGGATATCAAGCATATGGACACAGGGATGCATAAGAAAGGCACAGGTGTCGGGAATGAGCTTATACTTGAAAATACTAAAAGGATTGCTAAAAGGAAGAGGATATGGATCAGGATGCCGCTTATCCCAGGGTATAATGATTCGGAAGTAAACATCAAAAAGGTTGCTGAATTCGCATCAGATATAGGCGCGGAAAAGGTGTCGGTGCTGCCATACCACGAGCTGGGGTCATCCAAATATCCGGACCTAGGCCGAGTCTATCCAATGCAAGGAACCAAGCCTCCTGAGAAGAAGGTTATGGAAAGGGTCAGAAAGACAATAGAATCATATGGGTTGAAGGTTGAAATCGGGAGGTAGAAAAATTCCAAGAGTTCTTAAAGGAGGATAAAAATGAGTAGAGTACTGACTGAAAAAAGCGCTGAGATGTCGCAGCCAGACGTTAGCGCCGATCTTCAAATGCTCAGGCAGAGTGTCTCAGTCAAGTTGTCCAGGAATGTCCGGCAGGGGTATCAGAAAGATGAGAACACACGAGGGATGTACCGAAGTGGAGTAAAACTGAATGTGGAAAGGAACCGCCTTTTGACCGAATCATACAAAGCTACGGAAGGCGAACCGATGGTTCTGCGGCGTGCAAAGGCACTTTCGCATATCCTAAGGAATATGAGTATCTTTATTGTCCCGAACTCCCGTATTGTTGGCCATTCCGGGTCAACACCAAATGATCTTTATTATCCAATAGAGGTAAACTGGAAATCTCCCTGGCGGGCCATGAATTCGGATGATGCCAGAAACATTCTGGATGATGAAGGGCGTGCTGAGATGGAGAAGATTATTGAATACTGGAAAGGCAAGACCCTGAGTGACCTGCGCAAGAATGTCTTTAAGGGTGATTTGGAAAAATACTTCAAGTTTGAAGGAACATTCCTCTGGTCTCACTGGGACGAACTGGGAATTCCCAACTATGAAAAACTGTTGACAAAAGGGATCAACGGAATAAAGAAGGAAGCTGAAGAAAAATTAAAGAATGTGATAGAAACGATTCCTGATGACTATCTTGAGCAGTGGGAATTTTTAGAAGCTGTTATCATCACCTTGGAGGCAACAATCGATTTTGCTCGAAGATATGCCAGAAAGGCAAAAAAAATGGCCAAAAGTGAAAAGGATGCGGCAAGGAAAAGGCAGCTTGAGCAGATTGCGGAAGTCTGCCGCCGAGTACCTGCTGAGCCAGCAACTACTTACTACGAAGCTCTGCAGTCCTTCTGGTTTATCAACCTGATCACCAGACAGATCGAGCTTGTGAGCCTCGGATGCGGCGCCAGGTTTGATATCTTGTTTGGTCCGTACTATCAGAAGGATCTTGCCGAGGGCAGAATTACCAGAGAAGAGGCACTTGAGCTGATGGAGCATCTTTTGTTGAAGTTTGAGGAGTCAGGGATGTGGTATTCACCAATGATCACCGGTATTTATGGTGGTGTTCAACAGCTCCAAGGAATCACTCTAGGCGGTATTGACGAAAACGGAAATGATGTCACCAATGATATAACATATATAACCCTTGAGGCTGCCAGAAGGCTTCACATCCTTCAGCCGACCATCGCTCTAAGGGTGCACAAAAATACTCCCAAGGAATTGCTTTCAGCAGCCACGGATGTCATAAGAACCGGCTGCGGTTACCCTTCCCTATTTAATGACGAGGTAATGATACCTCTCCTGCGTGAATGGAAGGTTGTTGAAGAGGACATTTATAATTACTCCGTCAGCGGATGCGTTTATCTTGACATCCCTGGTAAAAACCTGGTTCGCAGGGCATCAGGCTATTTTGTACTTCCGAAATGTCTCTGGTGGGCCCTGCACCGGGGCGTTAACCCGAAAACAGGCGAGCAATACGGTGCGCGGACACCTGACCCTGAAACCTTTACCGGCATCGAGGATGTTATTGAAGCGTATCTCGAGCAGGTCAGATTCTTCTTCGGCAAGATGGTAAAGCTGGAGAACATCTCCAGAGGACTCTACCGAAAATATGCGCCAAGGCCCTTTTTATCAGCCTTTCTGGATGGCTGCATAGAGCGTGGGCAGGATACAAGAAGATGGGTCTATCCCTCAAACCTGAACTCCTTTAACATCATCATTGGTCCGACCAATGTGGCCGATTCCCTGGCTGCGATAAAGAAGCTGGTTTTTGATGACAAGGAATTGACCACGAGGGAGTTTATCGACATCCTGGACAAGAACTGGGAAGGGCATGAAGATCTTCGCCAGAGGGTCATAACCCAGATTCCCAAATGGGGAAATGATGACGACTATGTTGACCTCCTTGCCAAGGAAGTTCACGAACGTTCAGAAGCTATCTGGGGAGAGTTTACCGATGAGTTTGGCACTAAATGGAGAGGTGACGGAAGCGGCGTCTCTGCGACATATGGCCTTGCACCTGGAACACCGGCCACACCCGACGGTAGGAAAGACGGCGAGCCTTTTTCCGATGCTACTCTGTCGCCGATGATTGGCAGGGATACAAACGGCCCCACTGCGGTTCTGGCATCCTGCGCAAAGATCAAACCCTTTAGTCAGATTTTGAATCAGAAGTTTCTTCCCCAGTTTCTGGATGACGAGCATAAGGACCAGTTTATCAGCTACCTCAGGTCCTGGTGCGATATGGGGGTCCCTCATATCCAGTTTAATGTCGTGGACAGAGATACGCTTCTTGATGCCCAGAAACACCCCGAAAAGTACACCAACCTGATTGTAAGAGTTGCAGGTTACAGCACCTATTTTGTCGACCTCAGCAAAGGCCTGCAGGACCATATTATTGCCAGGACGGAACAGCAGTTTTAGCGCATTAAATAAAAAAGGAGGACGAAAATGAGTAGAGTACTGACTGAAAAAAGCACTGAGACACCATGGCCGGAGCTTAGTGACGATCTCCGAATGCTCAGGCAAAGTGTCTCTATCAAGGTGTCCAGGAATGTTCGGCAGGGGTATCAGAAAGATGAGCACGAACGGGGGATGTACCGGACAAGCACCAGGCTGAATGTTGTAAGGAATCGCCTTTTGACCGAATCATACAAGGCTACGGAAGGCGAACCGATGGTTCTGCGGCGGGCAAAGGCCCTGGCGCACATCCTGAGAAATCTGCCTGTTTATATTATGCCCCACGAGCGTATTGTCGGCCATTCAGGGGCAACCCCGGACGATCTTTTCTATCCCATAGAGGTGAACTGGAAATCTGCCTGGCGGGCAATGAACTCGGATGACGCTCGCGAGATTTTGGATGATGAAGGGCGCGCCGAGATGGAGAAGATCGTTGAATACTGGAAAGGCAAGACCCTGAGTGACTTGCACAAGAATGCCTTTAAGGGAGACCTGGAAAAATACTTCAAGTTTGAAGGAACATTCCTCTGGTCTCTGTTTGACTCAGGGTCCATCCCAAATTATGAAAGGCTGTTTAAAATAGGCCTAAAAGGTCTCAGAAAAAAGGCAGAGGAAAGGCTTCAGGAAGTGATTGACACCATTCCTGATAATTACCTTGAGCAGCATGATTTTTTGCAGGGCGTTTTGATCACTCTGGATGCAGCAGTGGATTTTGCCCGAAGATATGCGGAAAGAGCAAGAGAAGACGCTGCAAAGGAGAATGATCCAAAAAGGAAGAAGGAGCTTGAGGAGATTGCCAGAATTTGTGACCGAGTGCCTGAAAATCCGGCACAAACTCTGCACGAGGCCCTTCAGTTCTTCTGGTTTATTACCCTGATTAAGGGGCAGATCGAGTTCGCCAACCTCGGAGGCGGCGGACGGCTTGACCTTCTCTTTTATCCGTTCTATAAGAAGGATATTTCCGAGGGAAGGATCAACAGACAGGAAGCCATTGAGCTGATGCAGCACCTGTTCGTACATTTCGAGGAGTCGGGGGAATGGTTTTCTCCCATGATCACCGGTATCTACGGAGGTGTCCAGCAGCTTGAGGGAATCACCCTGGGCGGTATTGACGAAGATGGAAACGACATCACCAATGATATGACATATATATGCCTTGAAGCAGGTAAGGGGCTCCGTCAGCTTCAGCCGACCATCGCCCTGAGGGTACATAAAAATACTCCCAAAGAACTGCTTTCAGCAGCCACGGATGTCATAAGAACCGGAGTCGGGTATCCCTCCCTGTTTAATGACGAGGTAATGGTTCCCCTCATAAATAAATGGGGTACCTCACTGAAGGACGCTAGAAATTATCATGTGCCCGGTTGTGTGTACCTTGATATTCCCGGGAAAAACAATAATGCAAGGCGTGCATCAGGCTATTTTGTACTTCCGAAATGTCTGTGGTGGGCCCTACACCGGGGCGTTAATCCAAAGACAGGCGCGCAACATGGTGCCCGCACGCCTGACCCTGAAACCTTTACCGGCATCGAGGATGTTATTGAAGCGTATCTCGAGCAGGTCAGATTCTTCTTCGGCAAGATGGTAAAGCTGGAGAACACCTCTAGAGGACTCTGGAGAAAATATGCGCCAAGGCCCTTTTTGTCGGCAATTATGGACGGCAGTATTGAGCGTGGGCAGGATACACAGGAGTGGGCCGAGACTACTTCTTCTATTAACGCCTTTAACATCATCGTCGGTCCGACCAATGTGGCCGATTCCCTGGCTGCGATAAAGAAGCTGGTTTTTGATGACAAGGAATTGACCATGAGGGAGTTCATCGACATCCTGGACAAAAACTGGGAAGGGCATGAAGATCTCCGCCAGCGGGTCATAACCCAGATTCCCAAATGGGGAAATGATGACGACTATGTTGACCTCCTTGCCAAGGAGGTTCACGAACGTTCAGAAGCTGTCTATCAGGAGTTTACCGATGAGCACGGTGCCAAATGGAGAGGTGACGGCAGCGGCGTCTCTGCGACATATGGCCTTGGACCCGGAACACCGGCCACACCTGACGGTAGAAAAGACGGCGAGCCCTTTGCCGATGCCACTTCGTCGCCAATGCTTGGCAGAGATACAAACGGCCCTACCGCTGTTCTGGCATCCTGCGCTAAAATCGAGCCCCTTAATCAGCTCTTGAATCAGAAATTCCTTCCCCAGTTTATGGATGACGAGCATAAAGACCAGTTTATCAGCTACCTCAGGTCCTGGTGCGATATGGGAGTCCCTCATGTCCAGTTCAATGTCGTGGACAATGCAACCTTGAGGGATGCCCAGAAACATCCCGAAAAGTACACCAACCTGATTGTAAGAGTTGCAGGTTACAGCACCTATTTTGTGGACCTCAGCAAAGGCCTGCAGGACCATATTATTGCCAGGACGGAACAGCAGTTTTAGCGCATTAAATAAAAAAGGAGGATAAAAATGAGTAGAGTACTGACTGAAAAAAGGACTGAGACACCGTGGCCGGAGCTTAGTGACGATCTCCGAATGCTCAGGGAGAGTGTCTCTATCAAGGTGTCCAGGAATGTTCGGCAGGGGTATCAGAAAGATGAGCACGAACGGGGAATGTACCGGACAAGCATCAGGCTGAATATCGTAAGGAATCGCCTCTTGACCGAATCATACAAGGCTACGGAAGGCGAACCGGAGGTCCTGCGGCGGGCAAAGGCCCTGGCACACATCCTGAAAAATCTACCTGTTTATATTATGCCTCATGAGCGTATTGTCGGCCATTCAGGGGCAACCCCGGACGAGCTTTACTATCCCATAGAGGTAAACTGGAAATCTGCCTGGCGAGCCATGAACTCAGATGATGCTCGCGAGATTTTGGATGATGAAGGGCGCGCCGAGATGGAGAAGATTATTGAATACTGGAAAGGTAAGACCTTGAGTGACCTGCGCAAGAATGCCTTTAAGGGAGACCTGGAAAAATACTTCAAGTTTGAGGGAACATTCCTCTGGTCCCACTGGGACGAAGGGTCCGTGCCGAATTATGAAAAACTGTTTAAAATAGGCCTGAAAGGTGTCAGAAAAGAGGCAGAAGAAAGGCTTCAGGAAGTGATTGACACCATCCCTGATAATTACCTTGACCAGCATGACTTTCTGCAGAGCGTTTTGATTGTTCTGGATGCAGCAGTCGATTTTGCCCGAAGATATGCGGAAAGAGCAAGAGAAGACGCTGCAAAGGAGAATGATCCAAAAAGGAAGAAAGAGCTTGAGGAGATTGCCAGAATTTGTGACCGGGTGCCTGAAAATCCGCCTGAAACCCTGCATGAAGCCCTGCAGTTCTTCTGGTTTATTAGTTTGATCAAGGGACAGATCGAATTTGCAACCCTTACCCTCGGTAGCAGGTTTGATGTTCTGTTTACCCCCTGTTACCAGAAAGATCTGGCTGAAGGGAGGATTACCAGGGAGGAGGCTATTGAACTTATACAGTACTTGCTTCTGAAATTCGAGGAATCGGGGGAATGGTTCTCTCCCATGATAACCGGCATCTACGGAGGTGTCCAGCAGCTTGAGGGAATCACCTTGGGCGGTGTTGACCAAAACGGAAATGATGTTACCAATGATATAACATATATAACCCTTGAGGCTGCCAGAAAGCTTCACATCCTTCAGCCGACCATCGCTCTGAGGGTGCACAAAAATACTCCCAAGGAACTGCTTTCAGCAGCCACGGATGTCATAAGAACCGGAGTCGGTTATCCCTCCCTGTTTAATGACGAGGTACTGGTTCCCCTCATAAATAAATGGGGCACACCCCTGAAGGACGCTAGAAATTATAACGTGATGGGTTGTGTGTACCTTGATATTCCCGGGAAAAACAATAATGCAAGGCGCGCAGCAGGCTATTTTGTACTTCCCAAATGCCTGTGGTGGGGCCTGCACCGGGGCGTTAATCCAAAGACAGGCGAGCAATATGGTGCCCGCACGCCTGACCCTGAAACCTTTACCGGCATCGAGGATGTTATTGAAGCATATCTCGAGCAGGTCAGATTCTTCTTCGGCAAGATGGTAAAGCTGGAGAACACCTCCAGAGGGCTCTACCAAAAATATGCTCCAAGGCCTTTCCTGTCCGCATTTCTGGATGGCTGCATAGAGCGTGGGCAGGATGCAAAGGAGTGGGCCTACAGTACCTCCAGTATTAACGCCTATAACATCATCATTGGTCCGACTAATGTGGCCGATTCCCTGGCTGCAATAAAGAAGCTGGTTTTTGACGACAAGGAGTTGACCATGAGGGAGTTCATCGATATCCTGGACAAGAACTGGGAAGGTCATGAAGATCTTCGCCAGCGGGTCATAACCCAGATTCCCAAATGGGGAAATGATGACGACTATGTTGACCTTCTTGCCAAGGAGGTTCACGAACGTTCAGAAGCTGTCTATCAGGAGTTTACCGATGAGCATGGCGCTAAATGGAGAGGTGACGGAAGCGGTGTATCTGCGACATATGGTCTTGGACCCGGAACACCGGCCACACCTGACGGTAGAAAAGACGGCGAGCCCTTTGCTGATTCTACCCTAGCACCAATGATTGGCAGGGATACAAACGGCCCCACCGCCGTTTTGGCATCATGCACTAAAATCAAACCCCTTAATCAGCTCTTGAATCAAAAGTTCCTTCCCTACTTTCTGGATGACGAGCATAAGGACCAGTTTATCAGCTACCTTAGAGCCTGGTGCGATATGGGGGTCCCTCATGTCCAGTTCAATGTGGTGGACAATGCAACCTTGAGGGATGCCCAGAAACATCCCGAAAAGTACACCAACCTGATTGTAAGAGTTGCCGGTTACAGCACCTATTTTGTCGACCTCAGCAAAGGCCTGCAGGACCATATTATTGCAAGGACGGAACAGCAGTTTTAGCGCATTAAATAAATAAAGGAGGACAAAAATGACCGAAAAAAGTTATCAGGCAAAACCGTGGCTGAAGCATTATGCGGATGGTGTTACAGAAGAGATTGAGTTTGAAGAGCTTTGCCTACCGGACATTCTTGAAAGGGCAGCAAAAAGATACCCTGACAAGGATGCACTTGTCTTTAAGGAAGACAAAATGTCATTTAAGGAACTCAAGGACAAGGTAGACCGTTTGGCCACCTGCCTTTCAGGTTTCGGAATAAAAAAGGGAGACAGCGTTGCCATCCTTTTGCCGAATCTCAGCCCGTGCGTTATCAGCTATTATGCCATACTTCGAATCGGCGCGATAGTTGTCATGAACAACCCCCTGTATTCAGACCGGGAGCTTGAACATCAGCTTAACGATTCAGGCGCAAAGGCTCTCATTACCATGGATATTTTTGGCAACAGGATGATTGATCTGAGACAAAAGACAGGGATCAAACAGATCATTTATACTTCTGTCCTTGGCACGGAGGTTAAACCTGCCGAAGATGTATACGAATGGGAGGATATCCTATCCAAAACTTCTCCCAGCCCACCGGCCGTCGAACTCTCTTTTGACGATGTTGCCATGTACCAATATACCGGAGGGACAACCGGTGTCTCAAAAGGGGCTATGCTGACCCATCGCAATCTGAGCTGTAATGTCCAGCAATTAGCTTCATGGCTCATTTCACCACTTAAGGGAGGGCTTAAGGAAGGCCAAGGGATGAGCCTGAGTGCTCCGCCCTTTTTTCATGCTTTCGGACTGACAGCGGCAATGAACTCATCAATATACTTGGGGTGGACGCAGGTTATGATTCCAAGACCACAGCCTGACCAACTCCTTGAAGCAATAGGAAAATTCAAGCCTACCTTTATCTTCCTTGTCCCCACCATGTACATAGGAATACTCAACCACCCGGATTTTGACAAGGTCGATATGAAATCCATTAAGTTCTGCGGTTCAGGAGCTGCTGCTCTTCCGGTCGAAGTGATAGAGAAAATCCAGAAAAAGACGGGAAGCCCTCTGATGGAAGGTTATGGAATGACCGAGGCTTCACCAATTACCCACGTCAATCCCTTCGGAGGGTTGCGGAAGCCAGGAAGTGTCGGGGTTCCGATTCAAAACACTCTTTCCCGTATCGTGGATCTGAAAGACGGAATAACACCTGTCCCTGTCGGAGAGGTCGGGGAGATTGTGTTCAAAGGCCCCCAGGTCATGAAGGGATACTTGAACATGCCTGACGAAACCGCCAAAGCCCTGAAAGGAGGCTGGCTTCACTCCGGTGATCTCGGAAAGATGGATGAGGACGGCTATTTTTATGTTGTGGACCGAAAAAAGGATATGGTCGTTTCGGGCGGCTACAATGTCTATCCCAAGGAAATTGAAGATGTGTACCTTGAGCACCCGAAGGTAGCTGAAGCCGCTGCAATCGGTGTACCACATCCGACCCGAGGCGAGCAGGTAAAACTTATGCTCGTCCTGAAAGAAGGAAAAAGCGCTACAGAAGAAGAGATGATCAAGTATTGCAGTGACAAACTGGCAAAATATAAGTGGCCGACCATGGTTGAATTCAGATCGGAACTTCCCAAATCGGCTGTGGGCAAGATACTGAAACATGTTCTTCGCGGGGAAAAAACTTGAGAATTAAGAAATTTTTAAGGCGCTTATAAAAGGAACGGTTCCAATATAATCGCGGTTCTGGTCGGTATTGGCGGGCTTGTTAACAAGGACCTGAATTCAGGGTGAACCCCTGGATTTATGCATGAATGTGCCAAAATAGCTGCTGTTGATGCAGGAAACAGGGATATCCTCGGGATTATTGACAGCCTGTCGTTTGTTAAGGTACGCAGCAACCCAGTAAATTGGTTTCCCCCAGTTCGCGGCTTATCTTAATTTGTATAACTCCTTCAACTTGGTTGATTTCAATCATCTTGCTTTCCTTCCCAACTTCTAATCTTACTCACAGCCACTAATCAATCCATCAGGGGCTGTTGTAGTAACTCTCATTCACTCATTTTCACCGCCCTGACCACAACGAATGACCCTTCCCCGTAGCCCTCCCTCACCAACTCAATGCCCTCCATTTCCGCTAGATTATGGAAAATCGTTTGGCTAAAATCAAAGCCGTTGAACTTTGCCTTCTTCAAACATGAAACAACCTCATCCACGGAATAAAATGTAGCTATCTTGTAAAACACACTTTCATATTTATGTTGCTGATACAACTGCCCAACAGGGCTGTCTTTATCAATGAATCCTATTATCAGGCATCCATCAGGTTTTAATATCCGGTATGCCTCGTTAAATGCCACTTCTACATTATCTAAAAAACAAATTGTGGTGACCATTAGAGCAAAGTCGAACTGCGAGTTACGGAAAGGGAGGCTTTCAGCTACACCACCGATAACTTCAATCCCTTTCCGTAGGGCTATTTGCATCATTTTGCTTGATGGTTCGATTCCAAGCTTGATTCCCAAAGGCACTGCAAAGCGACCACTCCCAACACCAATTTCGAGACCATTCCCACCCTGGGGCAATAACTTCCTTATCGCTTGAAGCTCCGACTCGTAGGCGAATTTGTGTTTATCAAACCACTGTTCATACTTGAGTGGGTGCTTTTCAAACGGCTCAATTCTTGCCATATCACATCCCTGAGCATAAAATAATACTCTTTGCGAGGCTTGTTACGCCAATATGATTAAAGCGGTTTGTTTTGATTTACACGAAACTTTAGCGCACTATCAGCCTCCTCGCGAAGAGGTATATGCCACAGCCTGTCATGAGCTTGGCCTTGAGGTATCTCCTGGAGCACTCCTTAAATCCCTTCCCCAGGCTGATGTCTGGTGGCGGGAGGAAAATTATCGTTCTCCAATAGGTAAAAGACCACCAAAGGAAAGAAATGCCGCCTATATTGAATATGGGCTCACAGCCTTAA
>Ga0210049_1001813_pt1 | contig 20110 bp, 19 predicted proteins | sample CryGeyCG2014_300_2_FD_183964 | JGI IMG/M metagenome (GOLD analysis project Ga0210049, IMG submission 183964) | Groundwater microbial communities from aquifer - Crystal Geyser CG06_land_8/20/14_3.00 (SPAdes) (version 2) | ecosystem: Environmental > Aquatic > Deep subsurface > Groundwater | place... | reverse complement strand
GCATTCAGGACACTCACCTCACGGTGAGGCTTGATTGCCAACCATGACAAAACACTGAACACCCTAAACAATTTAGCCATTTGTTGCCTGCGAAATATTCCACTAGAGATGGGTCTCCATCCTTTTAGTGTAAGACTTGCAGCTTTGTAACGAACGCGATAGGTAAAGAGGATGGAGGATAGGGGACAAGGGAGAGGGACAAGAGATAAGGGATAGGGGATAGGGGATTCTAGATGGCAGCCCTGCTCAGAGAGCTAAGGTTTTGCCAAAAGTAGGTGACGAAGTGAAGCGACTCATGAAAAGGTAAAGGGATTCGTTTACGTTATCATTTTAGCATGAAGAGTCGCTTGTCAAAAATTATTGTCGTTGATAATATAAGCTCACCAAATGGCTAATGTATTTGTTAACCAGCCACGGAGAAACGGAGGTCGGAGGCAATGAGTCGGAAAAACGAATTGCGGAATCAGCTCTACGAAAGAGACGGAACGAAGTGCCACTATTGCGGCATTGAAGAAAAAGACTTTGTTCCAATATGGGGAGAATTCTATGGCGGCAAGAAACGAGGCCCGACGTTAGAAGTAGACCGTAAAGACAATAGACGAGGACACGAAATCGAAAACTGCGTGTTGGCTTGCGCTGTGTGTAATAATGCCAAAAGTGATAGATTTGCGTATGACGAGTTTAGAAGATCGGGTAACGTGATAAGGGAAATATGGCAGCAAAGAAAGGCCAAACCAAGCCAATCGTAAGAATGCCTTACTCCTGCCGGAAATCGTTCGTGCAGTTTCTGGAGCGCTGATTTCAACCAGCGGTCTTGCCTTGGAGCCAAAAACAGGAGGGAGATGGATGGAGAAAGAAATCGAGCAAAGGCGCACGATTAAGGTTATCATTACTCTGGATGTGCCTCTAGGTGATGAAGTCCTTGCTCACGGGCTTATGGACCGTGTCATTACCGAGCACATCAGAGATTGCGAGGCCTTTCGGGACTATGGAGTCGACTTTGAGGGATGGGATATTGAATTTGGGGAAGAATACCAGAGGGAAACAGAATAAAGCTGGAATGCCAGATATTCAACTGAAAAGCCAAAAAGGGCTAAACCGAAAGCGCGTTGCAGTGGAATTTAACTTTGAAAGTTGCTTTTGGTCGTGTTCGTCAACCAACAATCGATTGTAACATTACTCTAGCTCTCCACCAACACCACTTCCCTCTCTAAGGTTGTAATTACATTCCACCCGGGTATGGGTTCTGGAAATATTGTCATGCTCAATCGAGATTTCGGTAGTGACCACTAAATGGCTCTTTGGGCTTGATGACGAGGGTTGGTTCGTGTATAAATCTTAGTTCAGTCACCCAACCACTCCATAGCGCCACACTCCCTATCAATGATATTGGTTTTTCTGCATATACTGGCTCTCTTGCATCCTGTAGTTTCGTCTCATGTCTATAAAAGAAGTCTGCCGCGGTTGCTGCATCCATTAGGTGTAGCTCGCTACGAGCTGCTCCGGTTACAAAAGCTTCCCAGCAAAGAAGCACCGGCCGATGACCACGGGGGGGCCAGTGTTGCTGCCAATCCAGCGTGAAATCACAAGCGCGAGATGATGATTCATATAAACTTCTTAAAATCCAAGCAGACTGATGAATTCCTAGGGTAGCAACTCCAGCTCCTGATGATGCCGACCAGGAACGGTTGCCATCTCCTTCACGGCTTTTGCCCAGGTGTTCAGCCTTGTCAGGAACTGGAATGAACAAAGGCGCTTCAAATCCGAGAGCAATACTGCATCCTTGCCGAATGTCTGATTTCAATTGCTGAACTAACTTGTTGATGAAGGAAGACACCTGAATAGCGTCATCCTCAGGATTCATTCTAGCCAACGCGAAGGATGGTAAACCTGTCTCTACCGAACGCCGGGTGGTTCCAACGTCACAAGCATATATCATTCGCTTTTGTCCCATCGGTCACAATTATAGCTAACGACCAAACCAGCAGTCCATTAGCGGTTCACACCTAGTTCAAAAGGAATGTGTTTGGCGGTATTGCGTTCCAACCATGGCTATAATAGCACTTTCCTCCTGCGGAAGAAATCCTCTACTCCCTTGCTTGGCCAAATTCCTTTGGTTCGATTATGTGTTTTGCCTCCTCAGCATACTCCCGAGGCACCAGTATCCTTACCTCTCCCAGACCATCCACGGCTACCCCGTAGATAATGCCTAGACTCTCATATTCCAGCAGAACAGGAATTCCCTCGCTTTCCAGATGTGACTTCACAACATTAGCTGTGAGTTGGCCCTGCACTGTATGAATGACCACAAAGTCTGACCACTTGGCCATCTCATGCCTCATTACATGCTCAGTTTCTGGTTGGTATTGGCATTGGACACTCTAATTGATCTGCCCTGTTAGTTTACTATATACCTCGCGGTATCTTTTCGCTGTTCCTTCGACTATCTCTTGTGGTAGCATGGGCGGTGGTGATTCTTTATCCCATCCTGAGGTCAGCAGCCAATCACGAACTGGTTGTTTATCGAAGCTGGCTTGCGAAAAACCAACCTTGTATTGGCAGGCATCCCAAAAACGACTGGAGTCGGGCGTCAACAATTCGTCTATAAGAGTCAGCTTTCCATCTATTAACCCAAACTCGAACTTGGTATCAGCGATCATGATTCCTTTAGCTTTAGCATAATCATGGGCATAGATATAAATAAGTAAACTCCTCTCCTCTAACTCTGAAATCAGGTGCTCTATGCCAAGGTTCTTTATATCCCGTCCACTTAAGGGGCGATCATGCTCCGTATCGCTCTTAGTCGTAGGGGCAAAGATAGGTTGAGGCAATTTTTCACTTTCCTTTAAACCTCGCGGCAAAGGGATATCGCCCACTTTTCCCGTCTCTTTATATTCTGTCCATGCCGAGCCGGCAAGATAACCTCGAATAATACATTCTACAGGAATGCGCTTAGCTTTAGCCACAATCATGGAGCGACCTACGAGGCTTGTTAAAAGCCCTGAGCGTAGCAAAGGGGCAAGTGAGGAATCTCTCCCTCTCTGAGATTGCGGAGCTTGTTCCGAGCCTGTCAAGAGATTGCTTCGGGACTCTGTCCCTCGCAATGACAGGCGAGGAATCTCAGTCCTCGTAACGACAGTCGGGGTGCTCGCAATGACATCCTGAAACGCATCCAGGGTATCAATCACCTTGATGAAATGGTTAGGCATAATATGCCTTGTTTTTTCAAACCAGAAGGCCGAAAGTTGGTTAAGCACCTCCCCCTTACCCGGTATGCCACAAGGTAAGACAGCATCAAAAGCAGAGACGCGGTCGGTGGAGACTATAAGAAGCTTATCGCCTAAATCATAGACGTCTCTCACCTTGCCACGGCGAAATAAGGGAAGAGGTAAATTGGTTTCTAGCAAAACACTCATTGTCTGGTTATCTGACATGGCGGATGCTTATTTAACCCCAGGCGCTCAAAGATGCTATTCACATATTTCAGATAGTAGTTGTAATCAAACAAGGATTCCAATTCGGATTTAGGCAGGTGAACTAAAATACGCTCATCAAACTCAAGCAAACTCAGGAAGCTAGTCCTTTCGCCCCAGGCTTTCATGGCATTGTCCTGCACCACTCTATAGGCTTCCTCACGGCTCATTCCTTTGTCTATTAGAGTGAGGAGCACTCTCTGAGAAAAGATTACACCCTGGGTAAGCTCAAGATTGCGCCGCATGTTTTCGGAATAAACCTTGAGTTCTCTCATTACTGAACTGAATATGTATAGCATGTAATCAAGTGCCAGACAGGAGTCGGGTAAAATTATTCGCTCTGCCGAAGAGTGACTGATATCACGCTCATGCCACAATGCTACGTTTTCCATAGAGGTTAAAGCATAACCTCTTATCAGCCTGGCAAGTCCACAGACACGTTCGCAAAGCTCGGGATTCCGCTTATGGGGCATTGCTGAGGAGCCTGTTTGCCCTGCTTCAAATGGTTCCTCAACTTCTAAAATTTCCGTTCTCTGGAGACCTCTGATTTCGGTGGCAAACTTTTCCAGGGAAGTGGCAATCAGAGCCAGAGTAGTTACGAACTGGGCATGGCGGTCGCGCTGGATTATCTGGCTGGATATCGGAACCGGTAGCAGTCCTAGTTTATCACAAGCTATCCTTTCCACTTCCGGGGGCACGGTAGCATAAGTGCCCACTGCTCCGGATATTTTTCCCACAGATACTTGCTTGGCTGCTTCAGAAAGCCTCTGGCTATTACGCTTCATCTCTTCTCTCCACAGGGCCATCTTCAGACCAAAGGTAGTGGGCTCAGCATGGACTCCATGGGTTCGCCCCATCATAATGGTGTATTTATGCTCTATAGCCTTGTCTTCCAGAACAAGAATAAGTTCAGCCACATCCTGCGCCAAAAGATTGGCAGCTTCCTCTAGTTGTAAGCCCAAAGCAGTATCCATAACGTCCGAGGAGGTAAGACCAAGATGCAGGAAACGGGATTCCTCACCCAGACTTTGGGAAACTGATTTCAGAAAAGCTGTCATATCGTGATGAGTCACTTTGAGGAAGTCAGCAATATGATCCAGGTTATAGCTCGCCTTCCTTATTTTAGTTATAGCTTCCTGGGGAATCTTACCCAGTGCAAGCCACGCTTCACAAACAGCTATCTCTACCTGAAGCCACTTATCGAACTTATTTTCCTCAGACCATATTTTCTTCATCTGTGGTCTGGAGTAGCGCTCAATCATATCATCCCTCTTTAGAAGCTTTTAATACCTAATTTCTGATTTAGCAAGTTTTTCCCCACCATCAATATAGAGAGCGATTTGCTTATTATTTACGCTCCAAGCTCTATTTCAAACCTCTTAACTCTACTCCTTGTATGTAAACTAACAAACAGGGATACCAAAGCGATAACTGCGCTTATGATAGCGGCAATACTCGCTGCCAACGGAAGGCTAGTCACATTTGCACCTCTTAACCTTCTCTAAGTTTTTGGCGGTATTCTTCATAAGCCTCTTTTATTTCCTTATGCCCTATGCCCAAAATTTGAGCGGCAAGCAGGGCAGCATTCTTAGTACCGCTTTTGCCAATGCCGACACAGGCAACGGGGACTCCGGCAGGCATCTGAGCGATAGAAAGCAAAGCGTCTATGCCCTTTAAATCGCTGGTAGGCAAAGGAACACCGATGACAGGCACTGTTGTCCAGCTAGCGAGAATACCAGGAAGATGAGCAGCATAACCGGCAGCGGCAATCATGACTTCTATGCCGCACTCTGCAGCTTTTAAGCCATATTCTCGCACTTTCTCGGGATTCCTATGTCCTGAGATAACGGAGAGTTCGTAGTCAATGCCTAATTGCTTTAGCATATCCAGTGCTGGCTGTATAAGGTCGGTATCTGTCTTGCTGCCTATGACTATGCCAACTAATGCCATTCTATTTCCCTCAAAGCAATATCCTTACGATAATGACAACCCTCAAAAGAGATGCGAGAAATATTGCCGTAAACTTTTTGCCGAGCTTCAGCTAAATCTTTGCCCCTTGCCACCACCGTAAGCACCCGCCCACCATCAGTATAGACTACAGCATTATCAGCTAACTTCGTTCCAGCATGGAAAACCAGTAAATCTTTATCAAACCTGTCCAATCCATTTATAGGGAGACCAGTTTTGTAGCTACCAGGATAACCGGCTGAAGCCATAACCACCCCGACGCAGACACCAAGACTCCACTCTATTTTCAATTGATCAAGATTACCCTGAATCACTGCCAGTAATATATCTACTAAATCGGTTTTGAGCAATGGCAAAATAACCTGAGTTTCAGGATCGCCAAAGCGAGCATTGAATTCCAGCGAGATTGCTTCCCCTGAACTTGTTTCAGGGTCGCAATGACAATCGGTTACCATCAGCCCGGCGTATAGCACACCTTTATAAATTATCCCTTCTTCAGCCATTGCTCTTACTGTTGGCAATAAGATTTCATTTTTGGCTTTCTCTACCATTTTGGCGGGGAAAAATCCCGGTGGGCTATAGCTACCCATGCCACCAGTATTAGGTCCCTGGTCATTATCCCAAACCCTCTTATAGTCACAGGCAGGAGGCATAACCGAGATCGTTTTGCCGTCAACAAAAGCTAAGAGACTTACTTCAAGTCCGGTAACATATTCATCAATTATTACTTTGTCACCGGCAGAGCCAAAGACCTTGGCTTCCATAATATCACTGAGAGCCCTGTCACCTTCTAACAAGGAACCAGCTATAATTGTGCCTTTGCCGGCAGCCAGACCATCTGCCTTAATAACAATGGGTGGCCTTTGCCGTTCCAGATGTTGCTTTGCCTCGGAATAAGATGAGAAAACAATGCCCTTGGGACAGGGAATGCCATATTTCTGCATCAAGTTTCGGGCAAAAACCTTACTTGATTCTATTTGAGTAGCTGCTTTAGTGGAACCAAAAACAGGGATACTTAACTTATCGAAGTAGTCTACTATACCTGAAGCCAGCGGTGTCTCAGGACCAACAACAACAAGGTCAATCCCTTTGTCTTTGGCTGCTTTACCTAAGGCTTCTATATCCGTGGGACGGATATTTATGTTTTCGGCTATAAGCGCTGTGCCGGCATTTCCTGGAGCCACAAAAACTTTCTTAACCCTCGGGCTTCGGACTATTTTCCAAGCTAGCGTGTGTTCCCTGCCCCCGCCACCAATAACCATTACCTTCAATGGCTATCGTCTCCTTTTCTCATGTTTCCTTTGCTGTAAGTCCTTGCCGTCCCCTATACCACCCTGAGCGAAGTGAAGGGTCTCCGAGATTCTGCAGTTATTGCCCTTTGATTATACTCAGGGCTTTGGCTCATTTCTTCAGAATGACATTAGACTGAAGGGTTAACTATAAAATGTGCCTCTTGAGTTTTTCCGCCTGAACGGGGTCGAGCTCTTGGATTATTCTAAGCAGCTCGGCAACGTGTTCTTTTTCCTCTTCCACAATATGCTCCAATGTGGTAGCAGCCTCTTCATTTTCCAAACTCAGTATATGTTGCTCATACTGACTAATAGCTTGCAGCTCACCTATTAAGTCCTCCCGGAGCATCTCTAAATCATCCTCTATAGCCATTCTTTCTTCCTCTTCAGACTCTTCATTAAAAGAATTGTTCATCTTTTTCCTCCTTTAATATTTATTCCCACTCTATGGTTGCCGGGGGTTTGCTTGTTATATCATAGACCACTCTATTGACATTGGACACTTCATTAACTATACGGTCAGATATCCTTGCCAATAAATCGTGAGGCAAGCGTGCCCAATCAGCGGTCATGGCATCATTACTCGTTATAGCTCTAACTGCGATGAGGTAGCCATAAGTTCTAAAATCGCCCATAATACCAACACTCTTAACATCGGTAAGCACGGCAAAGCTCTGCCATAACTGGCGATAAAGCTTTGCCTTTTTAATCTCGTTCATCACTATCCAATCAGCGGCACGAAGTGTCGCCAACTTTTCTTTAGTTACTTCGCCAACGATTCGGATAGCCAATCCCGGGCCAGGGAAAGGCTGCCGCCAGACCATCTCTTCAGGTAAGCCTAAGGTTAAGCCTACTTCCCGAACCTCGTCCTTAAACAAATACCGTAAGGGCTCGATGAGGGTAAACTTCATCTTGGGCGGTAACCCGCCAACATTATGATGGCTTTTTATTTTGGCTGCTGCCTTGGTCTCAGAAGAGGTACTTTCAATAACATCGGGATAAAGAGTGCCCTGGGCAAGAAAATTGACCTTGCCCAGCTTAGCTGCTTCCTCTTCAAAAACTTGAATGAACTCATTTCCTATCAACCGACGTTTCTCTTCAGGGTCAGTAACTCCCCGAAGTCGTTCCAAAAACCTCTCAGCTGCATCCACACAGACCACGTCCATCTTAAGATTACGCTTGAAGGTATTGAACACTCTCTCTGGTTCTTCACGGCGCAATAAGCCGTTGTTAATGAATATGCAGGTCAGTTTATTGCCAATAGCACGGTCAATAAGAGTCGCAGTTACCGCGGAATCAACTCCTCCGGAAAGAGCGCAAATAACCCTTCCCTCGCCTACTTGCTCTCTAATTTTCCTTGTGTTCTCAGAGATAAAGTTGGCTGACGTCCAGTCACCATGGCAACCACATATGCGGTATACAAAGTTCTGCAATATTGTTTTCCCCTGTGGAGTATGGGATACCTCGGGATGAAACTGAAGTCCAAAAATATTTCTGTCATTGCCTATAGCCGCAAAGGGAGAGTTTTCAGTATAAGCTAACGCACTGAAGGTAGGCGGTAACTTTGTTATCTGGTCACCATGGCTCATCCACACGGGGAGAGAAGGTGGAAGATCAGCAAAAAGGGGACAATCTAAGGCATTTATGTGCAGAATGGCATGTCCATATTCATGCTTTGCTCCTGAAATAACCTCGCCTCCTAACTGATGGACGATAGCTTGCATTCCATAACAAATACCCAATACGGGCAAATGGCTTTCATATACATAGGGCAAGGGCAGAGGAACCCCAGGCTCGTAAACGCTAAGCGGTCCTCCTGAGAGAATAAAACCTTTAGGGTTGAGGGAAGCTATTTTCTCCCCGGGCGTATCATAGGGCACCAGCTCGCAATAGACATGATGTTCCCGTATGCGTCGGGCGATGAGCATGCTGTACTGAGAGCCGAAATCAATAACCACTATGGTTTCCGGCTTAGTAGGTGGCTTGGCCTCAATTACAGGTTGCTCGCCATGCAATTCCTTGGCAAGTTCGAGATAAGTAGAAATTTCGATATCATCGCTGGTGGCAACTCGGCGGCTTTGTAATTCGTTTTCCATGCTACAGTTGCTGCTGGATATATGCTAGCTTATCATTATGCTATACTTGCGTCAAGAAAAAGTATGCAAGATTGTTCATCTTGTCACCCTGAGGGCCAGGCCAGTAGTTGCCCAATTTATTGGGCTTTCCCGCCTGATAAATCAGGCAACTACAGATTCTTCACTTCGTTCAGAATGACAGGAAGCGAAGGGCTTAGAATGACAGCAGGAGTCGCTAAACGACCTCGGTATGCAAGAACAAATAGAGAAAGGGGTTAGAATCCTTAAGAATGGTGGGGTGATCGCTTTCCCCACTGACACAGTTTACGGTCTTGGAGCCGATGCCTTCAATTTAAGAGCCGTAGAAAGAATTTATAAGATAAAGAACCGCCCCAGCCATTTAGCATTTCCCTTGCTTATTGCTGATATATCTCAATTAAGCATAGTAGCTCAACCAGCCTGTGGAATTGCCTTGCTTTTGGCCCGACGCTTTTGGCCCGGCGGTTTGACTCTGGTTTTACCTAAAGCGATTTCATTACCTTCTTATTTAGCTAAAGGCTCCACTGTAGCCGTGCGCATCCCCAACCATTCTATTTGTCTGTCTCTTATCCGAGGCTTAGGGGCGCCAGTAATTGGCACTAGTGCTAATGTTAGTGGCAATCCACCTGCTCTGACGGCGGATGAAGTTAGACAACAGCTTGGAGGCAAGGTTGACCTTATTATAGACGGAGGCAGATGTCCTGGTAGTGTAGAATCAACCATAGTAGACGCCACTGGCGAGCTACCACTAATTTTGCGCCAGGGAATCATATCCCTGGACGAGATTGAGAAAGCTATTAGGGAGTATCAGAACTCAAGAAGTGCTACATATTGCTTTAGGTTGTGACCACCATGGTCTTAAAGTAAAAAAAGTAATCATGAGATTACTCCAGGAACTAAATTACACCTATCATGATTTTGGTTGCTATAGTGCTGATCCCGTGGATTATCCTGATATTGCTCGAGAGGTAGGAAAAGAAGTGGCTTCCGGCAATTTTGGTCAGGGCGTCTTAATATGTAGCACGGGAATAGGCATGTGTATGGCAGCTAATAAAATAAAAGGCATAAGAGCAGCCTTATGTCATGACACTTTCACGGCGCAAAGAGCTCGTCAGCACAATGATGCCAACATCTTGTGTCTTGGTGCGGAATGTATGGATATTGATTTGGTTTTGAAAATTGTTGAAATTTACCTGAGTAGCAATTTTGAAGGCGGCAGACACATACCTAGATTAGACAAAATAAAAGCGTTAGAAGCAAGTCCCTGACGACAACCCGGTTTGTTGGATTTGTTATCTTTCACTTGTCTGGAGTCTAATTATTTACCGTTTAGCTGCTCCATTAACCTCCAGAAGATGAGTCCGTCTATTAAGGCCATAAGCATCTCCCCACCCAAGGCGATACAACCTGCACGGTATTGCCCTGAGCCAAAACAATAGCCAATGTACATACTCAGAGGAGCATAGACTGCTCCCATGGCTATTGTTGTTATCTTCAATAGTCTGTATCTTTTCTGGAGGTTCATTGCCTTTCATCCTACTCTCCGTCTTGTTTCTTATTCCTTGAAACCAATAGCAATTCATTTATAAATTCCCAATGAACTTTGCAACATTTTAAATTTTATCATAGTCATCTCAACGCTGTCAAATTTACCTTGATTTGTCTAGGTTAGTCCAAAATTACCAAGAGTACCATTCGAGGGAGCTCGAGTCCCAAAGCTAAGAGATGCCCTCGAGCCGACAGCAGACACAAACAAAGCTGAAAACAATATCCCATATTCAATAAGAAATTCTTCGAAGCCCATCACCTATGTTGGCTTTAAGTTAGTGGAGAGTGGCATGTATCACCCGGACTTTCTAAGGAAATTCGTATCAACAGAAATAGAATACAGTAAGTAATCTGCCTTTGTTGTATTTGCCATCTTTCAAGCTTCTGGAATTCAGTTATTTACCGTTTAGCTTCTCTATTAACCTCCAGTAAATTATTCCGTCTATTGTTCCTTCGATTGGCTATTCTGCCAGAACTGGCATTATCGAGACTTAGCGAGGTGTATCAAGTTCGACCTCAAAGCCCGGGATGAAGGATTACACATTGCCCTGTGTGGCATAAGCAATAAAAGGACTTTAGCAAAGTTTCAGCTTCTGGCCGAATATGCCCAGAAAAGGCCTGAGCCTCTTTATTGATAGCAAGCACCTTATTATAGTTAACCGCATAAGCCGTTCCACAAATCCCCTCTGTCATTGCGGTGAGCCGAAGCCCTGAGCAAAGTGAAGGGGAAGTGTGGCAATCTCATTGGCAGCTCTGAGATTGCTTCGGCTGATTTTGTCAGCCTCGCAATGACGTTTGTGTAAGCATTTTTGAAGTTGACTATAAGGTAAAGTAGCGGAGAACCAAGATGCCGCTGGCTACAAAGATAGTGATATAATGGTTTTGCTGGCTGCGTCGTCTAATAGATGGATGGTGATGAATGATGACGAAGGAAGAGAAATTCTACCGCGCATTGGCTGATATCTTCGTCGGTGTTCCTGTTGAAGGTGAATCAGGTTACATCAAGTTGATGAAGATAAAGTCACGATACTACCAAAACGGCGTCTTCCCAAGACTTCAGAAGGACATAGAAGAAGCATTAAAACCATTCCCGGAATTTAAGGACGAGCTCTTTGATAAGCTCTACACCTTCTTCAGCCGCTATTTTTCTGAAAGCGGCTCAATCTATTTTAACTATACGCCAATCCATCAAAATATCTATGAGAAAGTCTATACCGATGACAGAGATGTCATCCTGTTCTGGAAAACACATATGCTCTACTATGTCAAAACCGATAGGCTGTTTAGAAACCTGGAGACAGAGATAGACGGCTTCAAATTCTCCTTCGATGTCTCTACCATTGAACACAAGAAAGCGAACGAGAAAAGAGACATTATTTACGATTTCAAAGGTAAAAAAGATGATGGCACCCTCATTTGCAGTGTTCATTATACGGAAAAGGGAAGGAAGACCAGGGCTGAGGACATCCTCAAAACACTTTCTAAGCAAGGGGTCAAGATAAACGAAGATATTCTGGAGCGAGCCTTCCGAGTCTTTGAGAAGCAGAGTCAGGTTGATTATTTCATAAACAAGAATGCTGGAGAATTTCTGAAGGAGCAGTTCAACATCTGGCTCTATCAATATGTGTTCAGCGGTGAAAGCCAGTGGACGGAGAACAGAATAAAGCAACTACAAACCTTAAAGGACATCGCCTACAAAATAATAGACTTTATCTCCCAATTTGAAGATGAGCTGGTAAGAATCTGGAATAAGCCGAAGTTCGTTTTGAACTCCAACTATGTGATAACGCTGGACAGAATAGCCGATAAAAACATCGAGCTTCTAGCCAAGGTTATCAGCCACCCTGGCTTCAATGACCAGATTACTGAGTGGAAGCAGTTGGGCATCGTCAACGACGACTTTACCCCCTCTGCCATTCTGAGCCCTTCACCTATCATTCTGAATCCTTCACCTGCCATTCTGAATCCCGCACCTGTCATTCTGAGCGGTAGCGAAGAATCTTCAACCCTTAACCCTAAATATAGCCACTTACCCATCGATACAAAGCACTTCAAAGACTTAGAACTCAAAATCATCGGTCTCTTTGATGATTTAGATAACGCCCTGGATGGCTGGCTCATTAAAAGCGAGAACTATCAGGCACTGAACACCATCCTGCCTAAGTTCAAGGAGAAGGTACAGACGATCTATATTGACCCGCCCTTTAACAAGGAACAGGATGCCGACTATTTCTACTCTGTGAAATACAAAAACTCAAGCTGGATAACCTTACTTGAGAATAGATTACCGCTAGCAAAGGACATTCTGAAGGATACCGGCAGCATTTTTGTTAGATGCGACTACAATGGAAATATGTATGTGAGAATGCTTATGAACGAGATTTTTGGAGAGGAAAATTTTAGGAATGAGATGATATTAAAGAGGTCAGGAATACCCCAGAGCTTTATGTATCTAAGATTTAATCCTTCTACTGATACCTTATTTTTATACGCCAAAAGTGGAAGTTCCCACATTATTCCCATTACAACCCCAAGAGATAGGTCAAAGTTGACGTGGATACCAATGCACATACACAAAGAAAACAGATATAGGAATGAAATTGCCATTAACGGAGAAAAATTTGTGGCTCCTAAAAGTAGGCACTTCCCTTCTCAGGAACTTGTAGATAAATTGTTAAAAGAAAACCGCATAAAAATTGCTGAAAAAGAGTATGTAGATGTATATGGCAATAAGCAAACAAAAATACCTTATTATCTACCAAAAGAATTTGACATCGTTGATTCAGATTGGACGAATGTCCCTAGTTATTCTCAAACTCAAGGATTCCCTACCGAAAATTCCGAAATTCTCTTAAAGCGTGTCATAGAATCTACCTCTAACAAAGGCGATTTAGTAATGGATTATTTTTTAGGCTCTGGCACAACAACTGCAGTGGCACATAAATTGGGTAGAAAATGGCTTGGCGTGGAGATGGGGGAGCACTTTTCCACTGTGGTTCTGCCCAGGATGAAAAAGGTTCTGGCGGGTGAAAAATCAGGTATTTCGAAAGAAGTTAAACAGCAGGGCGGCGGCTTCTTCAAATATTACGAACTCGAACAATATGAGGATACATTGCGAAAGGTGAAGTATGAGGATTCAGACCTATTTGAAAATCCCTATGAAGACCCATACCACCAATATGTCTTTATGCGAGACCTCAAAATGCTTGAAGCCATGGAGATTGATTACGAAAGCAACAAAGTCAAAGTTGATTTATCCAAGTTCTACCCTGATCCTTCGCTTCTGCTCAGGACAAGCATAGACATCCCGGAAACCCTCTCCAACTTGCTCGGCCGGCGGATTAAGAGAATTACCGCCGACGAGGTTGAGTTTGAAAACGGCGAAAAGATAAACATCAAAGACCTTGACTACAAGCTGATAAAGCCTCTGATATGGTGGTGAAATATGGAAACACTTACCAAAGAAAAAATCCTAAATAGCCTGAAGAAGGAACTCCCCTATTTGAGAGAGAGATACGGAGTGGAAAAAATTGCCATTTTTGGCTCCTTTGCCAAAGGCTCCCAGCGGGAAAGAAGCGATGTGGATATTCTGGTGGAACTTACAAAACCATTAGGGCTTGATTTTGTGGCACTTGCCTACTATTTCGAAGATAAATTGGGTAAGAAAGTAGATATTACTACCTTCGATTTTCTTAGGAAAAGTTTTGAAAACCCAAGATATAAACATATTGCTGAAGACATTGAAAAAAGTTTGACATATGCCTAAGAGAAGAGACATTGACTATCTGGGCGATATTGAAGAGGCTATAAAATACGATATTGTCTGGCAAGTCAGAGAAGACCTGCCAAGGATTGCTCCACAGATTAGGGAAATCATGAATAAAGAAGCCAACAAGCAATGACGAGATTACTTCTACAGGACATAACTGACGACCTGAACTTTGATACTTTGCCCGCCAACTGGAACTCTTTTGACCTGCAAACTTTTTCCAAAACCAAAAGCCTCTGGGATTACCAGCAGAAAGCAGTCCGAAATGCCATAAAGGTTCTATGGAAGTATTTTGAAGACTTTGCCGACTATCAACCGGGTGAAACATCGGAAACAAATCAAGTCAGAAAACAGAAGCTTTTCCAGTGGTATGAAACCAATGGATTGGCTGAGGATTTGAGCCTCAAACTGGACAAAAGGAAGAGAAACATATATGACCTTCTAACAGCCTTCTACCCGGAGGAAAATGGCAGAGTTTCATACCAGCACTTTATCAACCGTATGAGCTTCTGGATGGCAACGGGCAGCGGCAAATCGCTCGTTATCATTAAGCTCATTCAAGTCCTTAAAGGCTTAATTGAGCGCCGGGAAATCCCACCCTGGGACATCTTGATTCTGACCCACCGTGATGACCTGATACAGCAGCTCAAAAGGCATGTCGATGATTTTAACTACGCCAACAACGAGATTCACATCCGGCTGAAGGAACTTAAAGAGTATCCGGAGGTCAAGCGCCAACAGACGCTATTCCGGCGTGAGGAAATCAACGTCTTCTTCTACCGCTCAGACAACTTAAGCGACGAGCAGAAGGAAAAGATAATTGATTTCAGGAACTACGATAATGAAGGGAAATGGTATATTTTTCTCGACGAAGCACACAAAGGGGATAGAGAGGAATCTAAACGGCAGCATATTTATTCCATCCTTTCCCGGAATGGCTTCCTTTTTAACTCATCGGCAACTTTCATAGACGAAAGAGACATCACAACCTGCGCCTACGAGTTCAACCTCTCCAGTTTCATAGAAGCTGGCTATGGCAAACATATCCTCGTCCTCAAACAAGAGACGAGGGCATTTAGGGACGAGGAGGACTATGACAATGAGGAAAAACAGAAGATAGTCTTAAAATCTCTCATACTCCTCACCTATGTCAAAGAGTTCTATCGAGAGATAGCCAGGGTCCAACAAAGCCTGTACCACAGTCCCTTGCTCCTAACGCTTGTCAATTCAGTGAACATCGAAGATGCTGACTTAAAGCTTTTCTTCCGCGAACTCGAAAGAATAGGCAAGGGAGATGTGGCACCAAATGTCTTCCAGTCAGCAGGGGACGAGCTTTGGGAGGAACTAAAGCAGGAACCTGATTTTATGTTTGAAGACGGCAATAAAGTAAGAATGGATGAGGCAACCTTCAAAAGCATCACCAGGGCAAGCGTTTTGCGCCATGTTTTCAACTCGCAGACAAGCGGCGAGATTGAAATCTCATTTCGGCCGTCTGATAGAAAGCAGGTCGCTTTCAAATTAACTACAAGCGATAAACACTTTGCTTTAATAAAGACCGGCGATATGCCAGACTGGCTCAAGAAGGAGCTTTCTCGCTTCAATGTAAATCATCAATTTGAAGAAGAGGGATTCTTCGAAAGGATAAACCAGGAGGACTCTCCAATCAATATTCTGATGGGCTCTCGCAGCTTTTATGAGGGGTGGGATTCCAATAGACCTAATGTTATTAACTACATAAATATAGGGCTGGGCGAGGATGCCAGGAAATTTATTTTGCAGTCTGTTGGTAGAGGCGTGAGAATTGAACCGGTAAAAGACAAAAGAAAAAGGCTCCTCCCCTTATATAACGCCAAAGAGGTAGCTGAAAGCCTGTTTGACAGGATAAGAGACAAAGTTCTGCCTATAGAGACATTGTTCATATTTGGAACCAACAGAAATGCCTTAGAAGAAGTTATTCGGAAACTGCAGTACGAAAAGAAAAAAGGAGATGGAGTCCAGATTTCGCTATTCGTTAACTATGAAGCCAATCAGCACAAATTGCTTGTGCCGACCTATAAGCAGGCAGAGCAGCCTATTTACAAAGCGAAGGAGAAAGCGAAGTTCTCGATAACTCCACAAGACTTTGGAATCCTGTGCAAATTCGTTCAGTTTATACAGGATGACAGAGTGTTTCTTATGAGATATAGGACAGAGCCACTAAAGATGGCGCTCTTAAGGCAAAATCTTAGTGACAAGAACAAGTTTAAGCCCGATGTTAGAGGTCTCAAGAATGTAGATTCGCTTGTTCAAAGGTTATTTGACTACTTCGGTATCACCTTGCAAGAATTCAAAGACTTGAAAGAACTCCAAGACGAGATAAAGCATTTCAGGAATATAAAGGTCACCCTCGAAGATATTAGCCAGCTACAGAAGAAAGTCGAGAAGGTAAGAGATTATCCGGCTCACGCCAAGGAGTTGGGAAGCCTATATGGCAAAATACCTGCCGATGAATACACACGAAGGGCAAAAGAGTTACGAAGCGAAGAGGACTTTGAAACCGCTCACAAGAAAATCAAAATAAAGTATGTCGCCAACCACTATTACATCCCACTTATACTGTCCGAAGACGAAAAAGTAGACTATATCAAACACATCATCAAGACACCAAGCGAGGTAAGGTTCATAAACGACCTGGAAGATTACCTAGTTAGTAGTAATAACAAATTTCAGCAGTTCGATTGGTGGCTCTTTAGCAAGTTAGATGAAGGCCTCGATGAAGTCTATATCCCGTATTACAATCCCAATACCAATAAGATCAGCTGCTTTTATCCTGACTTTGTCTTATGGTTAGCCAAAGGAATCAATTACTTCATCGTCTTTGTCGACCCAAAAGGGATTGAACACACAGATTGGGCAGACAAGGTTAATGGGTACAAAGAGCTATTCGAAGAGAAAGGAATCACAAAGACCATCAGCTCCAATGGGCTTACAGTAAAGATAAAGCTCTTTTTAAGAGCAGATGACGCTGCAGTTGTAAAGGGAAGATTCCCCGAGCACTCACCCTACTGGTTCGACGCTATTGAGAAAATTCTGGAGCCAGTTAGCTGAATGAGCCGCCTGCTGCCACTATACGTTGGACTACCGTTAAAGTAACAAAATAGCGGGTTGTTCAGCAGGAGACCTTCAACCAATCGATTTAAGATGGTAAAATAAGACAGGAGACGGTTCCGCCTTGACAGCTGCCGACATGATTAAGTATTTGATGAATCGCTATTCGGGAGAAATAAAGGCTAGACAAGACTTAGGTTGTTCGCTAAGCTTTGGGAGTGCTTGAAACATGACTGCCAATGAGTTATGTCCAAAGCATGGATGTGGATGGCGGGGGACCCCGCTGGAGAACCTAAGTGTCCAGCCTTTGTATAATCTATCGGAGCATCACTTCGAGTGCTGCTTGTGGCACGAATCGAAGGTGAAATGTCGCCGAACCCCTCGCTTCTCGGGTGACCCAGAGGCTGAAGACTATTTGGACCTACTCACTCGCGACGAGTTTGAGTCTGCAGGATTCGAAAAGCAATGACCCATCTAGGAGAAGCAATGGAGGTCTGAATGAATAAGCAATGGCAAATAGGCGATTTTATTGCTGCGGTTGATCGGGCACGGCAGAATACCGGGTACCCCTTACATGCGGTCACCACTGAAGTTGAGTGGCACCGCGAGGCAAAGACTAACTCCAAAGGTTGTAGCTATCCGTCACCCAATGGTGAATGCATGATTTTAGGGCACCGCCCTGTTGATGAGCGGGGGTCATTTTGTCTGTATTGCGGCGCAATTTTTCTTCCGCCCTCGATTGTAAAGGCAAAGCGTGAGGACGGTGGTGAGGTAACACCGGACTTCCTCTATCAGTGGCTGGTGGACGTGGTTAAGGAACGAGGATTCAGAACGAAGGGGGAGCGGGTACTTGACTGATGCAGAAAAGAAACCAGTCATTGCTTACCCGTAGAGATCCTTCAATCACACACAGTGCCAAGCCAATGTCAATTCTAGGGTTGAACAAAGGCCCAGAGTGTTTAGCGAAAAAATGTCATCCTGAACTTGTTTCAGGATAGGATTAATTCTTGAGCCGGGCACTGCCATGATGCATATCCCTACAGTAAGCGAGCCTTGAGTAAAGCTGGGCAATATGATACCCTAGCTTACAAGTTTACCGAATATGCAGCGACTGTTAGCGAGTTTCAGATAAACGGAGGAGTTCATGCTAAAGCTGTCTCAAATGGCTATGCACGAGTGGGAGTTCGTCTATCCCAATACATATCACGACTTAATGGATCAATTTGACGCCGGGTGTGAATCATATGAGGAAGGAGATATAGACGAAGCTGAGAAGATTTTCCGCGCAGTACTTGCTCAGATGCCGGACCACCTGGATGCGATTCATCATTTGGCGCTAGTTCTATCCGAACGAAGTCTTATGGGCAAGGCTCGTGACCTCTGGGAGCAAGCTGTTCGCATTGGTCATAAGGCATTCCCTCAAGATTTTGAGTTAGGGAGAGACCGCTTGGAATGGGCATGGCTAGAGAACAGGCCATTTCTGCGATGCCTTCACGGATTAGCCTTAACCAGATACGATGATGGGGAAACAGAAGAGGCCTTGAGACTGTTCCAGGAGTTGCTCTCCCTGAACCCCAACGATAACCAGGGAGTTAGAGCCATGGCTCAAGAGGCATTATTCAAACTAGGTAGATTCGAAGATGCTCTTGAGATTGCTGAACAGTACCCTAACGACATAATGCCTCAGACTCTCTATGGGCGAGCCTTGACTCTTTTCAAGCTGGGGCGGCGGCAAGAGGCGACTGTAGCACTTCAGGAAGCTATTGAATATTTGCCTCTGGTAGGGAAGGAGCTCTTAAAGACCAAGCACCATTTGCCCAGGACAGCAAGACCGGATAGGGTTACAGTAGGAGGTGCTGATGAGGCTTATTATTACTGGGAGCAAGCGGGTCGATTCTGGAAGAAAGACGCTGAAGCTCTGGAATGGTTGAGAGAGGTAATGAAGCAGGCCGCCACTAAAAGGCGTCGACTACATACTACGCATGTCAAAGCTCAAACGCAAACAACCCCTGATAGACATCAACGAACAGTTTAAGCGCGCCCTCGATACCATGGAACATATCAGTAAGAGTATTTTCATCACAGGCCGAGCGGGTACAGGCAAATCAACATTACTGAGCTATTTCCGCCATACCACGAAGAAGAAAGTGGTGGTGTTAGCTCCCACCGGTGTCGCCGCTCTCAATGTTAAAGGGCAGACCATCCATTCTTTCTTCAGGTTCAAGCCCGCTATAACCCTCGACCTCGTCAGAAGAGTACGTTCTGGCGATGACAAAAGGAATATCTACAAAAAGCTGGATGCGATTGTCATTGATGAAATCCGGAACAACTCCATCACCGAACGACTTTTACATCTATTTGACGACAACCAACAAGCTCGCCGCCGACATTAATAGCAAGCAGCTGGCAAAACTGAAAAAACGAGAAGAGTTATCAAGCCAGAGACAGTCGGAGAAATGGAGTACCGTGGTAAAACGTATTTGGGTGTGCAGGCCTTCTGCATGAAGCGGAATGAAGAAAGAGTCTTCCGGATTGACAGGATACTAGAGATAAACGAAGTATGAACGCGCCTGAACTGGGACTAAGGCTACACAGTGTGGCTTTTCGTTACTCAGTGTGGTAAAATAAAAAGGTGCCAGAGAGTAACAAAATACACTGTGTTGACAGCCACGAGTTAACTGTGATAAAATTTTATTACTGTAAACCGGTATATATGGTGAACGGTGGCTAAAAGACCCCGGTGAATGACAAGGTTAATTGACTTATGCCAACTATTTACTTGAGAAAAGACTTATTTGATAAAATTGTCAGTATGGGCAAAGAAGTTAACTCTTTTGTCAATAAGGTGGTAGAAGAAACTTT
>Ga0210049_1001812_pt1 | contig 20111 bp, 31 predicted proteins | sample CryGeyCG2014_300_2_FD_183964 | JGI IMG/M metagenome (GOLD analysis project Ga0210049, IMG submission 183964) | Groundwater microbial communities from aquifer - Crystal Geyser CG06_land_8/20/14_3.00 (SPAdes) (version 2) | ecosystem: Environmental > Aquatic > Deep subsurface > Groundwater | place... | reverse complement strand
TTTTTGAGATCCATTGGTTTGCTATCAAATATTGAATAATCAAAATTAAATGTTTCGATCCCACCGTAATAAAAAGCCCTTGAAACGCCATATTTATCGTTGAGATATTTTAGTAATTTTTGATAATCGATTTTCCAACCGAGATTTTTTTGGCCGCCATAAAAAAGATTGGAAGCATCAATAAAAGCGTAAACAGGTTTTTTAAAACTATTTTTTGGCATTAATTAAATTTTTCCTTGAGTTCATTTTATCCTTATTTCGGACATAAATCAATTTTAAAAAAAGGCCCGCAAGAGGAGACACCATCCCGGGAGGGACAAGATGGGTTCTTGCGGGCGAGAGCAGCGACGCTACGCTGCAAAAAGGGTTTGGTAAAAAAGGGCAGGGGCTGGGCGGCTCTGCTGGTGTTTGTAAGCTTTATTTTGTCCTAAAAATCAGCCAAAATATGAAGACAACTAGTGCAATGGCGATGAGTATTACAAATAGCTGGATCAAAATCCCCCTGAAGTCTTCCCCTTTTCCCGGTTGAAAATCTCTTTTTTGGGGTTTGGGATTTTTTATTTCTGGTTGAGGCAAAGAGCAGGTGCAAAATTCCAATCGAGAGTTGCAAGTTGGACAAGTTGGACCATCAAGGTCAGGCATTTTTTCGCCTCCTTTTGGCGGTTTTGAGTGAAGGGCAGTTTTTCTCTTAATTATAAGCGGGTAGGGCTTCAGGGGGCAGGACTACTGGGATTTGTTTTCGGGTTTTTCATCATGGTCAAGACCTTCCATAATTTTTCTGAAAAATCTTTCATCTTTGGAAGACAACCCTTCTGTTTTACAAGATGAACCGGGAAGAATTGCACTTGCTTTTTTCAGAAATTCATTAATTAACAGTTGTAAAGTGCAGATTGTTTCAATATTTTGCGGGATATTGAGAGGTTGGATAATTAACAAGAGGGAAAGAACTATATCATTAGTTTCGGTTCTAAGTGTGAATGGAATTGCCAAATGAGCATGTTCATCAACTTCTCTGAGAAGATGAAGGGCTTCTTCAATCCAAGAAGTAAAATCTTTTCTCGTTGAATTTAAAACCCAGTCGGGATGAAGATCAGCAACGAATCTTATTGCTCCTTTTAAAAACTGAAATTCTCCTTCCTCAAGCGGGTTTAAAGCATCATAATCTTCCAACCACTGGCAAAATTCATTTTCATCTTCGGCCAAAGTTAGTTCACTTCCTTACGACGGTTAGTCAGCACGAAAGATTTTCCTTCGGACTGCCTTCACCGCCCCAAGGATTCGAAACAGAAATATGGAATTGTCAAAGAACTTTGCTACCTGTAATTTACTCTTTTATACCAAGAAAGTCAAGCCCATTCGACTTTGCTCAGGGCGCAGACCCCGCATATTATGCTCCTGTTCGTAGAGGACGTCCGCCTTGACTCGACGGCCAAGTCGAGACAGGTAGTCCCTGCCTGCGGCAGGCAGGCCTTAAACAGGAAGTCCTAAAGGGACCCCTTGGGGGTAATTGTGCGGGGTCAATAGTTCGACTATGCTCACTATTGATAGTGAGATAGGAGGATAAGGGGACGGTTCTCTTTTGACCTTAATATTAGGCGATTTTAGTTAAATATGTCTTTTGCTAATTTTTTATAAGTTGTAGTACCTTATTTATTTTTCTCTTCCAACTTATCAAAAATTTCTTTTGTTACATCTTCGACGAACGGCTCGCCGTTGATAGTAAGCAATTCGCCCCTTCCGGAGAAATATTTTTCCAAAATATCCAATCTTTGCTGATTTTCCCAGATGCGACGTTGCACCGCCTCCGGTTTGTCATCCTCTCTTTGAATTAATTTCTCGTGGCATTTAGGACAAATTTTTTCTTTATAACCGGCCGATAGCGGATAAAAAATTTCTTGGCAGGAGGGGCAGATAAATCTTTTGGAAAGCCGATCTATCACCGTTTCGGGCTTAATTTTAATGTAAATGGCGAGCGGGGCATGCAAATTATGTTCTTCTGCTAATTTTTCGGCGGCTTGCGCCTGAGGAATAGAAACAATTGTATCAATGACAAAACCGTTTTTAATGTTATCCTCGGTCAAGGCCTCTTGTAAAATCCGATGAAAAACCTCATCCGGTTGGGGCTGGCCCTTCAATTGGCGCTCGTTGACTTCTTTATCCTTTTTAGCCAGCTGTCTGACCTTCTCACCAATTGAGATTATACTCAAATTATACTTTTTAACCAATACTTTTGCCTGTGTACCCTTGCCGCTACCAGGCAAACCGAGCATTATTAATACTATTTTTTTTCTCAATGTTCTCCTTATTCAGTTGAGAATTGCCAAGTTTTGGCTTCATTAAGCGGATTGCCGGATGAATCTAAGATGCCGGTCGTCAAAGTTATAGAAATTGTATTGCCGCTGCCCCAGTCCCCAAATTCCTTTTGAAAGGTCAGAAAAAGTGAATTTTGGCTATCGTCATAACTGAAGTTAAGCAGGTTGTTAAGCAGAGTTTGATTTTTTTGCTCATAAACATAGATGGTTGATGAATCTAAGGTAGTTTTATCCATCGATTTGGAAAATTTGATTGTTACAGCAACGTCTTTGGCAACTCCTTGAGCACCTGTGGCAGGAGTAACAGAAATAATTTCCGGTTGGGTGGTATCGGTAATTTTCTTGCCTTGTAAAAATGGCAAATTAGTATCGTTGGTTGGCGATTCTGAAGAGGTGGACTGCAATTGGGTCTGCGTTGACTCGGCTTTCAAGGAATTTTTGGCAATATTATAACCAATGTATGAGGCGAATACAGATGATACTAAAACAGTTGCCAAAACAACTACCAAGGCTTTTTTTGACATTTTACCCCATTTATTTTACGGGAAAGATTTCTTTAATGGCCCAAATGCCAGTTGGCCCTAAGCTTTGCGGTTGATAAAGGTTGAGCTGATAATTTTTTGATTCGGAGCTGGCAATGACTTGGGCTTCGCCTTTCTGCTCGTCTTTTAACTTTAACACATATGAATCGCTTTTGGACAGGCCAAAACTGCCAGCGATATCCACTTGACTAGTATAAACGGAGTCTAATCTTTGAGTTGTTTTTCCAGCTGATGCATCTTGCTGCATTTTCTTAGCGGTTTCATCGTCTATCTTAAAATCTATTTTTAAAGTTTTACTGGTATTATCATAAGTCGGGATAATAAGATTTTGACCGGCTAAAATTTTGTAAGGTTCGTTTAAACCATTAGCGCTGGCAACCAGCAGCCAATCAATATTATATTGAGCACCTATCTGAAAAAGTGTCTTTCCTTGCTCCACTTGATATAAAATGGCGGGTGAAGACGGATGGGTTTTAACATCTGAAATAGGTTTGGTCTCATTTGTGGGCGTTGTAGAGAGCGGTTGTGTTGTTGTTTTTTCTTGGGTAGCTGAACTTTGAGAGCTTTCTTTTAAACCAGAAGATGCATCCGGTTTGCTTACAGTTGTGCTTTTAGCGTAAAAATATGATGTTAAGGCGACGAGCAGTCCAACTAATACTAAAAGAATTAGGGTAAAAGTATTTTTGTTATTGTTTGAAGAAGGTTTATTTTCGTTTTCCATTTTTTTTCCTTTATGGTAGCCAGCCCAAAATTTGACTAGCGACGGTTAAGTTTTGTTCTTTTGCTTCGTTAATATTATATAAAATTAAATTGTTTTTAGATATGTAGGTCAGATTTAAACCGTCTGGTGAAATTAAAGGGAAAGTTTTGACCGTGGAAAGTGCGGATATTTTTTTTAAATTATTGCCCTGTTCATCGCAACTATAAATATCAGTTGTATTTTTCGCGTTTTTGGTAGGACTTTTGCTAAAAGTCAAACCAGAAGATGTCCAATTAAGATAAGAAATTTGCTCGTCTTGGGTTTTGTAAATAGTTTGGGGTTTTAAATCTGCCAAGTTAACAATGATTATTTCACTGCCACTTTGAGTAGTTTTCACCACGGCTAATTTGGCACCATCTTGTTTAAATGTTAGAAATGATAACGGTGATGGATTTTTATAAACAATTTTTTTATCGGTTCCGTCAAGATTCTCTGAAATTACGCTATAGCCAAAATCTTTTTCAGCGTTGGAAAATTCAATGAGCGAAATATTTTTGCCGTCAGGCGACAGAGAAGGTGAAGTAAGTGTGGTCACTTCATTTTGTAATTTAGTTTTATTGCCCTTGCCGTCTAAAGATATACTGTAAAGCGCCGCCGTCGGTACATCACCCTTAGGCCCCATTAAAGCCAAAACAGAATTACCGCCAATATTTGACAGACGTTTTATTTTTAAAGTTTCATCCGCGTCGGTAAATATCAGCTTTTTTTGCAAGCTTTCTAAATTTATTGTGGATATATTGATATTTTCGCCTTGGTTGACCGCATAAAACAGCGTTTTAAAAACCTGATGCGCATCATTTGGCTGGGCAGATTGTTCATTGATTGAAATTTGACTGTCAGACAAGCTTGGCTGATTTTTATTGGAGAGAAAATTACCTTTGGCCAGCCAATACGCGCCTGCCGTAATAATTATAATTGCAATTATGAATATTATAACTTTGTTTTGGCCTTTAGTATTTTTCATAGGTTCTCATGGCAATTTGAGCTTGCAATTGTCTTGATGTCTCAATTATGACCGAAACAATAATTAAAAGTCCTGTGCCGCCCAAAACCAAGGTATTTATGCCGGTAATCGATTGCGCAATAAAAGGCAAGATAGCTATCAGGCCCAAAAAGAGAGCTCCTGTCAAGGTTATTTTATTAACAATTTTAGAGATGTAGCTACTAGATTCACTGCCGGGACGTATTCCAGGAATAAATCCGCCTTGTTTTTGCAAATTTTCAGCTACCTGCTTTGGTTTAAAAATTATTCCAACGTAAAAGAAGGTAAAAAAGATGACTAAAATAAAGTAGCAAATGCCATAAAAAAGGTTATTTTGAAAAAGATGGGAGACGTAACGGGCGGTATCAGCTAACCAGGCAGACTTGGCTTGCTCAAAAAATCTTGAAGCCACAGACGGCACTAGCATCATAGACATACCGAATATAATTGGAATAACCCCGCCGGCATTAACACGTAAAGGCAGATGGGATTGAACTGTCGCGTATGAACGCATTGAAGTTGACCTGGTAGCGTAAGAAACAGGAATTTTTCTCTCACCTTCGTTGATAAATACAATCAGGGCTATAACAAGGATATACAAAACGCCAAAGGCAGCTAGACCAATTATTTTAGAAGTATCCAAGGTGGCTAAGGTATTTCTGATTTGAGTGGGAAAGCCAGCTATTATACCGACAGAAATTATTAGCGAGATACCGTTGCCAATGCCGTTTTCAGAAATTAACTCGCCGAGCCACATTAACAGTATTGAGCCAGCTGTTGTCGCCAAAATCATCAGAATTAACGATTGTACGGAAAGATTAGAAATAAGGTTCTGGCTTTTCAAAAGGTTTAACATGGCATAGGACTGCATTATGGCAATAGGCACCGTTAAATATCTGGTATATTGATTTATTTTTTGCTGTCCCCATTCGCCTTCTTTTTGCAATGCTTCCAGCGATGGAATAACTATTCCCAACAGCTGCATAATGATGGAAGCGGTAATGTATGGTCCAACACCCATCAAAATCAGCGAAAAATTTTCCATAGCACCGCCGGAAAACATATTTAACAGACCAAATATCTGGTTCTTTTGGAAAAAATCCTTAAGTTGTTCTAAATTGGCGCCAGGAATGGGAATGTGCGCTAATATTCTGGTGACAAATAAAAGCAAAACAACTACAATGATTCTGTTGCGTAAATCGGGCAAACTAAATATTTGCTTAATTTTTTCTAACATAACACTTATAATTTACTATAATTCGCTTGATTTGTAAATGATTAGAGCTAATTTTTACTTTTCCTGGAAGCTGCTTTTTTACGAGTACTTTTTTGACTAGGTGATTGGTTACTTTTTGCCGCTTGATTAGATTGAGGCATTGATTCTACTATTTTTAGCACCGATTTTGAAAGCTTAACCTGTGAAAAACTTATTTTCTTGGTTAATTTGCCGCCGCCTACAATTTTAACGCCTTGGGCCGGCATCTTTTTAAGAATATTCTTTTCAATTAATGTTTTAAAATTAACCTTGTCGCCATCGTTAAATTTTGCCTCAATAGTCTCAATGGAAATAGTTACAGGTTTGATTTTCGCACTTTTAAAACCTCTTGCCTTAGGTATTCTGGCAATCAGCGCAGTTTGTCCACCTTCAAAACGGCGCGGCAGATTGTAGCCAGCGCGAGATTTTTGACCTTTTGTGCCTCGTCCAGCCGTGGTACCCTTACCAGAGGATGCGCCGCGGCCAACGCGCTTCTTTCTTTTAGCGGTAATTTTGGTTAATTTCTCTAATCTCATAGAATCCTTTGAATATTACTTTGTGCGCAGGCTTTTCAGCGCTAAAACTGTTGCTTTGGCATTATTTATTTTACTGGAACTGCCTAATATTTTAGAAATGATGTTCTTTATGCCGGAAAGCTCAATAATAGCTCTGACTGTGCCGCCGGCAATTATTGAAGTTCCATAAGCTGCCGGTTTAAGCAAAACAATGGCCGCACCGTACTGCATACGAATCTGATGTGGAATAGTATCATTGACAATTGGCACCGGAAAGGTATTTTTTTTAGCTATTTTTTTAGCTTTATTAATGGCAACCGCGACTTCAGGACCTTTGGCGATGCCAAGACCGACTTTGCCGTTTCTATTGCCGACGACAACCAAAGCCCTAAAGCGCATTCGGCGGCCGCCGGAAACAGTACGAGAAATTCTATCAATTTGAATTACTCTTTCTTCAAATTCTTGTTTTTTTTCTTCAATTTTATCTCTCATATTACTCCTAAAATTTTAACCCGCCTGTGCGGGCGCCATCGGCTAAAGCTTTAATACGTCCGTGGTACAAATAGCGTCCCCTATCAAAAATAACCTTAACAATTTTTTTGTCCTTTGCCTTAAGGGCTAATATTTTACCCACCTCAAATGCTTTGACAATTGGTTTGTGCGATAATTTATCTGTTTCTAAGTTTGAATCTGACACAGACAATAATGTCTCTTGTTTGTCATCATTAATTAATTGGGCACAAATATGTTTGGCACTTCGGAAAACGGATAATCTTGGACGTTCTTTACTACCAGAATTTAATACCCTTGAGCGAGTTCTTCTGTTGCGCCCCAATTGTTTCTCGTTATTTTTGGTCATAATTTTCTTTAGGTAGTTGTGGTTTTAGCAGCTTTTCCGGGTTTCAACTTAACTTCTTCACCAACATATCTCACACCCTTTCCTTTATACGGATCAGGCTTGCGGAACTGCCGCAATTTAGCCGCAGCTTGCCCAACTTTTTGTTTATCAAAACCAAAAACGGTTATAATATTTTTTTTGACCTCAAATTTAATACTTTCATCAGCCACAAATTCTATCGGGTGAGAATAACCCAGATGCAACGTGATTTTGTTTTCAGCGGCTTCTGCTCGATATCCTGCGCCTTTCAATTCCAGTTGTTTTTGAAAACCGTCGGCAACACCTGTTATCGCATTTGACACCAGCGCTCTGGTTAACCCGTGTAAAGACAGAGCTTGTTTATCATTGCTTTTTCTCAAAATATAAACCATATTGTCCTTAATTTGTATAGTTATTTTTGACAGTAAATCAATCTTAATTTCACCTAACGGACCCTTAACAATTATTTGATTAGGCCCAGAAATTATTCGCACATTATCTTTGATGATAATCGGTCTTTTACCTATTTTGCTCATCTCAATTGACCTCGAATAAAACTTCGCCGCCGACGCCAATTTTCTTTGCTTCATCTGAAGCTAAAACACCTTTTGAAGTTGAAAGTATCACCAAGCCAAATCCGCCTGCCGGTCTCGGAATGCGAACACAGCTAACATATTTGCGTCGCCCCTGTTTGCTAATTTGTTTTAACGCTAAAATTGCCGGTTGCTTACCGTTATATTTTAAACTAACTGAAATATTTTTCTTATTATCTTCACAAATTATTTTGTAATTGGCAATATAATTTCTTTTTTTCAAAATTAGCAAAATTGCTTCTTTTAATTTTGAATAAGGAGAAACAGTTTCTTTTTTGCCGACTGCTTGAGCGTTTCTAATTTGTGTAATTAATTGTGATAATGGATCAATGGTCATGCTACACTCCTAAATTATTACCAGGAAGCTTTGGTTATGCCGGGTATTTCACCTTTTGTCGCTAATTCTCTAAAGCAAATCCGACATATTCCGAATTTGCGCAAATACCCTCGGGGACGGCCGCAGCGACCGCAGCGGCGAGTTTTTCTGGTTGTAAATTTTGGCACTCTATTCGATTTTATAATTTGTGATTTTTTGGCCATATTATCCTCTATAAACAAATCCTAAATTTTGCAAAAGGTCTTTGGCTACTTCGTTATTACCGGCAGTAGTTACAATAGATATTTGCATACCAAATAATTTATCGGCTTCCTCGGCTTGAATTTCTGGGAAAGTTATATGCTCGCGAAGGGCTAATGTGTAATTGCCATGGCCATCAAATCCTTTGGTGTCTAAGCCCTTAAAATCTCTAATTCTCGGTAAAGCCACGCGAATTAGCTTTTCTAGAAAATCATGCATTCTTCTACCTCGTAAGGTAACAATATAGCCGACTGGGTCACCTTTTCTTATTTTGAATCCCGCAATAGCTTTTTTAGCTTTTCTAATTGCTGGTATTTGACCGGTAATTTTAGCTAAATTAAGTTTCATTTCTTTTAAAATTGCTTCATTATCACGCGCCGGGTTAAAACCGCAATTAATTACAACTTTGCTAATTTTGGGCATTTGTAATTCATTTTTAAAGCCATATTTGGCAGATAATTTTTGTAAAGCAATTTTATCATTTTTGTCTAATAGTTTCTTCATTATTTGATCCTGTCTAAATTAGCTTTACACCCTTTACAGATTCTATATTTAGCATTTGAGATAACTTTATAAGTAATGCGGGTGGGTTTATTGCAACTTTGGCAGACAACTTGCACATTGGAAATATCCATGGGTGCGGGAAATTCAATAATTCCGCCGCGCAAATTGTGGGAACCCTTCTTCTTGTGACGTTTTAGAATATTGATGCCATTGACAACTATTTTACCTTCTTTACTCAAAACTTTTTCAACATTACCGGTTTTACCTTTATCTTTACCAACAATCACTAAAATCAGATCATCTTTCTTGATTTTATATATCCTCCTTTGCAGATTTTTTTCTTCGGCTTTATTCATTTAGACAACCTCGGTTGCTTGCGAGATAATTTTGGAAAAACCTTTCTGGCGTATTTCCTTGGCCACTGGTCCGAAAATGCGGGTTCCCCTCGGACTTTTATCAGGATTTATTAAAACTACGGCATTATCATCAAATCGAATTAATGTACCGTCGCTGCGCTGATGCGTTTTTTTAACCCTGATGATTATGGCGCGTACTTTTTCCTTTTTCTTCACTGACGCTCGTGGAATTGCTTCTTTGACTGAAGCTGTTATCGTATCGCCTATTGTAGCTCCTTTTTTAGAAACATTGCCAACAGAACCGATACACATCAATTTTTTGGCGCCGGTGTTATCTGCTACAATAAGCATTGTGCGTGGCTGAATCATTTATGCTCCGAAATTTCATTGTTGATTCTTTTAACAACTTTAAAGTGTTTATGCTTGGAAATTGGACGGGTTTGGGCAATTTCAACAATTTCGCCAATTTGGTATTTTTCATCTCCCGTATCAGCTTGAAAACTTTTATCAGTTAAATATTTCCTACCGTATAATTTGTTTTCTTTTACTCTTGTAACTTCAACAATGACAGTTTTATCCATTTTATCAGAAATGATTTTGCCGCGGATTTTTTTACTCATTTTTACTTCCTTCTGCCAATATTGTTTCTCCTAAAATTGACCATATTCGGGCAATACTTTTACGAAGTTCCCTGGCCTTTTTTAAATCTTTTTGTTTACCAACTGATGATGAAAATCTTAAAAAATGAAGCTCCTTGTAGTTTTTTTCGATTCTGGCTGTTAAATCTTTAATGTTTTTTGCTCTTAATTCGGCAATTTCCGCTTTCCTTTTCATTCTTCCTCCTTTTTTACAAACTGTGTTTCAACCGGTAATTTAGCGGCAGCGAGCTTAAAAGCTTCCTTGGCTATTTCTTCAGTAACACCGTCAATTTCAAACAGCATTCTACCCCTTAATACTCTAGCGACGAAATGGTCTAAACTGCCCTTGCCGCCACCCATACCAGTTTCGGCTGGCGTTGAGGTTACTGGTTGAGCTGGAAAAACGCGAATCCAAATTTTTCCGCCCCGTTTGACAAAACGGGTAATTGCCCTTCTGGCAGCTTCAATCTGCCTGGAAGTTAGCCAGTTGGTTGATACCGCTTTTAAGCCATATTTGCCAAAATCAATACTATAGCCGCGATTTGATACACCGCGTCTTTTACCCCTCTGTTGTTTTCTATATTTTATTTTTCGTGGTATTAACATAATTACTCCAGCTCAACCTTGTCGCCTTTATAAATCCATACTTTAACGCCATTTATCCCATAAGTCGTATAAGCGTCAACTTTGGCAAAATCAATGTCCGCACGTAGCGTGCTTAAAGGAATTGGACCGGCTGAATATTTTTCGCTGCGGGCAATTTCAGCCCCGCCTAATCGTCCAGAGATAGCAATTCTAATCCCTTTGGCGCCGGCTTGCATAGCTTTGTCAATCGCAAATTTTACCGCGCGCTTGTAATGGATACGCTTGGAAATTTGTCCAGCTACATTTTGAGCAACTAAAGAGGCCACAATTTCAGGTTTTTTGACTTCAATGACATCAATTTTGACCTTTTCAGCAATCCCTTTGTGAAGCTGAGCATTTATCTCTTCAATGCCCTTGCCCGAATGACCGATGATTACACCCGGTCTTGCGGTATGAATAATCACTTTTGTTTCACCTTTTTTTCTCTCAATTTCTATCTTGGCGATGGCGGCTTGAAACCCGAATTTGGCCATAATGATATTACGTATTTGTATATCGCCCAGTAAATTTTTAGCAAAGTCCTTACCATTAGCAAACCAACGGCTTTGCCATTTTTTATCATATTGTAATCTAAAACTTACAGGTGAAACCTTATGACCCATTATTTAGCCTTTCTCAACTGCTTTTTTTCTTTTGGTTGTTCATCAGTCAATGTTAAATGAATATGTGAGGATTTTTTCGCTACTGAAGTGGAACGGCCGCGCGAAAGTGCCCGAAACCTTTTCAACCGGGGTCCTTCATTACAATAGGCCTCACTGATATAAAACTGCTCTTGCGATGAATTCTTTTCTTTAGCAGCGGCAAGGGCAGATTTTAAAACTTTCGTGATATACCACGCGCTACGATTTGGCAAATTTTGTAATAATGGCATTGCATAATCAGTTTTTTTATTTTTAATCATATTTAAAATTAATCTGATTTTATCAGGTGAAATTCTGGCAAATTTTAATTTGACTGAAAATTTTTGCGCCATTTACTGCTCCGTTTTTGGCACTTCTGCTTCTTTGCCCGCAGGAACGGTGGCGCTTTTGGCTTGAGTTTCTACTTGTTGCTCTCTGGCCATTCTACCACCATGTTTAATGAATTTTCTCGTCGGAGAAAATTCGCCAAGTTTATGGCCAACCATTTCTTCAATAATTTTAACAGGAATATGTGTTTTACCGTTGTGGACGCCAATTGTTAAACCAACCATTTCAGGAAATATGACAGAATCACGCGACCATGTCAAAATGGGCACATTACTATTTGACCCCTTGGCTCTTTGTACTTTTTGCATCAATCTTTCATCGATAAATGGTCCTTTTTTAAGCGAGCGTGCCATCTTTCTCCTTATTTTGAGCAAAGCGAAAAAAAAGCTTTGCTTACTTTCTTTTACTAACTATTAACTTATTGGAATATTTTCTTCGGCGTGTTTTGACGCCACGTGCTGGTTTACCCCATAAAGTTTTGGGGTATTTTAAGCCAATTGGCGCCACGCCTTCACCACCCCCATGGGGGTGAGATACGGGATTCATTGCTTTCCCGCGTACTGTCGGTCTGATGCCGCGCAACCTTTGAATTCCCGCTTTTGATATTCGCTCTAGGAAATGCTGTGGATTGGAAACCTGTCCGACCGAAGCAAAACAGACCCCTAATACTTTGCGAATTTCACCAGATGGCAATTTCACCTGTGTATATTTACCCTCTGAAGACATGACTTGGGCAAAGGAGCCGGCTGACCTTGCTAACTGCCCAATATTTTTATCTGGATTCAACTGAATATCATAAATTTGTGTTCCGGTGGGAATATTTTTCAACTGCATTCTGTTGCCAACTTTTACTTCGGTTTTATCTGAAGCAATGAGCGTATCACCTACTTTGAGTTTAGCGGCGGCTAAAATATAGCCATATTTTCCATCATCAAATTTAACTTTAGCGATAAAGGCAGTCCGATTAGGATCGTACTCAATTGATTCAACTTTACAATTGGTGTCCATTTTCAAATTTAGCGAGGTTATCAACCTGTATTGGCGCTTGACGCCGCCACCGCGGTGGCGAACTGAAATATGACCGTTAATGTCGCGGCCAGCGTGCTTTTTCAAAGGAACTAGCAATCTTTTTTCTGGTTTAACTTTAATTAATTTCTTCATTTGGTTGACTCCTGTTTCGGTTTTTCTTTCTGAGCTTCTTTGACTTCGAAACCTTCAATTTTTTGACCTTTTTTTAATGTCACAATGGCTTTTTTAAAATTTTTCTCTTTGCCGAAGTGACCACGGACTTTTTTTGTTTTGCCGATGACATTAATTATATTAACTTTAATAGCATCAACATTGTATAAATCTTTAATTGCTTTAGAAGTTTCAGATCTGTTGGTGTTTTTATCAATCAGAAAAATATATTTGGCTGACCCAGTCATATCCAATGATTTTTCAGTGATAACCGGTTTTAGAATTATTTGCGAAAGTTTCATTTTTTACCTTGAAATATACTGATAAGATACTCTAAAGTTAATTTATCCATCACCACAAAATCATATTTTAACAAATCAAAAATGTTTAAATTGGAAACAAATATGATTTGCAGATAATTTAAGTTGCTGGCTGATTTAATTAATTTTTCATCAAATTGAGCCAAAACTAATAAAATGGTTGAATTTTCGGCAATTGGCAACTTTTGTAAAATTTGCAGAAATTCTTTTGTTTTAAAAGTTGTTATGGCAAATTTGTCCACGACAATTAACTGACTGGTTTTTGCTTTCTCGGATAACACCGCTAATAAGGCTTTCTGTATTTGCTTTTTAGGAGTTTTGAGCGAAAAATTTTCTCTGCCGGATGGCCCGAAAATAATTCCACCCCCTCGCCATAATGGCGACCTGATTGAGCCGGCTCTGGCGCGGCCTGTTCCCTTTTGTCTGTATGGTTTTCGGCCACCGCCGGAAACTTGCCCGCGTTTTTTCGTTTTGGCTTGGGCAGTGCGCAAATTTGCCAAAATTCGGCGGACTTCAGATGAAATTAAAACATCTTTAGCCGATATTTCAAATATTTCTTTAGGAAGCTCCAATTTGCCTTTTTTTTGACCTTTATTGTTTAATAATGATATTTGCATTTTGCCCTTAATGATTCACAGCTTGGATTTTAACTATTGATTTTGCCGGTCCGGGTATCGCGCCAGAAATTAACAATAGATTATTTTCTTTATTTACTTTAACTATTTTCAAATTTAAAACTGATGCTTGCCTGGCGCCGAGGTGACCATACATTTTGCGGCCTTTGACCACCCGTTGTGGAAACATTGAGCCGATTGAACCTGGTTGACGAATATTATTTGAACCGTGGGTTTTAGGGCCTCTGTGAAATCCCCATCGTTTAATAGTGCCGGCAAAGCCCTTTCCCTTTGATACCGCTGTAACTTTTACCTTATCTCCTTCTTGAAAAACATCTAAAGTATTTCTATCGCCAACTTTCAAGTTTACAGTTTCATCTGTTTTAAATTCAGCGATTTTTAATGATGACTTTAAGCCAGATTTTTTCAAATGGCCAACTATGGCCTTAGTAGGTTTTTTTATTTGACCATAAGCCACTTGCACCCCGTTATAGCCGTCTTTTTCCAAAGTTTTTATCTGAGAGATTGTATTTGGCATAATTTCAACAACGCTGACGGCAACTGCTTTGCCTTCAGGTGTAAAAACCCTGGTCATACCGATTTTTTTGCCTAAAACCGTTTTCAAAGCCATTTTATACCCTAATTTAACAAAAATTGAGCAGGAACCTCCCCCGCCTTCGTTAAAACTTCGGTGGGAATGTTATCCTGAACTCTGTCACTAATAATATCTTAATTCATTTTTAGGTTGGTGTCAAGTGTTTTTATCTAAAAAAAGATGAAGGTACTAAAAATATTTCTAACAAGAAGCTTATTCATCCACCAAAGCCCTTGACTCAAAAAGTAATTTTAAGTATAATCAAGTTGACAAAAAGTCCTTTGAAAAATTAAAAAAATTGCAAAATAGGGGGTAAAAAAATTGACCAAAAAGGAAGTTGTTAAGGCAATAGTCGATTTTGCCAAAAAACAGGCAGAAGAACATTTCGGCAACACATTGGAAAAACGTTATCTATCACACATTCAATCTTCTGCCCGGAGAGCATTAGAGGGAGTAATCAATTTAGCCATAGGGCTAGCCAAACCGCACAGCCTAGATAGCTAAAGGAGGAAAGTCAGAAAGCAAAAAGAAGTTTCCTTCATGGTATGTCAGTTGAAATCCTTAATCTGGTTGAAAAAAACTGAAAAAGGAACCCCTCAATCACACGGGAATAATTTCGGCAAACAACCATTCCTTAAGGAAACTAAGATCTTAGTTCCCTTTTTTATTTCAAAAATCCAAAAGTGCAACGATCACACCAAAAGTGGAATAATTTTGTCATTTCAAATCGTTTGGAATATAATTATATTGGAAGGATTGTTGATGTCAGAAATTAGTTCTAAACCCGACCAAATTAAATCTCACCAGAAATCCTTTAAGAAGGAGTTAAGAAAACAAACTGTCGGCTATATTGTGGCGGCGCTGGCCTTAGTGGCCGGCCTGGCTTGGAATGAGGCAATTAAAGCACTTTTGGAATATCTATTTCCTATCAGCCAAAACACCTTGATGGCTAAACTTTTTTACGCCGTGATAATGACGATTATAGTGGTCTTTGGGGTTTATATTTTGAATTTGGTGCAGGGTAAGGATGAGAAAGAAGAATAATTTGGTTTACGTTTAAGTGCGATTGCATTTAAATTGAACAACGGTTATTTTGGTATTTAGGTCTAATGATAACTTTATAACTTGATGTTTTCGTCTCTATCTCAATTCTCCACTCTCGTCATGTCTTAATTTCAATGTCCACGCCGGCCGGCATGTCAAGGCTCATCAGCGAATCTATAGTTTTATCCGTGGGGTCTAATATATCAATCAGCCGTTTGTGAACTCTCATTTCAAACTGCTCGCGCGAATCCTTGTGGACAAAGCTTGATTTTAAAACAGTGGTTAAGCTTTTATCGACGGGTAGCGGCACCGGCCCCAAAACCCTTGCGCCAGTTCTCTCAGCCGTTTCCACAATTTGTCTGGCTGATTTATCCAAAATGCGATGGTCAAAAGCTTTGAGTTTGATTCTGATTTTTTGTTTAAATTCTGAAGGTGCGCTTTTGGTTTTGGGCATGTTTTTCCTCAAACTTATTACTTGATGATTTTAGTAACCACGCCAGCGCCGACTGTGCGTCCGCCTTCTCGAATGGCAAAATGCATACCTTGTTCCACAGCGACTGGCTGAATTAATTTAATTTTTAAATTGGCCGTGTCGCCGGGCATAACCATTTCAGCTTTGGCCGGCAGCTCAACTCCACCAGTCACATCAGTTGTTCGGATGTAAAATTGCGGTTTATATCCTTTGAAAAATGGTGTATGTCGGCCGCCTTCTTCTTTGGTTAAAACATAAACTTCGCTTTCAAATTCGGTGTGCGGCGTCATTGAGCCAGGTTTGGCAATAACCTGACCCCGTTGGACATCTTCTCTTTCCAACCCGCGCAGAAGAATGCCGACGTTATCGCCGGCCAGACCTTGCTCCAAGCTTTTACGAAACATTTCTACTCCAGTGACGACCGTCTTTTTAGTTGGTTTGATACCGACTAACTCTACTGTTTCGTTAACTTTAACAATACCCCGTTCTATTCGACCAGTAGCGACTGTTCCTCGCCCTTTAATAGAGAAAACGTCTTCAATCGGCATTAACAGTGGTTTATCGGTTTCACGTTTTGGCTCTTGAACGTAATTATCTAAAGCGGCCAGAAGTTCGTCAATGGCTTTGCTGGCTTCGGCACCGCCTTGTAAGGCCTTTAATGCAGAACCTTTAATAATCGGCACTTCATCGCCGGGAAAATCATATTTCTTTAATAAATCTCGAACTTCAATTTCAACCAGATCCAGCAGTTCTTTATCGGTAACTTGGTCAACTTTATTTAAAAAAACAATAATTGAAGGCACGCCAACCTGTTTAGCCAACAAAACGTGCTCACGTGTTTGTGGCATTGGTCCGTCGGCGGCTGACACGACTAAAATTGCGCCGTCCATTTGGGCGGCTCCAGTAATCATATTTTTGACATAATCAGCATGACCAGGGCAATCAATAAGAGCATAATGACGCTTTTCAGTCTCAAATTCGTTGTGTGAAACCGCTATGGTCAAACCTCTTTCTTTTTCCTCGGGCGCATTATCAATCTGGTCAACACTTTTTGCTTCGGCTAGCTTTTTAGCCGCTTGATTGCCTAAAATAGCGGCTGATAAGGTTGTTTTACCATGGTCAACGTGGCCAATGGTACCAACATTGAGGTGGGGTTTTGTTCGTTGGAATGTTCCTGCCATTTTATTACTCCTTTGAAAATTATATTATTTATTCTTATTTATTCTAATATACCTGATAATATTTTTTTTGTCAACTAACTTGTACAAGTTAACATTTAATGCAACTCCCTAACACTTTTAGCGGGTGGGGGACATCTAAGTGAAGAAACCGTGTCGCCCGCCTACGCTAAAGCTACGGCGGGCAAGCAGGCGAAGAGCGTTTGCCCCGCGAAGCCTTGGCGAAGCGGGGAGGCCGAGACCCGAGCAGCCAAGTGTTAACGTCCGCCTCGCTGGGACGGTGGACTGCGTGTTTCTGAACCAGATGTCGAACCATGTCCCGCTACCAAAGTGTCGCAGAATTCCTTGACTTGTACACAACTTTTATTCTTTTTTTATTTTGCCATTTAAAATTTGCTCTCTAACGTTATAAGGAACTTCTGCGTAATGGCTAAACTCCATTGTAAATGAAGCTCTGCCGGAAGTCAGCGAGCGTAAGATTGTAGCGTAGTCAAACATTTCCGCCAGCGGCACTTCGCTATCAATTACCTTATTTTTCCCTCTATCTGTCATATTTAATATTTTCGCTCTTTTGGAATTAAGATCGCCTAAAACGTCACCCATAAATTCTTCCCAAACAATCACCTCCAATTTCATAATCGGCTCCAACAAGGTTGGGTCGGCTTTTCTGGCCCCATCCTGCAAAGCAATTCTCCCGGCATTTTGAAAGGCGATATTGGATGAGTCAACCTCATGATAAGAGCCATCAAATAAAGTAGAACGGATATCTACCATTGGATAGCCGGCCAAAACTCCTTTTTCCATCGCATTTTTAACGCCTTTTTCCACCCATGGTATATATTCGGCCGGAATTTTTCCGCCCTTAATTTTGTTGACGAATTCAAAGCCCGCGCCTTTTTCCAGCGGCTCAAGTTTAAGCCGGACATGGCCGTATTGCCCGCGTCCACCAGTTTGACGGATATATTTGCCTTCGACCTCGCAAGTTTTATTAATTGTCTCTTTGTACGCCACTTCAGGTTTGCCGACAGCTACCTGCACGTTAAATTCTCTTTTCATTCTGTCAACTATAATTTCTAAATGTAGTTCTCCCATACCGGAAATTATGGTTTGGCTCGTCTGAATATCGGTCTTTGTTTTGAAAGTTGGATCTTCTTGGGCTAATTTATTTAAAGCAATTCCCATCTTTTCCAAGTCAGCTTTAGTTTTTGGTTCAATAGCCACAGAAATAACCGGGTCAGGGAAACTTAAAGCTTCCAAGACAATTTGATGCATAGGATCACAAAGTGTATCCCCGGTAGAAGTATTTTTCAAACCGACCGCGGCGGCAATATCGCCGGCGCAAACTTCAGTTAATTCTTCCCTGTGCTGGGCGTGCATTCTGACAATTCGCCCGATGCGTTCACTTTCAGCACGAGTGGAATTACGCAAAGCAGTTCCTGTCTTTAGCACTCCAGAATAAACTCTAAAGAAAGTTAAAGTGCCGACAAAAGGGTCAGAAGCAATTTTAAAGGCCAGGGCGCATAATGGTTCATTGTGGTCAGCCTTACGCTCAAGTTCTGTTTCACTATTGTCGGGAGCATAACCTTTAACAGGTGGAATGTCGATAGGTGATGGTAAAAAATGAACAACGGCGTCAAGCAATAGCTGTACGCCTTTGTTTTTTAGGGCCGAGCCGCAAAAAACAGGCACAATTTTTCCTGATATTGTAGCGGTGCGTAAAATCTTAATGAGGTCTTCATATTCTATGTTTTCACCGGATAAATATTTATGCAGAAGTTGGTCGTCTTGCTCAACAATTTTTTCAATTGATTTTGAACGCCATTTGGCTACTTCTGCTTTTCTCTCTGCAGAAATTTCCTTCTCGTCATATTTACTGCCATCTTCATTTGTCCAACGGATTTCCTTATTTTTTAATAAATCAATAATTCCCTCAAAGCGCTCTTCCAAACCTATTGGAATTTGCATTGCCACCGCTCTGGCTGTCAAACGTTCCAAAATTGAATTTAAGGATTTTTCAAAATCAGCGCCAATTCGGTCTAATTTATTAATAAAGCAGATTCTGGGCACGTTAAATTTATCTGCCTGATGCCAAACTGTTTCCGATTGCGGCTCAACCCCGGCCACTCCGTCAAACACGACAACTGCCCCATCAAGCACACGCAGTGAGCGCTGAACTTCGGCAGTAAAATCAATATGGCCAGGAGTATCAATAATATTAATCTGATATTTGGCTGGCTGTAATTTAGTTGACCAGAAACTTGTAGTGGCCGCCGCGGTAATGGTGATGCCGCGCTCACGCTCTTGAGCCATCCAGTCCATAACCGCAGTTCCTTCGTGGACTTCACCGATTTTATAAGTTTTTCCAGTATAATACAAAACTCGCTCGGTAACAGTTGTTTTCCCGGCATCAATATGAGCGATAATGCCAATGTTTCGTATTTGCTGAATCGGTAATTGCTGGGCCATTAATTCAACTCCTTAATAATGCAAAAATCAAATATACCTTATTTAATTGTCAATTTCTAATTTCCATTGAATTTACAATATTTTTATTTTCAATTCTTGTTTGAACATAAGAACCTTGCCTTCGGCAAGAATCTTTTTTCTCGCTCTGCTCGAAATTGAGTCATTGCTAATTGATGGAAAATTGATACTTGAAAATTGAGAATTCTTTAAAATCGAGCAAAATGGGCAAAAGCGCGGTTGGCCTCAGCCATTTTGTGCATTTCTTCTCTTTTTTTAACCGCACTGCCAACATTGTTATAAGTATCAATTAATTCTTGGGCTAAAAATTCAGACATCTTTTTCCCTTGCCTATCTCTGGCTGCCCAAATAATCCAGCGCATTGCCAAGGTCATACGCCGCGATGGTGAAACTTCCATTGGAATTTGATAATTGGCGCCGCCAATTCGACGTGAACGCACTTCCAAAAGTGGCGAGGCATTTTTAACCGCTTGTTCAAAAACTTCCAACGGCGTTTTTTTGAGATTTTTTGAAGCGATATCCAAAGCTTCATAGACAATTTTTTTGGCAATTTCCTTTTTGCCGGAAATCATTAACTTATTAATAAATTGTGAAATTAAAATACTTCTAAATTTCAAATCTGGCAAAACTACAGCTTTAATTTTTCTACTTTTACCTCTACTCATTTTTATTCCTTTGGTTTTTTAGCACCATATTTTGAA
>Ga0210049_1001804_pt1 | contig 20169 bp, 37 predicted proteins | sample CryGeyCG2014_300_2_FD_183964 | JGI IMG/M metagenome (GOLD analysis project Ga0210049, IMG submission 183964) | Groundwater microbial communities from aquifer - Crystal Geyser CG06_land_8/20/14_3.00 (SPAdes) (version 2) | ecosystem: Environmental > Aquatic > Deep subsurface > Groundwater | place... | reverse complement strand
ATTTAGCCATCTGTGCTATGGTTACAAAATATAAAATTATTGAGGAACGTACAATTTCAGTGGATAAAACCGGAAAGGGTCGTTATATTGAGTTAATGGGATTGGATTACAGTGATTGCTGGGGAAGCGGCATGATTCAATTGCTAAGCGAGAAAAACCCGAATTATTATTATCAATCTAGGTGGAGAGAATATTTGAAGAGGGAAGGAGAGCGCGACTATCGAATAGTCAGCGATTTCGTTGAATCAATTTATCATGACGGAGAGCGAATAAAATAAAATTATGGATGGGCAAAGGAGGGAAAATGTAAAAATCGGTTCGGAAGTGGAAATTGTGCTTAAAAAAGACCAGAGAGCCGGAAAGCTTACCCGCGGAATAGTGGCGGAAATTTTAACGAGTTCCACCCTTCACCACCGCGGGATTAAGGTGCGACTAAAGGATGGACAAGTCGGTAGAGTACAAAAAATTTATCCCGTATTCCCCAAAATAAACAAGCAAGAGTATCAAGAAGGCCTAATATAATCAGTTATCGGCTTGGCTAAGCCAAGCCGATAGTCGCCGGAAGGGCGATTTTTTGGTAGAATCATACTATGAGTACAATTTGTGTTTTTGGAGCGAGTATTACTTGGGGCGCTTTTGATGATGAAAAAGGCGGCTGGGTAGAACGTTTAAAAACTTATTTCTGGAAGAGTGATAACGACTTTTATAATCTTGGTATCTCAGGAGATAAATCTACAGACTTACTGAAGAGATTTAAAGCCGAATGCAAGGCAAGGGAGCCAAATGTTATTCTAATTTCTATCGGGATTAATGATTCCCAGTATATCAATGATAGAAACAATCCGAGGACCCCAATCGGCGAATTCAAAGATAATATCCAAAAGCTGATAGAAATCGGCCAGGCATTTACAGGCAAAATCATCTTTGTAGGGCTTAATCCTGTCGATGAATCAAAGACAATGCCAATACCGTGGAGTCCCGAAAAATATTATACCAATGAGAATATCCAAGAATATAATAATGTCGTTAAATCGATTTGTGAGGAAAACAACCTTTCCTTTATTGAGATTTTCGATAATTGGATGAAGTCGGATTATAAGAATTTATTAGAAGATGGCTTACATCCAAATTCCAAGGGGCACAAAAAGATATTTGAAACTGTAAATGATTTTCTAATCCAAAATAAAATAATCAAAATCTAGCTTGAGAAAGAATTAAAAATAATGATGACAGATAAATTGAATAAAATCCTCGTCTTCTTAAATATAGTAGGGAAGCTGAAATCCACTTTCAGATTTAGCGAAGTCAAAAATATGCCGAAGGACTTAAAGGATTCAAGCGCTGCTCACTCATGGAGGCTGGCCTTGATGGTTTCCGTATTAATTGATGAATTAAATTTAGATGTGGATAAAGAGCGCGCCTTAGAACTTGCTATCGTCCACGATATTGCAGAGTCAGCAACTGGAGACATAGATGCAATTTTAATTTTTACCGGTAAGGTTTCAAAGGAGGAAAAACAAAGGAATGAGAGAGAAGCCATTGAGAGGATAAAAGAGAGTTTGTCTTTAGAGACTGGGAATAAAATATTCAATTTGTGGCATGAATATGAGGACGGCTCTACCAAAGAAGCGAAATTGGTAAAAGCACTTGATAAATTAGAAACTCTGGCCCATCTAGCTGAAGCTGGCTATCAAAATTGGGATAAGCCGGAATTCATAGCTAAATATGCCGACAAGGCCGTGGAAGGCTTTCCGGAATTAAGAGGATTATTAAAAATAATAAAGCAAAAGTTAAAGTCGGAATTTGGCAAAGGGGGTATTCCTTGGAAAGAGGAGTATGGCGCCTAGATCAAAATCCAAATAACTAAAACTGTGGAAAACTTAGCTAAACTAAGTTTGGCTAAGCCAAGTTGAGGGACAATCGCCCAGAGGGCGATTTTTTGGTATAATTGAAATATGAATAAATTTAAATTAGTCTGTTTTGATATAGATGGAACTTTAGTTGATGGAACTTCATGGTTTTTATTGACCGAAGGATTAGGATGTTCACTTAAAAAGCATGTTAAAATTTATCGTGCTAAAAGAGAAAAAATACCATTTTTAAAGAAAGAAAGAATGTTAACTAAGATGTATCGGGAAAGCGGCAATGCCACTCAGAAATTCATTAGAGAGTTCTTCTCTAAAGTCAAGCCAAAATCAGGGACCAAAGAAATAATTTCTTATTTGAAGAAAAAAAGATACAAAGTTTATCTTATTTCAGGAGCAATTGATATTTATGTAGAAGAGATTGCTAAAAAATTAACCGTAGATGGTTTCTATGCTAATTCCTCTCTAAAATTTGACAAAAACGGTGTTCTTAAAAAGATTTACTACAAAAATGACCAAGGAGAAATTAAATTAAAACAGCTTAATAAATTAATAAAAAAACTCGGAATAAATCTTAATAAAGTTGTCTTTGTGGGAGATAGCGAAAACGACATAGCGATCTTTAAAGAAATTAAACATGGAATAGCTGTTAATTCTTCAAGTGAAGGGCTAAGAGGTATTGCTTGGAAAAATATAAATTCATTAGGACAACTTAAGGATATTTTGTAAGATAAAATAGGTTCCAATTTAGCCAAAGCATTCAAAGGAAAATTATGAAAATGAAAATGTTTATAAAAAATTTAAGACCTTTAAGTGTTTGGGAGTGGTCAGTTTGTGCAATAGGAATGTTTTTTATCGGGTTAGGAATGGGGTATATTGATGTCCAGGTTTATGACTACGGAATAGGTCTTGTGATTTTCGGATTGATTTTAGAAATCCCGGCTTTTTATTTAATATATAAACATAAGAGCGACTAAAACTTAGCCAAGGTTGGGAACGGTCGCCGAAGAGGCGATTTTTTGCTTGGACTTGATTTTCCACCTTTTTTCTTGTAGATTAATAGAAGAAAATACACGGAAAGGAGGGCGTAATGATTAGGAAGTGTGCCTTGGTAAAGCTTTCGGGCGATGTGGCGGAGAGGGAAGAACTTTATGAAGAGTTATCTTCCATTAATAAACAATACGATTTGTTTATTATTTGCGGAGGAGGAACTGCAATTACCGCCAAACTAAAAGAAAAAAGGATCCCCTTTAAATTTGAGGGTGGCGAGCGGGTAATTAAATCAGGGAAAGGAAGAGACTTGGCTTACGACGCACTAGAGGGCAAAAGAGCTTTTGTCGAAAGCAAATTACTAGAATGGGGAGTCGGGGCCACTGTTCGCTCGCCGGCAATAAAGTTTGGCAAAAAGACTTGTCATGTTAATGGGGACAATTTTGTAAGGATGATTCATCGGAATTTCGATAAGGTATTCATCTTTACGTTAAAAGGGAGGGATAAATCTTCCTTGGAGGACATTAAAAATATCGAAATCGTGTTTTTGTAAGGCAATCGTGTCTCTATGGCCTCCAACCTTATAGATTTTTTAAGGGGGAGGCCACTTTTTTTATGGGTCGCCGAAAAGGCGATTTTTTGGTAGGATGGAATATATGGTTAGTTTTAGAATAAGAAAAGTTCAAAATAGTGACGAAGATTGGATAAAGAAATTCATTGCCAAACATTGGGGTTCAGAGACAATTATCGGTTGCGGTAAAACTTATTATCCGCATAAACTACCAGGATTTGTAGCGGTTTCTGACAAGAAATATTTGGGATTGATAACATATGCAATAAGAAAAAATGAGTGTGAACTAGTGAGTCTTAACGTGGTTAAAAAGAGGAAAGGGATTGGGACGGCCTTAGTTAAGGAAACTATAAAAACTATAAAACGTGGTGGCTGTAGAAAATTATTTTTTGTTACAACTAATGATAACGTTAACGCCCTGATTTTTTATCAAAAAATAGGGTTTACAATGAAAAAAGTTTATCCCAATGCCATTGCTGTGGCCAGAAAAATTAAGCCAGAAATTCCCCTGGTGGGTAATTACGGAATTCCGATTAGGGATGCAATAGAGCTGGAGATGGTCTTCAAAAAATAAACTAACCAAAATTTAGATCAAAGTTGAGGAATATGAATAATAATCAAAATACAAAAGTTGGGGTTTGTGGTATTTGCTGTTCAAGTTGCGGACTTTATATAAAAGGAATTTGCCTTGGATGTAGTAAAACTAAAGAGGGAGTAGAGTTTTTGAAAAGCATTGATGCAAATTGTCCTGTTTTGGAATGCGCTGTTGAAAAAGAAATAGATGTTTGTTCAAAAGATTGTAAAAAATTTCCATGTAGCAAGTTTGAAGGATGGCCCTTGACTAAAGAATGGCTTAAAATGTACAAAACAAGATTAAATAACGGTAAATAAACGAGTCAATTTTAGCCAAAGCCCTGAAGTAGAATAAATTCACTACAGGGTAAACATTTAAAGGAGAATTATAAGTTATAGATTATGGATTCGGAAAAATTATTACAAGGAGAGTTTAGGTTGTTTGGTGAATTTAATTTGTTAAATTTTAAAAACAATCCTAATAAAGATTTGTTTAAAATTACTGGAGTATATGTGCTTTGCTTAGAAGAAAAATTCGATCGGTTATTAGGAAAAACTGATGTACTATATATAGGACAATCGGGCGGCGCAAAGGGAGGTAAGGGGCGTTTTATTGTAGAGAGATTAACTGATTATTGCGTGGGTGCTTTCAGCGCCCCTCAAGACAAACGAATACATGATGCAATAGAAGGTATATCTCGAAAGCTTAAGAAAAAAATTTTAATATTCTATAAAAATATAAAAAAAGATAATTGCGAACAAGAAGAACAGTACCTCTTAAAGGAATTTGAAATAGATCATTTAGAACTTCCTCCATGGAATAGACAATTGCCAAAATCAAAACTATGAAGAAGAGAAATAAATCGGATCCCAATAAACTTTTAAAGAAAATATTCGGGAAGACGGTAGAAGAAAAAAAATCGGAGAGGTGCCCCGAATGTAAGGGAGAAATGTTTTTACTCTGTATAAGTTGTGGACTTCTTCCGTGTCGGTTTCATTACATTTGTCCTAAATGCCCGAGGGAGGTAATTTCAGACAAAAATGGATTGGTAGAAAATAAAAAATTAACTCAAGAAGAATTAATTAAAAGATTAAGTTGGAAAGAGTTATAAAAATAATTAAAATTTAGGTCAAAGTTAGATTGTTGAGGATTTACCTAAATAGGTCGTCGAAAAGGCGATTTTTTGGTAGAATGAAATATATGGCAGAAGTCAAAATTTTAATTGAGGGTTATACAACAGCCGATTCAGTAGCCTTGGGCGGCGAAGAAAAATCATGTTCAACGATTACATTAGTGAGAGACAGAGATATTATTATGGTTGTTGATCCGGGAGTATTAGAAAATCAAAAAATGTTAGTTGATAAACTTAGAGAGGAAGGATTAAGCATTGATGATGTTAATGTTGTTTGTATCACACACTCGCATATTGACCATTACAGAAATATAGGAATGTTCCCGGAGGCAAAGAGTTTGGAATACTGGGGCTTTTGGGACAGAAATACAGTAGAGGACTGGAAAGAACAATTTACAGAAAATATCCGGATCATAAAAACGCCAGGCCATAACTATGATTCAATAACTCTTCTCGTTAAAACAGATAATGGTATTGTTGCTATATGTGGAGATGTTTTTTGGAAAGAAAATTTTCCCGAGGACGATCCTTATGCTTCTGACAAAGAAAAGTTAGAAGAGAGTCGCCGCAAAGTTTTAGAGCTGGCAGATTGGATAGTTCCTGGTCATGGTGTGATGTATAAAGTAAAAAAATAATCAAAATTTAGGCCCATTATGAAAAAGTTATTCCTTGCTTCGGTAGTGGCAAATACAATAGAAAAATTTATTGAAATTCTCCTTAAATCACCAGATAAATTAAAAGTGGCTTTTATTCCGACCGCCGCTGATCCGTATAAAGATAAGTGGTTTATTGAGGAGGATCGCAACAAATTAAAGGAAAAGGGATTTAACGTAAAAGACGTAGACATAAAAGGAAAAACTGAGCAAGAACTATTACAGGAGCTAAAAGATACAGATATCATATTTGTAGCGGGCGGCAACACATTCTATTTATTAGAGAAGGCGAGAGAGAGCGGTTTCGATAGAATTGCAAAAGAGTTTGTCGAAAAAGGCGTAATTTACGTGGGCTCCAGCGCCGGAGCAACGCTGGTCGGTCCCAACATTGAACCCGTAAAACCATTTGATGACCCATCCGAAGCGCCTAGTTTGAAATCTTTTGAAGGGTTAAGTTTTGTTGATTTTATCGTTCTGCCGCATCTCGAAGAAAAAAATAAGCAACAATACGAAACCGTAATTAAAGAATACGAAAACAAATATAAAATCATCCCGCTTACTAATTACGAAGCAGTTTTAGTTGAAGACGAGAATATTAAAATAATCAAAATTTAGGCCGAAGCTAAACTCAAATTAAGAATGAATGTTTTTGAAAAATTATACAAAGAACTTAAAAGGAAATACGGGATGCCCAAAGGCCAGTGGAAACTTTGGCGCAAAAGGCCAAAAACTGAAAGAGAAAGAGAAGAGGTGATAATCGGAGCGATTTTGACCCAAAGAACAAACTGGAAAAACGTTGAATTAGCTTTAAATAATTTAAAGAAAGCAAAAATAAATTCTTTAAAAGATATTTTGCGATTGGGCGAAAAAAGGTTAGCACCTTTAATCAGACCATCGGGATTTTATCAAACCAAAGCCAATTATCTTTTTCACTTGGTTGAATTTATTCTCAGGAATTACGGTAATTTAGAGAAAATGAGAAAGGCTAATCTTAAAGAGTTAAGGAAGCAATTGTTGAAATTAAAGGGCATTGGCTCGGAAACAGCAGATAGTATTTTACTTTACGCTTTAGATAAAACAGTTTTTGTGGTAGATGAGTATACCCGAAGATTGGTTAAGGAACGAGGTCTGGTTGATAATTTATCTTATGCATTTTTGCAAAAACTATTTGAGAAAAACTTAAGAAAAGATTTTCGATTATATCAAGATTTTCATGCTTTAATTGTTATCAGTGAAAAAATAAAAAATAGAAAAAATTAGGAGAAGACGTAATGAAAATTAAAGAAATTCAGGCAAAAAATATTCTTTCAGAATCGAAGGTTTATGATTGGACAATCAATCCCTATGTCGGCTGCCAGCACGGCTGCATTTATTGTTATGCGAAGTTTATGAAAAGATTTAGCGGCCACAAAGAGAATTGGGGTGAGTTTGTTGATGTAAAAATGAATGCGCCAGAACTGCTCAGTCAGGAAATAAAGAAAAAGAAAAAAGGAAGAGTTTGGGTAAGTGGAGTATGTGATCCTTATCAACCAGTTGAGAAAAAATATGAATTAACAAAGAAATGCCTGGAAATTCTCCAAAGAAATAATTGGCCAGTGACAATTCAAACGAAATCGCCATTGGTTCTGCGAGATTTAGAGTTATTAAAGAAATTTCAGGAAATAGAGGTTGGATTTACTATTACGACTGGTGATGAAGAAATTAGAAAAATTTTTGAACCCCGGACTTCTTCAATTAAAGAAAGAATTCAAGCCTTAGAGAGATTACATCGGGAAGGCATCAAAACCTATACAATGATAGCTCCTCTTTTGCCAAAGGCAGAAAGTTTAATGACTAAGTTAAAAGGTAAAGTAGATTATGTTATAATTGATAAAATGAATTACCATTATGCTGATTGGATTTATAAAAAATATCAATTAAGAAAAATAAACAATGGAGATGTATTGGCTAATCTTTTTAAAAAAGAAAATATTCCTTGTCAGGTCGTATTTTAAAAATTAATTGAGAAATAAAATTTAAAAATGGAAACCATTTATTTTAATAAAAAAGGGAAGGAAAATACGGAGGAAACCCTAAAATTGGCAAAGAAGATTGCCGACCAAAAAGGCATCAAGGATGTTATTTTAGCCTCAACAACCGGTTATACTGCTGAAAAAGCAATGAAAATTTGCGAAGATTTAAAGCTAATCATAATTGGCATTGAAAGAAACAATTTTCCGTCAGAATTAATTAAAAGATTAGAAAAGAATGGGGATGAAGTTTATTTCAGCCATGAAGAGGAATATAATTATCCTGGAGATATGCAGACAGCATTTAGAAGATTTTCCCAGGGGACTAAAGTTGCTGTAGAAGTTACGGTGATTGCAGCGAAGAAAAATGCTGTCGAGGTTGGGGAAAAGATAATTGCTATAGGTGGAACCCACGAAGGAGCAGATACGGCTCTCGTGATTGATGCTGCTAAAGATTTTAATGATATCGTGATTGAAGAGTTGATTTGCAAACCTCGTTAGAGAGATTAATTTAATCAAGTCGCCCCTCATTATTTTTAATAAACGGGCTTGATTTTTTCTTCGATGTGTTTTATTATTTACAAGAGTCTTTTTAGACACTTTGAGAACATAATAAAAAAGTTGGAAAGGAGGGAGAAATGATCCAGCGGCTTTTAAGAAGATTACTGCGACCAAAAGGAAAGGCAGTAAAGGTTATTGTCGATGGTGAAAACTTGCTTCATTCTCTAAAAGAACTAAAAAGAGGAGATATTGAGGTTTCAGAACTTCTGGCTAGTTCAAAAGAGATTTTGAAAAGAGGCGAGGAAATCAAAGAGATTTATTTTTTTGGTACCTATCGAGAGGATGATTCAAGCCAGAATTTATTCAGAAAGGCACTAAAGAGAAATGCTGGGGCAAAAGTGATAATGAAACGGGAAAAGGCAATAATTAGCGGAATGACCTGGAAAAGTAGAGTAGACCCTTATATTATTGTTGAAATAATGGAGACGACCTGGCAACCAGAGTATGGAAAGATTATTCTTTATTCTGGAGACAGTGACTTTGAAGCCCCTCTTAGAAAAGTCAAAGAGCGGGGGATTAAATCAGTGGTAATTAGCGCTCGGAATAATCTTTCTCGGGAATTAAAAGCGGCGGCTGACGAAGTCATCTATCTTGAAGATTTCTTAACCAACATAACTGGGGAGAAGGTGGCCTAACTATTTAGAATTTAGAGCCACCTTTTTATTTTGAGAAGTCGCCGAAAGGGCGATTTTTTGGTAGAATAAAACATATGGCAGAAGTTAAAATTTTAATAAAAGGATATGCTAAGAAAACTAAAGACGGTTGGATGGCTTCGCCATCCACGGTTCTAATTAGAGATAGTGGATTGAATATTCTTGCAGATCCTGGTTCAAATAAGAAACTATTGCTGAAGAAGCTTGCCGAAGAAAAACTAAAGCCAGAAGACATAGATATGATATTTTTAACTCATTATCATCTGGACCACAGTCTGAATATAAGACTTTTCCCCGATTGTGACGTATTAGACGGAAATGAAATCAACAAAGACGATAAGATATTGAGTTATTCTGGTAAAATTCCGAATACAAATGTAAAAGTTATAGAAACTCCTGGTCATTCTGTTGAGCATGCATCGCTATTAGTTGAAACAGAAATAGGAAAGATTGTTGTTGCTGGTGATGTATTTTGGTGGACTGATAATGAAAAACAAGTAGTTGATATTAATAGACCAGATCAAGCGCATAGCTGTGATATGAAAAAACTTATTGAAAGCCGTAAAAAAATTTTGGAAATAGCCAATTACATTATTCCCGGTTATGGAAAGATGTTTAAAGTTGAAAAATAATCAACCCCGGTAGTAGAAGCTGCGCTTCACTACGGGGCAGGAATTTAAACTGAAGTTGACATAAATTTTAAGGAGTTTATAATAAAAATATATGGCGAGACGATTTACGGCAATATATAAAAAAAGCGGGAAGTGGTATTTAGGCTGGGTTGAAGAAATTCCGGGAGTTAATACCCAAGGTAAAACTCTTAAAGAGACAAAAGAAAATCTCAAAGAGGCGCTTTTATTAATTCTGGAAACTAATCGGATTTTGAATAAAAAAGAATTTCCCAAAGGAAAAGTAATCAGGGAGCCCCTTTTAGTCTCTTTATAATGAAAAGAAACGATTTAATCAGGCATCTTCGCAAAAACGGTTGTATTTTTATTAGAGAAGACGCGAGACATAGCGTCTTTTTTAATCCGTTGATGAATAAAACTTCTACCATTCCTCGTCACGCAGAAATCGATAACTTTTTAACTAAGAAAATCTGCCGCGATCTTGGCGTAAAACCACTTAAAAAATAATCAAAATTTAGGCCGAACTTAGCTTGTTGAGATTGGACCTTGACAACAATCTATGGTATGCTAATTTAAGTGTAATACAAATTATTACAATTATATGCGTGAAGTAATTAATATTTCATTACCTAAAGAATTAAATAAAACGGTAGAAGAGATAATCAAGAAAGAGAAATACGCCACTAAAAGCGAATTTTTTCGCGATCTTTTACGAATGCGAATAGAAGGCGAAATCCTTCGGAAGTTAGTAGAAAGTCGAAAAGAGCTTGCCGCCGGAAAGGGGAAACTTCTTAGATCTTTGAAAGATTTGCGGTAATTGTTTTTCAGACACTTATGAAGGCATATTATTCAAGTAAGTTTGCCGATGAATACAAGAAATTACCTTTGAAAGTTAAGAAAATCGCCGAGAAAAAAGAGCAAATTTTTCGGAGAAATCCTTTTGATTCTCAACTAAAAACCCATAAGCTAAAAGGAAGCCTTAAGGGCTTTTTTTCTTTTTCTATCACTCAAAAATATCGAATTATTTTTGAAATAATTGATCCTAATACAATTTGGTTTCATTCTGTCGGAGGCCATTCGATTTATAAATTATGGGAATAATAAAATAATCAAAATTTAGGCCGAAGTTAATTATTGAAGTCTGACTTCAACCAGTCGCCGAAATGGCGATTTTTTGGTAGAATAAAAATATGAAACCTAAAGCAAAAGTTTATATTGATGGAGCGAATATGTTTTACACTCAAAAGAAATTAGAGTGGTTTTTAGATTGGAAAAAAGTGAAAGATTATATCCAAGAAAAGTGGGATGTTTTGGAAATTCGTTATTATACAGGAGTAAAATTAGATGATGAAAAGATGGCGGGATTTTTAAGATACTTAGATAATGTAGGGATTACTCCCATTACTAAACCAATAAAAGTAATAAAAATTGACGATAATCATCCTTTAAAAAGACTTTATGATTATTCTGAAATGTATAAATCTAATTGCGATGTGGAAATAACTACAGATATTCTTCTCGAAATGAAAGAAGTCGACGAGATAATTCTCTTTACCGGAGATAGTGATTTTCAATATTTAGTTAAAAAACTCAAAGATTTGGGTAAAAAAGTTATAATTTTCTCTTCTCGTAAGACGATATCTTGGGAAATAAAATTAGAAGCATCAGAATTCATTTATTTAGAAGATATTAAAGACCAAATAATTCGAAAATAAAAAAACCGTCCCAGCTTGCGCCGGGACGTACTGTAAAACTATTATTATTATAACAAGCCAGAGAGACCTGTCAAGAGTTATCGAGAGTTTAAAAGAGTTATAAAATAATCAACCCCGCACCAGAGCAAAGCGCGGTACGGGGCAGGAATTTAGGCCGAAGGTGAGAAAATTGACTTAAGCTCTAAAAAATGTTATTGTTAAATATCCTGGTATGCCAGGATATTTTAGTTCTTTAAAGACGGTAAAGCTCTTTACAATTTACAAATAAATAAGTAGATAAGGGAGGGTAAAAAATGGTAAACAAAGATTTTTCCGAGATGAATTCGCAACTCAGACAGGAGGTTGAGGAAATTCTCAGCCAAGACAGAGCAAGTCAGTTAACCTTTGAGACGCTGGAGATTTATGAAAGAGTAGTTGCTGGTTTGCAAAAAGCAAGAATAAAGGACATTGAAAGCAAGATGGGTAGGCCGCTTAAAGATACGCTTCTTGCCTGGGAGGCTGTCTTAAAGGAATGTGGCGCTGAAGTAAACAAGGATGTTCTCTTGGGAATCATCTTGGCTACTATCTACGAAAGGACAAAATCGAACCAGAAAGGAGAGAGGGGATGAAAAGAACAAGAGCTGCCTATTGGAATGAGTTTCAGGAAGCAATTAAGAAAGGAATGGCCAGAGAAATTCCCGAATACGAAGTGCTCGAAGTTCTGGCCCCAATTCGAATCTCAGTTCGCTGGAAAGAAAAAGTAACCAGGAGGGAAGGCAAAGTTTGGCGGGAATACCAGGATTTAGCTGAATATCAACCCGGAGAGGTTCTTCATCGAGAATGGAGACCAGCTAGTCAGTGGGAAACTGAAGAATGGAAGGATTTATCCCAGGAAAAACTTAAAGAGCTGGGAGTTTTCCGTAAAGATGGAGAATTTTCCATCCAGATTGTGGAAAAGATAAAGGATCTCAGAGCAGCCGTAAGGCAGCGTTGCCGGCATATCCTGACAAGTGTGCTGGGAGATGCTCAATTACTGGAAAATTATGTGAGCAGACTAACAGCCTTGGTCCAGAAAATTCTTCAGATGAGAGTGCCAGATAACGTCTTTGCCGAGAGTTTTCAGGATCTTAGGCAATTGGCCTTATTGTTGGAAAAGGCTGAATCCAAACTTAAGCGCCATGCTCTTTCCGAGATTCAGCGCGCTCGAGAACAACAAAAACCTTGGGAATTGCCAGTCCAGACAAGTCAGGCAACCACTGATTTGCTCCGGGAGCGAGCAAAAGATTTTGAGATTGCCATTAGTTCTCTGCAATTAGCTGAAAAATGGTTCCGATTAATGACAGATATCGAACAAAGGTTTCGGAGCTGCCATAAGCGACTCGGTCAATTAAGAAAAAAACTGCAAGAAGAGATACTTAAAGGAGAGGAGGTTTCTCCTAGTGTTCTTCTTCCCATTGCCCATGAGGCTTATGGAATATGGAAGTATCTTTTTAAGGAAATACCTAATTTTGAGCCCTACTACAGCAGATTGCAAGAACCAAAATTCCAGAGGCTTGGCAGAGTGTTAAAGCATGCTCGAAGAGCAAAGACAGTCTACAATGATATAGAGGGGGCTATTGCTAAACTTGAAGCCATTGCCATTGGCGAGAAGCCTACTCGGGCTGAAATCAGTCGCCAAAAAGAAAGATTTTTTATAGGGCCTTCTAAAGAATGAAGGCCCCTTTTGTTAATGGAAGGAACCAGCTTGTGGATAATCCATCTATTTATAATGCTTTACTTCTAATGCCCAAAATATCGCCCAAATTACAGGCGATGATTGAGGAAGCTAGATCGGCTTTATAGAATAAACCTCCAGGCGTTGTTTCAACCAGTGTGGCAGAAACAACGCCCTTTTCTTTTTGGTTAAAATCGCTGACTGATTGATTTCGTAAATCAATCGATAGAAGAGGGTCGCCAATGGAGCGATTTTTTGGTAGAATGAAATATATGTCCCGAGAAGAAGCGTTAAAAATATTGAAAGAAAATCTTTCAAACCAAAATTTAATTAAGCATTGTTTTGCGGTTGAGGCGATAATGCGTGCTTTGGCTCGCTATTTTAGAGACTACAACCCGCCCACCACGTCCTCCCACTCGCTTCACGAGCGGACCCCTGATGAAGGAAAATGGGGATTAGTCGGACTTTTGCATGATATTGATTATGAAAAAGTGAAAGATGATTTATCTCAGCATTCTCTACTTGGAGCTAAAATGTTAAAAGATTTAGGAGTAGATGAAGATATTTGTCAGGCAGTGAAAGTTCATAATGAAGCCCATGGTCTATCCCCGCAGACCTTATTGGAAAAATCTCTTTTTGTGACCGATCCTTTAACTGGTTTAATTGTGGCAGCTACTTTAGTTTTGCCATCAAGAAAAATAGCCGATTTAACAAGCGATAACGTTTTGAATCGCTTCAAAGAAAAATCTTTTGCCAGAGGAGTAAATCGAGAGATAATTAGAAAATGCGAAGAGCATCTCGATTTGAAGTTGGAAGAGTTTGTTAAAATTGGTCTCCAATCTATGCAGGGAATCTCCCAAGATTTGGGCCTCTGATATTATATTGTTAATCAAAATTTAGATCATGAAAATTTTTGTTAGAGTTAAGCCCAAGGCGAAAAAAGAAAAAGTGGAAAGGGTTGATGATATTAATTTTAAAGTGTCAGTCAAAGAAGTACCGGAGAGGGGGAGGGCGAACTTGGCCACAATGAGGGTCTTGGCCGATTATTTTGGCGTTGCTCAATCAAATATACAAATCATATCAGGTTCTACTTCTAAACTAAAAATCATCGAGATTGTAAAGTGATAATATGAAAAATATTGAAATTGAAATACAAGCCATAATCAAAAATCCAAAAGAAGTTGAGAAAAAAATTATGAAACCTTTGTTGAAAAACCAGAGATTGTTGAAGAAATATTTAGAAAGATTGGATTAATTCCCAAGGTTACCGTAGTTAAAACCAGGAAATATTTTGATTGCGGCAGCTTTGAAGTAACCTTAGATCAATTAAAGGGGCTGGGGGATTTTATGGAGGTTGAAGCAAAGAAAAATTTTGGCGGCATAGATAAAACCAGAAAGGCCTGTTCTGATTTTTTGGACAGACTGAATATTAAGTATAAAGTTAAAAAGGATATGGGATATCCCAGAATGTTGTATCAAAAATTACATAAAAAATAATTAAATTTATCCCGCATGTTGACCCGTCCGCGGTTGAGGCGTTTGTCGAGGTTGCCTTTGAAGCTCACCATCACAAAAAAGGAAAAATTTATTATGCCGAAATAAATATCAAGGTACCAGGCAAGATTATTAGGGCCGAAGCGAAGGAAGAAAACATCTACAAGGCGGTAAACCAGGTCAAAGACGAACTGCAGCTGATTTTAAAAAAGTACAATAAAACTTAGAATTTAAAATAGCATTGATAGACGAAGCTTGTATTCTGTGATAATTTGAAAATGGCTCTTAATTTTCTAAGAAGAGTGATGATTTCAAGGGAGGCATAAGGTGGTAGTAAGTATTCAATCTTCAAACAGGAAAATGAAGCATTGGATTCGTTCTCACGTCTATCGAGTGTATTATTTCCGGCTATTTTTCGCTAAGGAACAGCAAAAAGACCTTGACCCTGAAGAAAGGAAAAGAATAGCCCGTAAAAAAGAGCGTCTCCATAAAAAGATAGAGGAACACATGAATTATGGAGAAAGTCTTCAGCTGAGCGAAAACGCAATGAGAAGTCTTACCTCCGCTATTGTGGAGAAAGTGCGAAAGGGGAAAAGACCAAAGGAGATTATTGAAGAGCTTGAAGAAAAGAGCCAAATCTAATGGATCATCACTCTTCACTCCTTCTTTTTGATTAAACAAAGATCGCCAAAAGGGCGATTTTTTGGTCCTCCTTTGCTTGCGAGCTTCAGACGGACACAGTAGAATAAGGTATGAGATTAAAAATATGGAGGAAAAATATCAGAAAATAAAAAAGATTGCTGAGGGAAATTTGAAAGGATGCGACGCGGGACACGATATTAATCATGCCCTGCGGGTTTATGATTTATGCCTTAAATTAGCTCGAGGTATAAAGGATGTTGATTTAGAAATTCTTCAGCTTGCCGTTTTACTTCACGATATAGGCGGCCTCAAAGAATTAAAAGATAAAACCGGAAAAGTTTGTCATGCCAGAAAATCAGCCAAAATGGCTCAGAAGATTCTTAAAAATCTTAAATATCCCCAGGAAAAGATAGACAAAGTAATTCACTGTATTCTGGCCCACCGGCACCGAACGGGAGTAAAGCCAGAGACAAAAGAGGCTAAAATTCTTTTTGATGCCGATAAGTTAGACGCTCTCGGCGCCCTCGGTGTTGCCAGGGCCTATATCTGGATAGGTAAAAATAATGCCAAAATCTACAGCAATATGCCCCTGGAAAAATATATCAGAGAAAATATAGTGGGTGGAAAGCTAAACGGCAGGATTAAAGATAAATCAAAACACAATCCGTTTTTTGAATTTGAATTGAAATTAAAACGACTTCCCCAAAGATTATACACTCAGAGAGCAAAAAAGATGGCTAGAGAAAGGTTATCTTTCATGGCGTCGTTTTTTAACAGATTGAAAAAAGAAGTTGCGGGTAAAATTTAGCGTTAATGCTCAAATTATGAAAAAGTCCATAATTTTAGGATTACTAATATTAATTTTAGTAGGGATCGTTTTGGTCTGGAATTACCGGGAAGGAGAGAGACAGATTGGCAATGAGCTTGAGAAAATGGATTTAATTAGTGTTGAAAATCCGCGGCCAAATCAAATAATAATCAGCCCTTTATTTATCAAAGGAGAGGCAAGAGGAAGCTGGTTTTTTGAAGCCAGTTTTCCAATCCGGCTTTATGACGAAAGCGGCGAAGAGATTGCCTTGACCGTTGCTCAAGCTAAAAGTGATTGGATGACCGAAGATTTTGTTCCTTTTGAAGCAGTTTTGGAATTTACGACCCCCGATACCAAAAGCGGAATTTTGATTTTTGAAAAAGACAATCCCTCCGGTCTTCTTGAATTAGGCGATGAGTTAAGAATCCCAATTAAGTTCTCCAAAGCTACTCGAAAAATCCAGCTTTATTATTATAATCAAAAACGCGATAAAGAAATTGCCGAGAATATCCCCTGTAGTCCGGAAGCCGTTTTGCCAGTTTATAGAGAAATCTTTCTAAGCCAGACACCGATCCAAGACACAATTAACTTATTGCTTCAGGGGAATGTAACACACGAAGAGAAAGAAGAGGGTTTTTCTCCAATGTTTCCGCTGGAGGGAGTGAAATTAGTTGGTGCCAATCCAAAAAACGGGGTACTCACTCTGGAATTTGAAGATCCTTTCAATCAAACCAGTGGCGGATCTTGCAGGGTTCGTTTGCTGTGGGCCCAAGTCGAAAAAACAGCAAAACAATTCCCTGGGATAGATGAGGTAAAATTTACGCCAGAATGGTTTTTCCAGCCATAAACAAAATGCGGAAAGAAAAATCTAAAAACAAGAAATGGGCTACATACGTTACTAAACATAGTTTTGCTCTGGATTTGGAAGAAGGCGTTTTTACCTGGGAGGATCCGCGAAAGATTGCGGAATCGCTCAAAAAATCAGCCGAGGCGAGTGTGCGCAAGAAAGCAGAACCCTTTCAATCGGCCATGTCCATGCTTAATTTTTATATTAATCGCGCCGGTAAAAATTTAAAACCCAAAAGAAAGAGAATTCTGGAACAGGCAAAAACAGAATTGCGAAAATTATTTAAAACTTAGATTTTTAAAACTGATTGATTTCGTAAATCAATCAACAGAAGAGGGTCGCCAGAGAGGCGATTTTTTGGTAAGATAAAATAGTCGGAGAAGATTCCTTTTTCTCCACTTCGGTATATGAAAAAGATTGTTTTTGTCGTGTTGGCTATAATTTTGGGAATTATTTTGAGTTTTCTTATTCGTGCGATTATTGAAATTTTGTATTTAACCTGGGCGATTAAAACCGGTGTCGTCATTGAGTGGATAAGCGTTTTTGGGGGAGAAGACAAATGCGCTTTACCGACTTGGTTAATTTATCTGCTTCCTGTTTTAGGTATTATCTTTGGTATTTGGCTGGGTCTTTACTTGTGGCAAGAAGATGAAAAAAATAAATATTATGGAATGTAAAAAAATATGGTAAAATATTTAACCAGGGAGGGCTTGGAAAAATTTAAAAAAGAGCTTGATTATTTAGAAAAAGTCAAGAGAAAAGAAGTTTCAGAAAGAATAAGACATACTGCTTCGCAGGGCGATTTGAAAGAAAATGCGGGTTACCATGCCGCCAAGGAAGAGCAGGGTTTTATTGAGGGAAGAATAAAAGAATTAAAAGAAATTCTTTCCCAGGCCAAAATTATTGAAAAAGGAGAAGGCAATAAAGTCCAAATAGGTTCTTTTGTCTGCTTGGAATTGCTCGAAGAAGATAAATCTTCTTCTCACACCGAGCTTCCGCAGGAAGCGAAGGTAAAAAAGAAGACGGAGTCTTCTTTGCCTCCTTCACCCTGTAAACGAGGATTGGAAGATGAAGGAGAAAAAAGTTTTCAAGTTGTCGGACCGGAAGAAGCAGATATTTTGCAAGGAAAAATATCATTTAAATCTCCTTTGGGCAGCGCAATTTTAGACAAGAAGAAAGGAGATATCGTGGAGATTAACACGCCGGAAGGCAAAAAAGAATACGAAATCATTGAGATTAAATACTCGAATTGCAAATGAAGAGGCGGAGAAGAGATTTTATCTCTTCGACTAAAGGTCAAATTGTTAATCATTAAACTTTTTTACTTTTAATAAAAACTATGGAAGAATTTTCCTCAAATGTTTCATTATTTACTTTATTGGTGGTTTTGTGGACGATTCCCTGGAAAGGAGTAGCTTTATGGAAGGCAGCAAAGAACAGCCACAAAAGATGGTTTATTGTTCTTTTGGTGCTAAACACCTTAGCACTTTTAGAAATTATTTATATTTTTGTCTTCAGCAACCGAGTGTCGCGACAGCGGCACGAAGGTAAAGAAGAGGATTTATCTTCTTCGCCAGAAAGATTTGGTAAAATAAATTAATGGTAGATAATAACAAGCCAATTCAATTATCTCCCAATTCCTTGAATTTATTTTTGGAGTGTCCTCGCTGTTTTTGGCTGGAAAAGAAAATGGGGGTCAGAAGACCCCAGCCCTATCCTTACGCTTTAAATGCCGCCGTTGACCTTCTTTTAAAGGAGGAATTTGACGAATATAGGAAAAAAGGAGAACAGCATCCTTTGCTTTTGGCCCACAATATTCCGGCAAAGCTTTTTCAAAACCAAGAATTGTTGAATCAATGGAGAAGCAATTTTAGCGGAATACGTTATTATGATAAAGAGCTGGGCGCCACTATTTTTGGCGCGGTTGACGATATTTTAGAGTTTCCCGACGGCAAATTGGCCCCTTTGGATTATAAATCTACCGGCAGCGCAACGGCTAATATTTACGATCGTTTTCAACTGCAAATGGATGTTTATAGTTATCTTTTAGAGAAAAATGGCTTTTCAACTCCCAGAAAAGGATATTTAGCTTTTTATATTGTTAATAAGAAGAATGGTTTTGGCGACAGGTTGCCTTTTAGAAAAGAACTTCAGGAGATAGAGACGAATCCTTCTGATATTCCTCAATTGTTTAAAGAAGCGGTGGCAGTCTTGAAAAGAGTTGTGCCGCCTCCGCACAGCCAGGAATGCCAATACGGCCAATGGTTTAAAAAAGCTTCCAGTTTTGAATAATGCAAAAGAAATATAAAAAAGTTGTTATTGGTGGGACTTTTGATGTTTTACACAAGGGGCATGAAGCATTGTTGAGAAGGGCTTTTAAGTTGGGAGAAACAACTATCGGATTAACCTCAAACAAAATGGCAGAGATTATGAAAAAAAGAAAGGTTAGAGATTTTCAATTAAGAAAAAAAAGGTTGGAAAATTTTATAAAAAAAGAGTTAACGGGCAAATATAAAATAATAAAAATCGAAGACAAATTCGGCCCTACCTTAAAAGAAGATTTTGATTATATTGTGGTTTCTCCGGCCACTTATAAAACAGCAATGTTAATCAATAGAAAACGTTCAAAAACCGAGCCCCGCAGTAGCGGGACGAAGGTGAAGAAGAGGACGAAGACCTCTTCGCCAAGAAAGAAAAAACCAATAAAGATTGTTAAAATAAAGTTTGTTTTGGGAGAAAACGAAAAACCTGTCAATGCCACCCAGATAATAAAAGATCGGATGAATAAACAAGGGAAATTAATTAAAAAACAGAAGACATTTTTCAGTCCTAACCCTTGACTTTAAGATTAATTTAATATATACTTATCTAATTTAAGAATATCCTTGTTTAAATAACAAGGAAATTTTATTAATAAAGGGGGTGATAGTAGAGTCCTTTTACAATTTATAATTTATAGAACTTCGTGGAGGTGGGGGATGAGTTAAAAAAATATCTATTAAGGAGAAGCGCTATGATAAGCGAAAAAACATTATCTTCCAACCGAAAGCATCTTGAGGACAATATTGCCAGATTAAAGCGAGAACTAGATGAGCATCCTTCGCCCGTCTTGATTTCTGAAACAAGTAGAGATTGGGAAAAAGGAAACGCCTCCAACCAAAACCAGTTAGCTATCTATAATCACGAGGCCAGCAAGGCAATGTTAGCAGACTGTAAGGTCGCCCTGGAAAGAATGAATATGGGAATTTATGAAAGGTGTGCTAAGTGTGGGAAGGAAATAAACGAAGACAGACTTATCGCCCAACCACAAGCCAGCCACTGCCGGCCGTGTCA
>Ga0210049_1001801_pt1 | contig 20177 bp, 22 predicted proteins | sample CryGeyCG2014_300_2_FD_183964 | JGI IMG/M metagenome (GOLD analysis project Ga0210049, IMG submission 183964) | Groundwater microbial communities from aquifer - Crystal Geyser CG06_land_8/20/14_3.00 (SPAdes) (version 2) | ecosystem: Environmental > Aquatic > Deep subsurface > Groundwater | place... | reverse complement strand
CATCGGTCTTTTAGCTCTTTCGTTCAATTTACCATAACTCCCTTCCAGAACCATTGAGATATATCCTTTAACAGCCGCTAAAGGAGTTCTCAACTGATGAGAGGCAATGGAAATAAATTCCGATTTGGCTTTATCTAAAACCTTTAATTCTTCGTAAGATTTTCTTAATTCTTTTGTCTGTTCATCTACTTTCTGTTGAAGAGTTTCAGTCAATTCTTCCAAAGCCTCTTTGGCTTTTCTTTGGGCAAAATTAGCTTCGATGATCTTTTCTGTGCTCCTATTAAAAAAGTAACCATAAATAATGACAAAAACAAAAATAGAGATAACTACTAATTTTGAAATCTTCCCTTCAATAAAAAAAGAAAGGGCGAAAAGAAAAAGGATTAAAATCAAGCTGACTGTTAGATACTGAAAAAACAGACACTTGCGGAATTTCAATTCGCAATACTGACAACGTTTAGCCGGAGAATAATTAAGAGTTTTGGCTAACCAGCAATTTTCATTAACATATTCAGGCTTCCCTGCCTTTTTTCTTTGAAATTTTTCGTCTTTTTCCATTTTCCTTATCTCTTAGAGATTTTTTTGAAAGCTGCATACATTAAAGAAGCTACACAAATATTGGCAATTCCGGCTAAAAGCAGAAGTAAAGCATCTATTAAAATTAAACCCCAAGCGAAATCAACAAATTTTCCGAAATAGAGAAATAAAAAACTAATAAAAAGGATGCCTCCTGCTACGCCACCGCTAAAAGTTAATTCTCCTGATTCTCTTTTGATTAGCCCTAACTTATTTTTTAATAGTTTTCTTAGAGTCAAAGAATGAATCTGATAAGCAAGATTATAATTTACTGAGATAACTCCAAAAGCCATTAAGACAGTGGTTGCCAAAACCAACCAGGGATTTTGAATCAAGAAAGCAACTAAGACTAAAATTCCATAAGCAATTCTGGAAAATTTCAAAGAATTATCATAAATTAGAAGACATTGTTGCATAAAAGTATTAGAAAAAAATTATTTTAAAACGACCTTTGTTTATCCTTTACCTCGTTAGAAAGCCCCTTTCTAACGGGGTTTATTTGTATTCACCTTTGTTTCATATAGAATTGCATCCTGCTTTATTCGATTTACCAATTTCCAAAGACTATTAGCACGAAGGGGAGAGAAATTTTCCTTCAGCCCTATTTTATCAATAAAATACAGGTCAGCATTTTTAATGTCTTCTGGTTTCTGACCAGACAGAACTTTTATTAACAAAGCAATGACCCCTTTTATTATAATAGACGAACTATCAATATCATAAAAGACTTTCCCATCTTTAAATCTAGAATAAAACCAGGTCTTTACCTGGCAACCCTTAATAAGATTGTCTTCTGTTTTATATTTCAAATTAATCGGCGGCAAGTCTTTTCCTAATTTAATTAGATAATTATCTTTATCCATCCAGTTATCAAAAGTTTTGAATTGACTAATAATTTGTTCCTGTATCTCTTGTATAGCCATTTTACTTACTGTACATTTTCTGGATTTTCTTCAGTGCTTCACATAAAGAATCTATTTCCGCAAAGGTATTATAAAAAACCAAAGATGCCCTCACGGAACCTTCAATTTTATAATGCTCCCAAAGGGGTTGGGTGCAATGGTGGCCGGTACGCACAGCAATCCCCATTTTATCTAAAAACATTCCGGTATCATATGGATGAATATTCTCCAACAAAAAAGAGAAAAGACAAATTTTATTTTCCGCTGTGCCGTATAATTTCAGTCCCTTTATAGCCGTGAGTTTAGTTGTCCCATAATTCAATAACTTTTTTTCATAATTTTGTATATTATCTAACCCTATCCCTCTAAGGTAATCCAACGCCACGCCCAAGCCAATGGCGCCGATGTAATTAGGAGTACCGGCTTCAAATTTAAAAGGTAAATCATCATAGGTGGTATGCTCAAACTTCACACGCTCAATCATATCTCCACCGCCTTGGTATGGAGGCATTTTATTCAACCAGCGCTCTTTTCCATATAAAACTCCTATCCCTGTGGGTCCATATATTTTATGACCTGAAAAAGCATAAAAATCGCAATCCATATCCTGAACATCAATATTTTCATGTTGAATTGCCTGGGCCCCATCTACTAGAACAGGAATGTTATTTTCATGGGAGATGGCTACAATTTCTTTAACAAGATTAATGGTACCAAGGGAATTTGACACATGAACGATGGCTACTAACTTTGTTCTGGAATTAATCAATTTCTTATATTCATCCAATAATAATTCACCTTTATCGTTAATAGGAATTACTCTCAGTTTAGCGCCTTTTCGCTTACATATCATCTGCCAGGGAACAATATTACTATGATGTTCCATCTCAGATATGATAATCTCATCATTCTCTTTTATGTATGCTTCTCCAAAAGAATAGGCCACGGCGTTGATGGAAGCCGTTGCCCCGCTGGTAAAAATTATTTCATGGCTATGTTGGGCATTCAAATAATTTTGGACCTTTTTCCTAGTCGATTCATACATTTCAGTCATTTGTTCACTTAGATAATGAATCCCCCTATGGACACTACTATTACACTCTGAGTGCAATTTGTTTATGGTATCTATAACAACTCTGGGTTTCTGGGTTGTTGCCGCATTATCAAAATAAATAAGAGGTTTCCCATAAATTTTTTGGTTGAGTACTGGAAAATCATTCCTTATCTTTGTTATATCAAAAACAGATATTTTATTGGTATTTTTTGTTTCGTACATTTTATAATTTTATAAAGTTAATGCGTAATAAATGAGCTGACCTCTCTCATAAATTTCCCCCTTTTATTTAGAGAGACCCTTATTTTTCAATTATAAGCCAATTTTCCAAAAAAACAAGGTTTTTGCTTGTTCTTTTTGGCAAAATTTAGCCGCAAAGCAGTTTTGTTTCTTTCAAATTATTCGCCGATGACTTGGATTTGGACTTTTCTTATTCTTGGACGATCTAATTCAACAAGCATAATGCTTTGCCATTGGCCTAATTGGATTTTACCGTCAATTAAATTTAGGGCGATATTGACCGGAAGATGAATTGCTTTACAATGCGAGTGGCCGTTGGCGCATTCGTCAGGATGCATATTTATTGTTCTTGCGGTAAAATCGTCGTGGTTATATTTTATATTGCCGGGAGAGAGTTTTTCCAAATTTTTCTTTATGTCTTCCAGCAATAAAGGCTCATTCTCGTTAAGAATTATTGCGGCAGTTGTATGAAGGGTCTGGACGTTAACAAAACCGTTTTTAATTTGGCTTTCTCCCCTAACAAATTTTTTTACTTCTTCGGTAATATCAATAAAATCAAATTCGCCTTTTGTCTGATATTCCAATATCTTATTAGCGGTTTTCATAAGTGTTATAGCTTTATTTTATCTTAAATTAATTTTTCCTTCAACCCAAAAAAGCGCCCGGTGGGCGCTTTTTTGGGTGCGAATACAAGTTTACATTGTCGGTGTTTCGGGTGGCGGAGGCGTTATTGGCCCTTGAGGTTTCTGCGGGACGCCAGGACCTTTCTTTCTAGATATTACATACCAAAGAACACCAATTACCACAATCGCCACAATTATCCAGGATAAAGTATCCATATGAAAAATTAAAAGTTAAGTTTTTAAATACCCGAGTCCCGCCCTGCGGGACGAAGGGTGAAGAAGAGATTTTCCTCTTCGACTGTTCGACCTTGAAAAAGGCTTTCTGATTATATTTTCTTTTTATTTTTCTTTTCTGTCAAGGACAAAGAATCCACAAGCCGATATATGTCTCCGGCGCCCATTATTATCAACACATCAATTTCCCGTATGTTGTCTCTAATATAATCTAATATTTTCTCTTTTGATAAATAAACCACCCCTTTTTTATTTATCGCTTTTACCAATTTTTCTGAGTTAACTTTCTTTTTTATATCTTCTTCTTCTCTGCCAGCCACATCAAAAATATCCGTGATTATTATTTTATTCATCGGCGCCTGCTTGAAAGTTTTTACAAAATCAGCAAACAAATAATACGTTCTTTGATATTGATGGGGTTGATAGACGCAATAAATTTTTTCTTTGGGCCATTTTTCCCTTGCGGCTTTCAGGGTTACTCTGACTTTCGTCGGGTGATGCCCGTAATCTGAAACGATCGTTATTTTTTTCCCGCCAAGATTCCCTTTTATTATTTCAAAACGGCGCCAGGAACCGTGAAATTCGGATAAAGATTTTAAAGATATTCCGTCGGAAATCTTTAACGTTCTCGCCAGCGTTAAAGCGGCCAAAGCATTGTAAATATTGTGTTCTCCCGGAATTTTTAAAATTGTTTGTAATTCCCGACTCTCTTTATCTTTCAACGAATACCATAAGACATTTTTGACGGTCGTCGAAAAGATACTGCGGATGTTTTTATCGTCTTTATTTGCAACTAAATAACCATCTTTTGGTAAATGTCCGACATATTTTTTAAAAGTTTTCAAAATATTGTTTAAATTTTTATAATAATCCAGGTGATCAGCTTCAATATTGGTTAGAACAATGATTTTGGGCCAGTAATTTAAAAAAGAGGCAAAGTGTTCATCCGCTTCTATTACTAAATATTTACTCTTCCCTACCCTACAATTTGAATCACCGAATTCTTTAAGTTTTGTGCCGATAATTACCGTAGGGTCAAGGCCTGCTTTTATTAAAATTAAAGAGATCATTGCCGTAGTCGTACTTTTTCCGTGAGTGCCGGAAACCGCAATTGTATAATATTGTTCTGTCAGTTTTCCCAACGCTTCCGGATAACTTAATATTTGAATTTTGAATGCGGCCCTTAACTCGGGGTTAGTTTTTTGGACGGCCGGGCTATATATCACCAAATCAACATTTTTTGGTAGATTTTCTTTTCTATGTTTACCAATTAAAATCTTCGCCCCTTTTTTCTTCAAAGCTTCGGTAATTTCCGAGGAAACCAAATCAGAACCAGAAACCTGATAGCCTTTGGATAAATAATATTGAGCTAAAGCGGAGACTCCAATTCCGCCAATGCCGATAAAGTGAATTTTCATAAGATTTGTTTAGATTAGAGTTTTTTAACGTGGATTTTTTGCCCGTTTGTTTTGGCGAACCGGGGAAAATTTTTACATTTTTTTGATTATTGAAGTTATTTCTGTAAGATTTTTAATAGTTGCATCGGGTTGAAATAGTTTAGCAATTTCTCTTTCTTTTTTCTTCCATTTATTTTTAATTCCCTTATCTAACCATATAGTTTTAATTCCACATCCTTTGGCATAAATCAAGTCGCCACAAAGATTATCGCTCACAAAAACGGCTTCACTCGGTTTTATCAAAAATGATTTCAATGCAGTATAGAATATTTCTGCAGTTGGTTTTCTTGCCCCCACTTTAGAGGAAACAATAACAATATCAAACAGGTCATCTATTCCTTCAACTTTAAAAACTTTTTTTATCCATTCGTATACAAAATTAGTAATTAATCCAACCTTATATTCTTTTTTAATTTCTTTTATAATTTTAATATTTTCATCCAGTATAATATGTGACTCAAAGATAATGATATCTCTTATCTTTTGAAATGGTATATTTTTCCGTTCAAGAACTCTTTCTAATAGCGAAAACATTTCTTTATCGTTTAGTATCTTTCCGATTGAGCGGAGGTAATAAAAATTTTTCCAAAAAGGATAGAATCTCTTCCAACTTAAATTATAAGGTTTTAATAGAGCCTCTACTTTTTCTTGAACATTAACTTCTTTTGTTAAAGTGTGCCCTAAATCAAAAAAGACTGCTTTTATCATATTTTATTATTTAAAATTAAACTCAATTATTTTTCTTTTAACGAAAGAAAGTTCGCTGAAACTTTTCTTCCCGATTTGTTTATATATTCCCATAGTAGGATAAGTGGGAAATTTTGGATGGGTTTTGATAATTTCATTTTGGTGAATCTTCAACCAACCTTGGCTTTTGGGGATAATATGTTCCCAAACCTTTTTACCATTAATTTCTCTGCAAATGAATTTATGTGATAATGATCGCGCATATAATATCTGATCAATACCACTAGCAATAGTTGTAGAACGTGTTTTTGCATACATGGGCATTACTGTGGTTATTACTGTTTCAATATCATATAATTTTTTATAATGTTCAATGATTAAACGATCCAACACTCCTATTATATTACGTGGGGAACCGGGCCAGGTATACAACCGCCTTAATTCAATACAATGTTTAGGATTAAATCCCTTTATTAATAAAGCATCTTGTCTAAACCTGGTAGAATCTTTAGCCCATGTAACAGTTTGGATTGCAAAAGGAAATTCACTTTTTTGAAGATAAAAACCAAATATTTCTTCTTTGAAACGTGGTGCATGAGTATAATGTAATTCTCGTATAAATTTTCTTCCCAAATCCTTGCCAATTTTTCTAAATTCAACAGGGATAGAATCAATCACCCTACCATCCAGACTAATTTTTGCTGCTGTTAAATATTTCTTTCCGCAGAGACTCTCCCATTTTAGCATATATCTATCATTTTCTTTTGTGGTAAAAATTTTACTAAAACCCTTTATTCCACTAAAAATAAAATTGAGTGGCAAATCGCTTTTGCTCATTCTTTCTTGAATAATTAGAAATTGTTCTTCTATAATCTGGTGAATAATTCCTTGGTTTAACACAAATTTTGAAATGATTTTTGAGTCAAGGAGTGGAATTTTTTGCCAATTGTTATATACTCCGAATTTTTCAAAATATTCTTCTAATAATGAACCTTTCTTAAATAACTCTGATGGAGCGAATGTTGTTAGTCTAAATAATATTTGATGTTCTAAGTCTTGAGGGTCAAATATAAAGTTTGTTTGCTTTATTATTTTATTTATAATTGGTATAATTTGTTTTCTAATACGAACTATTAATGGGTGGATAGGCCAATCTTTTTTTAAGTCAAATTGTGGATACATATTTATTTTTCCTGTCAACAGCAATTCCAAAAGTTTCTTCCTTCTCATTTCAGGCTTTTCTTTTCTGGAACTAGATTTGGTCTGTTTTTCTTTTGGTTGCATTGGTAGATAAAACTCAAAAAGAAAGTAAAATATCCCAATCGTGATCTTTATTAGTACATCTTGAAAGCGAACAACCTCCGCCACATTTTTCTAATAATTTACATCTCTGACATATTTCAGGGAGCCACTTTCGGCCTCTGAAATCAACCAGAATGGGATTCTCCCTCCAAAATTGTTGGAGATTTTTGATTTTAAAGATATTACCTAAGGAAAACCTTGCATCTGCTCCACATCTTGCCATATCACCATTAAAATTTATGGAACCTATTTGGAAGCCATCTTTACAGGGACCTGCCTGTAAATATCGGTAATTTTTATCAACGATACATAAAGGAAAGGGATCTTTAATGTCTATCTTTAAATTGTAATTGTTTCTTATCCTGTGAAGCTGTTTGAATATAGAATTTACCTGGTCTTTAGTGAGAGAATATTCTAATGAATTTAATGCTCTCCCACGAGGAATTATCCTTTGAATTCCTAGTTTGCGTATGTTTATTTTCTCATTTTCAATCAAATTTTTTACGGTTTTTAAAACTTTATCGAAATTCCCCCCATGTAAAGAAAGACATATTTTGACACTTTTACCACTCTTATTTAGACGCTTAACGTTATTGATCAAAATATCGTAAGCCCCCTTTCTTTTTGCTTCTATATCATGTTCCTGAGGCATTGAGCCTAAAATAGTGGCTTCAAAACCATCTATGTTTTTTATAAAAAAATCTAAACTTCTACTAAAATTCAATGTATTAGAGAGAATATAAACTTTCAGCCCCAATTTTTTTATTAGTTTAATAATATTTTTTAGATCAGGATAAGAACAAGGATCCCCCCCAATTAAAAACATTTTTTCTACTCCATCCCCTGCTAATTTTTCTATTACTTTTTTTACTTTTTTAAATGATGGATGTATTTTCCTCCCCTCGTTTCCTATATAACAATAAGAACACTTATTTTCGCAATAATAAGTTAAATGAAATGCTACAGATTTAAGTTTTATCATATATGAATTCTTGTCAAAATTATTATTAGAAAAGGTATGGCCTTATAATGTTACCTTTTAGCTTTGCGATCAATCTCATTTAGAGTCTTCAGTGCGGTTGAACACCAAGGATTTAACGCTTTGTTCTCGAACTGTTCCTCATACATATCCATTCTACGTCCGCAAGCACGAGCACAAACTTTGAGACGACCTCTTGCTAGCCCTGGGAGATCCCAACTTTCCTCAATCCGCTTAAAAAACTCACCTTCCACAATATCTTTCAGAGAGTACTCTTTGGCTGAAATTTGGTGAACTCCTCCCGTTTCGCGAAGAATATTCTCTACACCAAGTTCAAATGAATCTGTTACATTATAAAGAGTTCTGCAGTTTGCTTGGTGATAAGCCCAGCAGCAAGGAAAAACTAGCCCTGTTGCGCTGACAAATACGCTTTGGTACCGTTTTGCTTTACAATCGATTGGTGTTTCATCAAAATATCGATTCAGAGAACCGAACTCCTTCATCAAAACCTCTAAGGCTTTCAGCGAATCATTGCGATAATTTGGGTTTTCTGGAAGCTCTAGGTACCCACTCTTTTTTCCATGAGAATCGTAGACCGGATATTTTCCAAATTCCTCGCCCGCACTCTCAAGGGCTGGATCTTCTTCATAAAATACCTTGAAGAATCTATTTGTCCGTTTTATTTGAAAAACCTCAAACCCGAGCTTTATGCTCAATTCTCTTGCTTGTTCAACTTGATGCTCGTTATGTTTGAACACAATAAAGTCCCATTGCGCTCGACCGCCTGCTCGGATAAAGGCTCTAACATTTTGAAGAATGATGGAAAATACTGTCCCTTGACGATATATGTGATTGGTATCCTCTAGGCCGTCGATTCCAAACACAACCTTACCATTTCCCATAACTCGCGCCAGCCTTTTCCACCACGAAAGTGAACGTGCCCCACCATTAGTATAAATGTCTATTTCAAGGTTCGGATTACTACGACGCATATATTCGATAATTTCCAACAACTCTTGAGTGCAAGCAGGATCACCGTAAGCACCACATATACTTATGTCCGTGAGTTGGCTAAGAAATGTTGGCGGAAAAATCTTCCTACAATCCTCCAAAGTAAGTTCTGTCAGCTGTAAACCGGGACAAACAACGCCAAAAGCGTTTCGACCACACATCGGGCAATTAGCATTGCACTTCGTGGTAATTTCAAGGTGAACACCTTTTATATCTTCAAAGTTGTATATCATTTTAGAAATTGTGGTTGTGACTTGCTAAAATTATTAGGAATATGTATATTAAAAGTATAACTAATTTTAGGAAATATGTAAATTTATTGACAATTAACCACTCATGGATGACGAAATAATTAAAATTTTCAAAAGAAATAAATCGCGACACGTGATTATTATCGTATTATTTACAGGAAAAAATTTGCCAAAATGCTGTACTCCTATGCCTCGTAATCCAAAACCGAAGATTAACATACCTTTAAATAATAATCTCTCGGAAATATATTTCTCTGCACTGAAAGAGAACCCCTCAATTAAAGATGGGGTAATATTAATTCAGATAGATTGCGGCACTCCAATACTAAGAGGATTTAGTTATAGGCTTTTTCCTCAACCGTTGAGAGTCTCTCGGTTAAAAAATATGGGATCTGGATACAATAGTTCGCTTGATTTTTCTGCCGTCAAAAGAGTAATGTGGGTTTATCTTATTAATAAAAATGGAGTAAAAAAATTTACTAAAGGAAAAGAAAAAGTATTGTTTCAACTAAAGGCTAATAAATTTGACAAGCATGCAAAATAATTATACTATATTATTAGTCCTTAAAACAAGAAAAGGAGGTGAGTTCCATGGAAAAGAACGCAAAAAAACTTGATCTAGAGTTATACAAAGGCACACACGAATATTATGCAGAGTATCGACCCGGTATCCCAGAAGAAGTAATCAATGTAATTGTTGAACACTTTGATATCAAACCAAGTGATAGAATTCTGGACATTGGCTGCGGCACCGGTCAAATAGCTCTTGCTATGGAAGGTAAATGTGGCGAAATGGTATGTCTTGATCCTGATCCGAAGATGCTGGAATTGGCCAAAAAGGCGACGAAAAATTCCAAAATAAGGATTATCTGGATTAATCGTGGTTCTAAAGATTTAAGAGAGCTTCTTAAAGAGAAATTGGGTACCTTTAAGCTTGCCACGATTTGCCGCGCATTCAATTGGATGGACCAGGAACAGGTTTTAAATGATCTCGATGCCTTGATTAACGAGAATGGCGGTGTAGTAGCTTTTGGCGATAAAAGTCTTTGGACCGGTGCCGAAGAGTGGCAGCAGGCAGTAAAAAAAGTTATCCAGAAATATTTGGGGGAAGAGAGACGTGCTGGAAAAGGTAAATTTAAAGCATCGGGTGAGCCATGGGATGACATAATTGCTCGTTCACCATTTAGATTTGTAAAGATACACGACGTGCCGATTGTAAGGAACTGGGATGTAGAAAGCATTATCGGTTATCTCTTTTCTACTTCTTTCGCCGCACCACATCTTTTTGGTGATCAGTTGGATAGGTTTAAAGAGGAAACAAAAGGTACCCTTTTATCTATCAACCCAAGAGGAGTATTTCAAGAAAATGTAGTTTGGGCGATAACCCTAGGGTCAAAAAAACCCCGTGGTTAGAAGCCGTTCTGGAATCTTCCGGAACGGCTTTTTTAATAAGAAACGTCTATGCGGAGCGATGTAGATGTAATTGATTTTTTATATATTTGATTAGACTTTCTTTATTAACCTCATTGATTTCCAAAACTGAAGTGTTTTGATCTAAAGAAAAACCATCTTTATAACCTAAAAATTTCCAATTTTTAGTATCGTAGACGGCTCCGAATAATCCTCTAAAAATATTTACATATCCAGTACAAACAACAATAACATTTCTAGGGTTAGTTTCTTTGCCAAATATTTTTTTTAAATTTTCTTTATAGAATATTTTGGAGCAAACCGGAGCAATAAGTTTAATATATAAGTTTTTATATCGATGACTTAACTCGCTGCAAGCATCTACAGCTTCTTTTACCATATAATCTCCAATAGCAATAATATAGAATTTTTTTTGCGATTTATTTTTTAAACCATAACTTTTTATCCAAAACCCTTTTTGGATATCTCTATACGCCTGTTTTCTTGAATGCAGTATTTTAAAATTAGTTTTGCCGACAACTAGAACTTGGATAGAATTTTTCTTATCAAGCATCTCGGTAAAACAAGCTAGAGCTTGGTTTGCATCGCTAGGGAAATACACATCCACTAGACCATTTGTTCTAGATAATAAGGTATTCAGTAAATCTGGATTTTGATGCGTATAGGTATTGTGCCATCCTAAACTAGTAAGAATATATTTTAATGAGGGTATTTGCGGGCGCCATTTATAGTAATTGCTAATTTTCAAGAATTTGTAATATTGGGAAATTAAACTAGCTGTGATCGGTGCAAAAGCTTCATAGGTCACATATAATCCATCTCTTCCAGTTTGAATATAACCTTGGAGCATTCCATGACAACAATTCTCATTTAAAATTTCAATAACCCCTCCGTCAAAATGTACAGGAACGGAAGACTCCCACTTAGGATTTCCTTTAATTCCGTTTCTTTCTATAACAATATTAAGACCATTAGATTCTGCCTCGTCGGGACTAAATAATATAAGACTTTTACTTCGTTTTCTTAAATAATTAATAACATTACCAATAATTTTCATTGGAGAGACACTTAAGCCTAATTTCTGGGCTTCTTTTTTGGATAATCTAACAAGTGTTTTTTTGTCGCTGGGGAAAGTTTTTCTTTGTTCTTTATAGTCTATCTCCAACCTTCTACCGATTCTTAAATTTTCTTTAGGAAAATTATCTTCTATTCCTTCTACAGGAAATCCATTATTTTGAAACAGTTCTTCTGGTTTATAACTCCTCAACCACCGCTCAACAACTTGTACGTGATCCGTTGTCGGATATTTCAGTCCGCCAACTTTATGACTCCGATGAGTGCCTACAAATTTCTCTCCGTCAATCTCTTTTGGGCCGGTGGCTCCTTTCCGGTTTTTTAAGATAACTACTGGAATTTTTGAGCTAATTCCATTAACCCAATCATTATACATTTTTGCTATAGAAGAAAAAACTTTAATGCCTTGATCGTGCGACAATTCGCAAAAAAATGGCTGTATACTAAAAGAGGAGAAAAAAGATTCTATGCGTTTATTGCTCCAGGTGCTCAAAAGTGAACGAGAACCCATTTTATATTGATTGAGATTAATCGCTAAAATTAGAAATCCATCTTTTTTAGGTGTTAAAAATTCTCTACATAATAATGATGCCATTGTTGTTCCAGTTTCAAACTCCCCGTCTCCTATAATACAAAAACTAGTTTTTTGAGGATTATTTAATATAGATCCTATAGCGCAGGCTAAGGCTATTCCTAATTCTCCCCCGGCATAAATAACTCCTGGTAATGCCGGAGATACTTCAGTTTGTAATCGAGGGTCAATACCAAATTTGCAAACTAAGTTATGTATTCCTTCAATGCCGTAATCTAAATCAGGATAAATTTTTCCAAGACTCCTTTCAAGATATAAATTAGCCAATAAAGCCGGGACAGCATGTCCGGAGCCCAAAATTAAATAACTGCGACTATTTGTAATTTGAATATATCTACAAAAATGAGCATAGAGGAAATTAATAGCCGGGCATGCACCCCAATGACCTAAAATTACAGATTTAAGATCATCAAATTTGAGTTTTCTTCTTAGTAAAACATTACCTCGTAGGAACAGTTGAGCAGCTGTAAGATAGTTTGCCGCTCTAAAATGGTAATCAATATTTTGATAAATATTTTTAATCATATTTTAATCCTTACAAGCAACTATTTTGTTAAACATTTTATGTTTGGGTGATGGTAAAGGAGTCCTAATATCGTCCAAAAATTCCTCACCAAACTTTAAATACCAAAGGCTTCTATAGTTTTCCCAAGGTCTTGGTCTCAAAGCGGTCTGTATAAAAATATCTTCTATAATTTTTCTAGCTTTAATATAATAATCAATTTTGTTAGCCTTATTGTGCCTAAACTTTCTCTGCCCCCTATGTATTTGGAGTGTATTGATTATTGGAAAACTATTAATATAAGGTAAAAATTCCAAAAAACCTTTTTTGATAGTTTTTAATGACTCCAATCCTATAATATATGAAAAGTTAGTTCTAATACCTATATCATCAGCGAAGATCAATAATTCCTTAATGGTATCCAGATGAAGTTGTCGCTTAACATCCCTTAAGAAATACTCTCTGTTTTCGTTATCAAAACACTCTAATGAAAAACATATTCCAAGAGGTTTAACCCTTTCTAATTCGAGTAAGGCTTTTTTACTTTTGATTTGTGAACCAAAATAAAATAATTCTCCCCTAAACGAGAATTCATTTAAAACATTTTTTGCCACTTTAAGGAAATCAACAACTTTTTGTTCATTAGGAAAACATCCGGTTACAATAGCTATTTGCATTAAATGGGACAAATCAACAACATCAAATTTTTTCATCCAATCTTCCAAAAAGGGGCGTAGTTTATCATCGGAAAGCATGCGTTCTCTATCTCGGGGAACCTGAAAAGCTGTATAACAAAATTTGCACCCTCTGCATGACGTCCTTGCATTTGGATTAATATTAAGAACCGTTCCTCCTCTGCGAGGGTAAGATGAATCACAAAAATCTTCGGTAACCCCCAAGGCTTTACCAATTAAATGATTATCAAAAAAAAGATTTTCATTTTTAAAAGAATAAAAAGATTGATCAGCTGTGGGGATTGCTAAATAAAAATTAAAGATATTCCTACTATGAGCTAAAGAAAAAACATCCTTATTTGTAGATTTTAATTCAAACCTGGCTCTTCCTGATTGAAAATATAATTTTACTCCGCTTAAATTCAAATCCAGTAGCAATAAATCCTCTGTCGGAATATTATATTTACTAGAAAGTTCAATTAAGTGTTTTATATTCTTAAGCATATATACCTCTAATTAAAATATTGATCGTAAATAATAAACGATAAGTGAAAATTTTTCCTTTATTCTAAACAAATTTAAAATGGCATGCATTTTTTATTAAATCACTCACGAAATGGAAAAGATTCTAAAATTGTATATTCTGGTCCTCCTCTTTTTAGTTCGCTTTCCATTACATCTATCGAATTTACTTCAAAATTTAAATTTATTTCCTCGTTCATTTCAGGCCTTTCTTCGGGTTCAATTTTTCTGAATTCCCAGGTTTTAATTCTTCCCAAAGTGATATGAGGAGCATAAGGTCTAACGTCGTTTTTTGGACCTTTAAAAGGGGTAGCTAAAAGTGAATTTTCTAAATTGTTTTGTAATTTTCCCAATCCTTCTGATTTTTCTCCTTCAACCCAAACCATTCTAGGCGGCATTTTCTTAGGAGGACCATAACAAATTTTATTTAAATTAATAGTAAATGACGGATTCAGTAAGGCGACCTCTTTTGTAGTTTTACAAATTTCTACCAATTCTTCATCAGATAGATAACCTAAAAACATCAAAGTAATATGAAGATTTTCTTTTCTTGTCCAGCGACAGGGTAATTCTAGCCATTTTCCTTGATAATCTGCCAGTTTTTTCTTTATATCTCCCGGCAAATTTATCGCAATAAAAATCCGATGCTTCATACTCCAAGCCTGCTTCGAGCAGGCGAAGGTGGAAATGAAGCTTTAGCTTCATTGACCACCAAGTTTTTATTTATAAAAACGTAGGGGAAGATGAGAATTTTATTCTCATCTTCCATTTAAAATATATCAAAAATTATGCTAAAATTCAACCATGAACATGAAGGAGGCTTATTTATACGAAAAATTATCGGAGAAAAAAGTTCAGTGTCAAAACTGCGCCCATTATTGTGTTATTGTGCCGGGGAAAAGAGGAATTTGCGGAGTAAGAGAAAATATTGATGGAAAATTGTACGCCCTAAATTATGGAAAGGCAATTGCTGTAAATATTGACCCCATTGAGAAAAAACCATTCTTTCATTTTTTGCCAGGAAGTTATTCTCTATCAATCGCCACGGTCGGATGTAACTTCATCTGCCGAAACTGTCAGAATTTTGACATCTCTCAGGCACCCAAGCCGAATAAACCAGTTTTGGGCGAAGATTTGCCACCGAAAGAGATTGTTAATCTGACTTTAAAAAATAAATTGCCAAGCATTTCCTATACTTATACCTCCCCTACTGTTTTTTCAGAATATGCTCTAGATATAATGAAATTAGCTAAAAAGGCAGGGTTAAAAAATAATTGGGTGACCAACGGATTTTTATCCAAAGAAGTTCTCGAATTAATAGCGCCTTATTTAGACGCAGCCAATGTTGACTTAAAAGGATTTTCTTAGGAATTTTATCAAAGAAATTGTGGTGGTCGTCTTCAGCCAATTTTGGATACTCTAATTGAAATGAAAAAGAAAAAAATTTGGGTAGAGATTACTACCTTAGCTATCCCCACCCTTTCCGATTCCGAACAAATGTTTAAGGATATTGCTAAATTTATTAAGGAAGCCTTAGGTATCGAAACTCCCTGGCATATTTCCCAATTTTCTGGAGCAATTTCTTGGAAATTGCAACACTTGTCCGAAACGCCGGTTGAAACGCTGGAAATGGCTTATAGAATCGGTAAAGAAACAGGTTTAAAGTATGTCTATACTGGCAACGTTCCCGGTATGCCTTCTGAAGATACTTTCTGTCCCAAATGCAATGCTTTGGTAATTGATAGAACCGGCTATAGAATTTCCCGACGCGACAAACAGGGTAAATGTCCAAAATGCGGCGAAAATTTAAATTTAATTTTGAAATGATATGCCAATTGTTTTTGCTGCCATTTCTCCTCATCCGCCAATAATTTTACCATCGGTTGGTTCTAAGGAAGATAGAAATCAAGTTAAAAAAACCATTGAAAGTTTATATTCTCTAGGAGAAAAAATTAAAGCGGACAAACCGGATTCAATAATTATTTCTTCTCCTCATCAAGATTGGGGCTTTAATGTTCCCCTATTCTTTTTAGCCAAAGATTTTAAAGGCAAAATGGAGACAATTTTGATCGGGTCAGAACCGCCAAAATTTTATTTCAAAGAAGGGAAAAATCTTTGCCGAGGACAGACCTCTATTAAATCTTTTAAATATGCAGTAATTGCGTCGGGCGATTTGTCGCATTGTTTAAAAGAAGACGGTCCTTATGGATTTAATCCCGATGGTCCTAAATTTGATAAAGCTTTGATAGATGCTTTGAAGAAAAAAGATATTGAAACAATTCTAAAATTAGATGAAATGTATCCCGAAGCCGGCGAATGCGGGTTGCGTTCCTTTTGTTTTCTTTTAGGAACTTTAGAGGCTTCGGGCATAAATTATCAGCCGGAAATTTTATCCTATGAGGGTCCCTTCGGCGTCGGCTATTTGGTGGCTGATTTTAAATTATGAAATTTATCATAAAAGAACCCTTAAAAGACAATATTTACAATCTAGCGAGAAAAATTGGTTATCATTTTCAGGGTAAAGAAAAAGAACAAGAAGAATTAAGTTTTGTTCGACCCCCGCGTGGCTATCCAAGATTCCATATCTATTTAAAAGTTGAGAATGATAATTTAATTTTTAATTTGCATTTAGATCAGAAAAGGCCGATTTATAAAGGTACGACCGCTCATTCTGGCGAATACGAAGGCGAAATAGTCGAAAAGGAGGCAAAAAGAATTAAGCAAATATTGCAGTAAAATGCTAAAAATTAGGGAAATTAAAGTGAAAATCCTTTGGCTCGAAAAAGAAATTAGATTATAAAATTTTATGAACCCCTACGTTTTATTAGCAAAATTGGCGGTGGAAAATTACGTTAAGGAGGGAAAGATTATTACACCTACGGAAGATTTACCAAAAGAGTTTTTTGAAAGAAGAGCGGGAACCTTTGTGACAATTAAAAATAAGGATAAACTTAGGGGATGTATCGGGACCTATTTACCAACCAAAATTAATATAGCCCAAGAGATTATTCACAATGCTGTTGCCGCAGCTACCGAAGATTACAGGTTTGGTCCTATAAAAAAAGAAGAAATCCCCTACCTTTCTTATACCGTTTATATTCTTAGCTATCTGGAACAAATAAAGGATTTAAAAGAGTTAAATCCTAAAAAATTTGGTATAATTATAAAAACAGCCCCGATTTCATCGCCGAATGGCACCGATGTAGTTTTTAACGGTCACATGCCAATTAAATCTGGTCTTTTACTTCCTGATTTAGAAGGGGTTGATACTGTGGAGAAACAAATTTCCATTGCCTGTCAAAAAGGCGGCATTGACCCAACTCGAGAAAAAATAATAATTTACCGTTTTACAACCGAAAAACATGCTCAATAAAAAACTTGCCGAAATATTTTATGAAATAGCGGACCTTTTGGAAATAAAAGGCGTAGTTTTTAAACCGGTCGCTTATCGAAAAGCGGCAAAATCATTGGAGGGTTTTAATCAAAAGGTTAATATAATTTACAAAGAAAAAGGATTAGAAGGGATTAAAGAGATTCCGGCTGTCGGAAAAAGTATTGCCGAAAAAATAGAGGAATATATCAAAAAAGGGAAAGTTAAATATCTTGAAGAATTAAAAAAAGAAACAGCAATCCGCCAGGTTGTAACGCACTATTTTGAGACTAAAGGGCTGTCTCTGGGAGAATTGAAAAGAAACGCCAAGAAAAGAAAAATAATTTATTCAAGATTTACCAAACCAGCAAAACAACTTTTGGAACTGGCGGGTTCTATTGAAAAAGCAAAAGAAGCTATTAATAAAGTGGCTGAGTGGGCGAAGTCAAGAAATTTGGATTATGCCATTGAAACCGTTTTTAAAAAATGGTTAGAATTAGATAGATTAAAACCAAAAGAAATAGTCAAGAAACCATATTATCAAGGAAATCCGATGGTCTGGTCTGAAACTAGAAGAAAATGGTATGTAATTTCTCCTGAGGGCAACTGGTTAGAATTTGCCGGCAAAGAAGAAGAAATGGAATGGAGAATAGTAAAATGAAAATAATTTTTATAGGGACGCCCGAATTCGGGGCTATTGTTCTGGAAGAATTAATCAAAGACGGCTACCCGCCCATTTTGGTTATTAGCTCTCCTGATAAACCCGTCGGAAGAAAACATAATATCACTCCCCCACCAGTAAAAGTTCTGGCTGAAAAGCATGGAATTGAAATAATTCAGCCGGAACAAATCCAAAGCTCAAAATCCAAAATCCAAAACTTAGAGCCAGATTTAATTGTGGTGGCGGCTTATGGACAAATAATTCCCAAAAAAATCCTTGATATACCAAAACGCGGCTCCTTAAACATCCATCCTTCGTTGTTACCAAAATATCGAGGCTCCTCACCTATCCAATTTACAATTTTAAATGGCGAAAAAAAATCTGGAGTAACGATAATTTTAATGGATGAAAAAATAGATCATGGCAAAATAATTTCCAATTTCCAGTTTCAAATTTCCAATGAAAAAATAACTTATCCAGAACTTTTAAAAGAACTGGCAAAATTGGGAGCGAAACTCCTCTTGGAAACAATTCCAAAATGGGTAAGGGGCGAAATCAAACCAAAACCTCAAAACGAGGCAAAGGCAATCTATACCAAAATTTTAACCAAAGAAGACGGAAAAATAGATTGGCAAAAATCGGCTAAAGTTTTAGAAAGAGAAATCAGGGCTTTTTATCCCTGGCCGGGCAGTTATACAATTTGGGCAAATAGAGGCAAATTAATAAAAATTAAAATTTTGAAATCAAGAGTTTTTAAATCTCCGGACAAGATTAAGTATCCTATTGGTAAAGTATTAGTTGTTCCTCAAAATGAAATTGGAGCGCAATGCGGAAAAGATTTTTTGGTTATTGAAAAACTGCAGATGGAAGGAGGAAAAGAAATGGCTTCCGAAGATTTTCCAAAGGGCCACTCCGACTTTATTGGCACTATTTTAAAATGAAAAACTGGGAAAAAATAAGATGTAGTCCAAAATTAAAAAAAATCCAAATCTTGAGAAGCAAGATTGGCGACTTGATTCGCGATTTTTTTAAAAAGGGAGGGTTTTTAGAGATTCAAACACCGACTTTAGTGAAATGCGCCGGTCAAGAACCCTATCTTTCGCCAATGGAAGTTCATTTCCGCGACGAAAAGAATAAAAAATATAAAGGTTTTTTAATTACTTCTCCGGAATACTCTTTAAAAAAATTATTAGTTGCTGGATTTGATAAAATTTTCGAATTAGCTAAAGTTTTCAGGTCTAATGAAAGTTTTGGAGGTATTCACAGTCCTGAATTTACTATGCTGGAGTGGTATCGGGCGAATTCTGACTATCAACAGATTATGAAAGATGTTGAACAATTAGTTTATTTTTTAAATAAAAAAATTAATTGCTCAAATTATTTAAATTATCAAGGGAAAAAAATAAATCTAACTCCGCCCTGGCCAAGATTAAGCGTAAAAGAAGCTTTTTTAAAATACGCTGGTATTAATTTAGATAAAGCCAAAAATTTAAAATCTTTTAAGTCGCAAATAAAAAATAAAATGTATTTAATGGACGACTGGAATGATATTTTTTACAGCATTTTTCTTAATGAAATTGAACCCCGCCTTCCCGAAAATCGACCAATTATAATTTATGATTATCCTCTGCCTCAGGCCTCTTTAGCAAAGAGAAAAAATAAAAATAGTTTTCATGTTGAACGTTTTGAAGTTTATATTACGGGTTTGGAATTAGCCAATGCTTTTTCGGAACTAACCGATGCCAAAGAACAACTTGAACGTTTAAAACAGGAGCAAATTTTGAGAAAAAAAATGAAAAAAAATTATATTCCCATTGACAAAGATTTTATTTATGCTTTAGAATTGGGAATGCCGCCTTCGGGCGGTATTGCCTTAGGTTTAGAAAGATTGCAAATGCTTTTGCTGGGTATAAAAGATATTAATGATTTATTAATTTTTCCTGTCCAACAATTATTTACCGAGCCCCGCTAGGGGGAAAACTTCATCGCCTAACTAAAAATTCATTATATGATTTCCACTTCTGATTTTCAAAAA
>Ga0210049_1001798_pt1 | contig 20194 bp, 17 predicted proteins | sample CryGeyCG2014_300_2_FD_183964 | JGI IMG/M metagenome (GOLD analysis project Ga0210049, IMG submission 183964) | Groundwater microbial communities from aquifer - Crystal Geyser CG06_land_8/20/14_3.00 (SPAdes) (version 2) | ecosystem: Environmental > Aquatic > Deep subsurface > Groundwater | place... | reverse complement strand
CAGCCCTATGAAAATGCCAGAGTATTTGATCCAGCGTGTGGTAGTGGTGGAATGTTTGTACAGTCAGCGCGGTTTTTAGAAGAGCATGATAAAGATAAATCTCGGCTTTCATTTTTTGGACAGGAGAGTAATCCAACTACACTTAAACTCTGTAAAATGAATTTGGCTATTCGAGGAATTATTGGTCAGATTGAATTAGGTAATTCTTATTACGATGATAAATTTCCTGATTTACGTGCAGATTTTGTAATAGCGAATCCACCCTTTAATGCTGATTGGGAACCGAGTAGATTAGCTGATAACGACCCACGAATAAAATTTGGTTCGCCACCTGGTGGTAATGCTAACTTTATGTGGATTCAGCATTTTATTCACCATCTTTCGCCACAAGGTATAGCTGGATTTGTAATGGCTAACGGCGCCTTAGCAGTAAGCGGCCGTGATGGTGAAATTCGGAAAAAGATAATAAAATCGGATTTAATTGATGTCATCATTGCGTGCCCACCAAAACTTTTTTACAATGTGGCATTACCAGTATCGCTTTGGTTTGCTTCAAAAAATAAAACTAATGGCCGTTTTCGTAATAGAAGAGGCGAAATACTATTTATTGATGCACGTGAAATTTTTGAGCAACTATCTAGAAAACAAGTAATATTTACGGATGAGCAAATTCAAAAAATTGTTAATACCGCTCGTGCGTGGCGGGGTGAAAAAGGAGCAGGAAAATACGAGGATGTAGCCGGATTTTGCAAGGCGGTAAAATTAGATGAAGTAGAAAAAAATGGATATGTACTTACCCCAGGTCGCTATGTTGGCGTAGCGGAGGAAGAAGATGACGGCGTACCTTTTGAGGAAAAGATGCAAAAATTAAATAAAGAACTTAAACAATCTTTTATAGAAGGAGATATACTAGAGCAACAAATAATTAAAAATTTAAGTCATATCAAACATGGAAACGACTAATAACTATGCCTACATTGACGGAGCTAATCTTTATGAAGCAAATAAAGAATTGAAATGGACCCTTGATTATGGTCGTTTTCGCGTTTGGCTTACTGAAAAATACAACGTTAAACGAGCCTATCTGTTTATTGGATTAATTCCAAAGATGAAGGATTTATATACTTATTTGCAGGAATCTGGGTTTACTCTGATTTTCAAAGAGGTTGTCTATGATGGTACGGGAAAACCAAAGGGCAATTGCGATGCGGATTTAGTATTACAAGCTACCCGAGATGTTTACGAGGACGATTTTCAGAAAAGTGTAATAGTAACGAGCGATGGTGATTACGCCGGATTGGTAAAATTTTTAGTAGATAAAAAACGACTATCAGTTGTACTGTCACCAAACAATACAGAAAAATGCTCTGTTTTACTTAAACGCACTGGAGCATCAATTGCATATCTAAATGATCAAAGGTCCATATTAGAAAAGGCCCCCGGTGCGGACAGAACCGCACAAGGGTCTTTTTCGTAGTGATATCAGTAGTATATCACGGCATAGTTTCTATGTCAAATAACGATATCCACAAAACAGATGATTAAAGAATTATCGATAAATATTTCTGCAACGGCGGTTGCTTGGTATGGTGCAATTCTTGCTACTATTTCTTTTATTTACTCGGCTTATAGCGTTTGGCGAGACAAAGCAAGGATAAAAATTGAATTTAAAAAAGATGTACAAGTAATGAATATGCCGTTATACGATTCGAAAAATAAGTATATAAATATTTCTGTAATTAATAGAGGGAGAAGGCCAATAAGAATTGAAAAGGCATTATTAAAAATGGTTAACGCAAAAGGGTTTTCCTTGCTATCTGATAGTTTTGTTGAACACCGTCGTAAAATATTAACCGAGGAGCATCCTTGTTCAGATTTTTTATGCTTACAAGATGATATTAATCCTGATAAAATATGGTACATATTAGTTATTGACGGTACTGGGAAAAAATATATAAAATACTTGGATTTTTTCGGTTCACTTGAGCACTTGCTTTTCCTAATAAAAAATATTTATGAAAAAAAATAACCCATCCTGGCAAAAAGTAAGACTTGGTGATGCCGTTGTAAAAAAGGGCAGTGTCTCCGGGCCTTTTGGTTCCAACATTCACAGTAGATTTTTTACTTCTAAAGGAGTGCCTGTAATAAGAGGAAATAATTTATCTTTAGGAGTTCCAGGAAAAAGATACATTGATGATGATTATTTATTTTTAGACGAGAAAAAAGCAGATGAATTATCAAATTCAGAAGCACTTCCTGATGACATAGTTCTTACGGCACGCGGTACCATTGGACAGTCAGGTATAATTCCAAAAAAATCTAGATACCCAAGATATATACTTTCTGCAAATCAGCTAAGGTTTCGCATTGATAGGAACAAGTATGATCCTACATTTGTGTATTATTGGTTGTCTTCGAAACCAATGATAAAAATGATGCAGAATATTTCATCAAATGTAGGCGTACCAAACATGAATCTAGCGACAGCCCGAGAATTAATACTAATAAATCCGTCATTAGAAATCCAATCCCGCATCGCCACCATCCTCTCCGCTTTTGACGATAAAATTGAACTTAACAATAAAATCAACTCCACCTTAGAAAAAATGGCGCAGGCGATATTTAAGGAGTGGTTTGTGAAGTTACGTTTCCCCGGTCACGAAAAAGTGGAGTTTGTAGATAGCGAACTCGGGAAAATACCGAAGGGATGGGAGGTAAGTCAGCTAAAGGATGTAGTTAAACTAAATAAAGGTTTGTCTTATAAATCTTCTGAGATTAAAGACAATTCGATGGGTGTTCCAATGGTAAATCTCAAATGCTTTTTGCGCGGAGGCGGATTTAAGTCCGATGGGATTAAATATTATACTGGTGAGTATAAGAAACAACATATTGTTAAGCCGGGCCAATTGATTATTGCTATGACTGACTTAACGCCCACTAGAGAAGTTGTGGGGAGACCGGCTTTAATCCCAGATATTGTTAATGGTGACATAATAATTTCACTCGATGTCATTTCAGTTGAAGTTGAGAGTATTTATTATGAGTATTTATATTTTCTTATGAAAAGGCCCGAGTTTGGAGAGTTGATGGCAAATTCCGCAAGTGGTACTACTGTTGCCCATTTGCAAAAATCAAGTATTGAAAATTATCAGTTTATTTTACCTACAGGTGGTGTAATTCGAAAGTTCCATGAATTAGCATCGCCGATGTTTACAAAGAAAAACATGCTAAGTAGGGAAAATAAAAATCTTTCTAAACTCCGTGATTTACTTTTACCAAAATTAATGAAAGGGGAGGTAACGATTTAATATGAGGAGATATTATTCACAAAGAAAAGGAACGACAAGTACAAAAATATCACTTGAGGCATTAAAGGAAATTTTCTCTTCAATTTTTCAAGATTTTAGATTACGTGGTTATTTTGACGAATATTTTGGAATAATCTGTACAGATGGTGATATTCCTGGCAAGATTGGACAGAATATTGAAGGATATGTTTTACGCAAAATACGAAAAAATAATCTATGGCCAATTCTTGAAAAATATAATAATTACTCTGAAGAAGACCTGTTTGATATGATAGAATTTATTTTTGATCACGTTTCTTTCCCTCTTAAAAAGGATGCTTTTTTTCATGAATGGAATGATTGCGGTTGGCATTATAAGAATTTTGATCAAATTCATGGTCAGCTTGACTATGCAAATGAGTTAAACCAATTTTTGAATGATTACAAAGATGGTTTTGAGTTGAATTCGCACAGTGGTGAGATACTATATTTGTTAAAACCGGAATTTCGTCCACTTTTAGAAGCAGTAGTTCCTACGAATGATGATGAAAACATCCAATCAAAGATTAAATACGCAGTAGAAAAATTCAGAAAATATGGTTCAACACTCAATGATCGAGGAGAAGCGGTTCGTTCTTTAGCTGATTGTCTTGAGTTTCTTCGCCCAGACATCAAAAAAGTTCTGGATAGAAAAGACGAAAGCGATTTGTTTAACATTGTAAATAATTTTGGGGTTAGGCATCATAATCTTGAACAAAAAACCAACTATAATAAGAATATTTGGTTAAACTGGATGTTCTATTATTACCTATCTACACTGCATGCTTGTCTACGTTTAATTAGACAAAAACAGAAGGGCGGCGAATAGAAATGAAACATTTTAGTGAAAATCAATTAGCTGAGCAACCTATCCTCGACTGGCTTAAAGAGCTAGTATACGATTTACTTTTAGCAAAATTAATGAAAGGGGAGGTGAGGGTATGAACAATAATTTTAAAATAGTTTTACTATTAATAACAATTATTTTATTAAGATTGGTATATTATTTTTATTACTACTTATTAGCTAAGAGATATTATAAAAAGTATGATCAATATGTAAAAAATGATCAGGATAATTGGTATATAAGGGAAAATCGACAAAATATCGCTGAGCTATTTAAAAAAGCAGAAATAAAGGACTCACAAATACCATACGCTGATGCCATTGGTTTAGGTATGGTAAATAGTGGACATTTTTCAGTTTTTGAAAATCTCTACTTGTTAAGGGGCGACGTAATGAATATTATTAACGGGTATTTCAAGGAGTCAATAAATGTTTTTAGAAAAAAAATTATTAATACTTTCAACCCAATTTATTGGATTGATTTTGTGATTTATTTACCTAAGAAAGTACTAAAATATTTAAATATTGGTAGTGAAAAAATATTTGTAAAAATTGCTCAAGTAATTTGGTGGATAATTGTCTCAATTAGTACTTTAGTGGGAATATTTTTTAACAATGAATTTAAAGAGTGGCTTGATAAAATATTATGAAAATTAACGAAGATACAATTGTAGAACAACCCGTCCTTGACTGGTTCAAAGAGCTAAAATATGATTATGCGAAAGGTCCTGATATTTCGCCAGGTATGGCTTTGAGCGAACGGGATGATCCGCGCGAGGTGGTTTTGAAAAAGCGGCTCAATCGGGCGTTGCGCAGATTAAATCCCCAGTTGCCAGAAACAGCAATACAGGATGCCATTGATCAGTTAGTAAGTTACGAGCATCCAAGTTTGATATTTGCCAATAAAGATATTCATAAAATGTTGACTGAAGGAATTGGCGTGGATGTCAAAAATGATGATGGAGAAGTAAAAGGCGAGATAGCAAAGGTGATTGATTTTGAAAATCCGGATAATAATGAATTTATGGCTGTTAATCAGTTTGCCGTACAAGGACTAGAGGTTATCCGTCGGCCTGATATTGTTATTTTTGTCAATGGCATTCCTCTAGCCATGTTTGAAGCGAAAAGTCCGACTAGTCAGCGTGGAACAACGGCTGAAGCGTTCAAGCAAATACAGGATTATAAAAAGGATATTCCCGATATTTTTAAATATAATCAAATAATCGTGATTGGTGATTTAGATGATGTAAAGCACGGTACAATTTCGTCAACTTGGGAGTGGTTTGGCGTTTGGAAAGGTATTGAGAGTGAGGATGAGAAGAATGATGATAAACCAAAGCTTGAAGTATTGGTTAAAGGTATTTTTCAAAAACAGCATCTTTTGGATATTATTGAAAATTTTACTGTCTTTGAAGCGGATAGTGATAAAGATGCGACTACATTTACCAAGAAAATGTGCATGTATCACCAGTACTACGGCGTAAATAAAGCGGTGGTGCAAACAATTAGAGCTACCAAACCACGGGGAAATAAAAAAATTGGCGTTTTTTGGCACACACAAGGTTCGGGCAAGTCGCTTTCAATGGTCTTTTATATCAACAAAATTAAAAATTTATCAACTCTAAAAAGCCCGACCATTGTATTTCTGACAGATAGAAACGATTTAGACGATCAACTATTTAAAGTATTTAAGCGAACCGGTTATACCCAGTTTGCCAAAAAAGCCGAAAGCATTAGTGATTTGAAGGAAAAACTCAAAGCTGCTGGAGCAGAAATTATTTTTACCACCATTCAGAAGTTTGAAACGGAAAGTGAGTTACTATCAGAACGTGAAAATATTATTGTAGTATCTGACGAAGCACATCGTTCACAATACGCAAAGCTGGCTGGTAATGTTAGGCAGGCTATACCTAATGCGTCGTTTATGGGTATTACCGGTACCCCGATCAGTTTGCATAATAGAGATACCCGAATAGTATTTGGTGATTACATTAGCACCTATCAAATTCAGCAAGCCGTACAGGATGAAGCAACAGTGCCAATCTACTATGAGGGTAGGTTGGTGCCATTGCATATTACTAATGAGTTTATTGACGAAGAACTTAATGACGTACTTGGTGAGAAGTACGAAATGGATAAACAGTTACGAGTCCGACTTGAACAAGCTATTGGCGCGAAAGATAGACTCGAACAAATTGCTAAAGACATTTTGGAACATTTTAACAATCGTGGTCTCGAAGGCAAAGGAATGATTGTAACTATGAGTCGCAGAATCGCTGTTCAAATGTACGAAATTTTATCGAAAATGAAAAATGCTCCAGAAATGGCAGTGGTTATTTCTAAGCTTGAAGAATTTAAAGGTAAAATTCAAAAAGAAATGGACAATAAAGAAATAGAAAAGCGATTTAAGAATTTTGATGATTCATTAAAGTTGGTTATCGTCTGTGATATGTGGTTGACCGGCTTTGATGTTCCCTCACTCCATACCATGTATATTGATAAGCCATTAAAGAATCATACGTTGATGCAGGCAATTGCGCGGGTGAATAGAATTTTTCGAGATAAGCCGGGCGGTTTAATTGTTGATTACATTGGCATTGCTGATAACTTGAAAAAAGCACTTAGTATTTATAGTGCTGATATTCGCAAAGAGGCGCTTATACCTTTAAAAGAAGTGATTGATAAAATGATGGAAAAATATGATATTGTGTACTCAATGTTTAATGGAATAGATTTGAGTAATTGGAAAAAACTTGAAAAGGGTAATTTGGCGAGATTATTCCATCAAGCAGTCAATACTGTTATTACTGATAAGCATTCTGGCGTTATTGATGAAGATAAAAAAAGGCGATTTATTGAGGAATCTGCCGCGCTATATAAACTATTCGCGTTGGTTATGCCACACTCAGAAGCACACCATATTCGCGATGAGGTAGAGTTTTTTCAAGCTGTAAAATTACAAATCCGAAAAATGATGGCTGGTCCTAGTAAGCCAGGTCCAGACATCGATATTGAGTCGGCTTTACGGGAATTAATATCAAAGAGTATTGCTGCCGAGGGTGTAATTGATATTTTCAAAATGAAAGAAAAAGGAAAGCCTGACATTTCTATATTCGATGAAAAGTTCTTAGAAGAAGTTAAGAAAGTTAAATTTAAAAACGTAGCAATTGAGGTACTGCGAAAACTACTTAACGATGAAATACGAGTGCGCCTACGTAAAAATGTTATTCGCTATAAGTCTTTAATGGAAATACTTGAGCAGATTATTGAGCAGTACGAGAATAAAATTATTAATTCTGCGCAAGTCATTGAAAATTTAATAGCGTTAGCTAAAGAAATTCGATCTGCTGATAAGAGTACCGAGATTCTTGGTCTTACTGAAGAAGAAGCGGCATTCTATGATGCGATAAAAGAAGGGAAGGGAATAATAATGAAAGATAAGGAATTAAAAGAGCTAGTGCAAACAATAGTTGTAACCATTCGGAGAGATTTAGCAGTTGATTGGACCAATAGTGAAATTATAAAATCTCGTATTCGGGCCAATGTGACGCGGCTACTGATGCAAAAACAATTTCCAGTTGAGAAACGAGAGACGGTTATTCACATGATATTTGAGCAGGCAAAGGCATTGTATTGTGAATTTAATCCAGCTATAATTCAATAGTATTTTCGTGCGGCGCGCCTCGCGAAGCGAGGCAATGAAAAATCTAAAGCTTTTTAAAAAAGAGACTGAAGACGGGGCGGGACGAAATTCCCCCCAGACCCCCCTTCCGCCCCGCCGAATACCTTAAAAATTCTCTTTAAAATATTTTCGCGCAGAGTGTAAAATCTCCTGCCAAAGGCGGTCGGGCGGGCAAAACCGAGGTCGGGGGTTCGCCCAGCCCTGAACGAACCGAGCTTAGCTCGGGGAGTCGCAGGGTTCCTTCCTCCCCTGCCAGAAGTATGGGACGATTCCCTGCCTGCCGCCAGGCAGGCCTCAGCTCCTGCCACAAGAGTTGTGATGAAAAGCCGCCTAAAAAGGGCGGTTTTTATGGTATTTAGTTATCCACACCTAGTACCTTGCATTACAAGGTAGGTTGTGCTAATATAGGGATAATTCATTAATATCCCGAATTTTATGGACGAAAAACAAATTATGGAGCTTGAGAATACCCGGGCTCAAATGCGAAAAGGCATTCTGGAATTCTGCATTTTACTGGTTATTTCTAAGGGTAAAATATATGCTTCGGACATCCTAAAAAAGCTGGAAAAGACCGATCTGATTGTGGTGGAGGGAACTTTGTATCCATTACTTAGCCGGTTGAAAAATGCGGGTTTGCTGGAATACACCTGGGCGGAATCGAAAAGCGGCCCGCCCCGAAAATACTATAAACTGACCAAAAAGGGGAAAGAGGCGGTCAAACAACTGGCAATAACCTGGAACAAGTTTAATAAATCAATCAATTCCTTAATTAACAAAATTGATCAATAATTATGAATAAAACAGTAACCATTGTCTTAAACGGCGTTCTCTTCCACATTGAGGAGGAGGCCTATAACAAGCTTAAAGAATACCTTGATTCAATCAAGCAGTATTACGCCAGCCATAACGGCGACAGCGAGGAAATACTGAAAGACATTGAATCCAGCATTGCCGAAAAATTCTCGGCCAAATTAAAGACTGCCAAACAGGTTGTTTCCATGGCGGATGTGGAAGCGTTGATTAAAGTGATGGGTACGGTGGAGGATTTTGCCGCGCTGGAAGATGATAATATTGGCGAAACAAAAGAAAGTAAAAAAACCGAATCGGAAGGGCCCAATAAACTCTCGCGCCGGCTTTACCGAAACCCTGACGATAAGATTATCGCCGGGGTAGCCTCCGGCATTGCCAGCTATTTCAATATTGATCCCGTTATTGTCCGATTGCTGTTTGTCGCTTCGGTATTTGCGGGTGGAACCGGCATCATTATTTATTTGGTAATGTGGGTGATTGTGCCCATGGCGGAAACCAGCACCCAGAAGCTGGAAATGCAGGGCAAGCCGGTTACTTTAAAAAAAATTGAACAGGCCTCAAGAAAACTGGCGGAAGGGGGCAAAAAGGGGATTGCAGCCACCAAGAAAAAGCTTCCGGCAATACTGTCGTTTTTCGATTCGCTGTTCCGTTGGATCGGCAAATTCTTCCGGAAAGTCGGGCCGATTCTAGCGTCATCCTTAGGCGTGATTCTTGTTTTCAGTTTTGCCCTTACCCTGCTTTCAATGCTTTTTGCCTGGGGCGTGCTGTTTTCTAGTATCGATTCTCACCAAGTATTCTATGGCTATCCGTTCAAAGAGATGATTGGTGCCACAACCTATTACTTGGGCGTTAGCGCCGTTATGGTTATTGCCATTATCCCAGTTGTCTTTCTCCTGCTTGCCAGTATTGCGTTTATGAGGCGGAAAAACGTTTTTTCCAGCGTCATTACCAGTATCCTTTTTGTAGTCTGGATGGTGGCGGTTATAGTAGCCGGCGCCGTATCGGTTGAAGCCGTGCCGCGCATCCAGAATATTGTGGAAGACATTCAGGAGCGTATTGATTCAACCCGTACCTTTGAGGCGGAAGGGTTCACGGCCATTGACGCCGAGGGCAATTACAACATGGAGCTGGTTAAAGGCGACAATTATTCCGTAGAAGCGAAGGGGTTTGACCTTTATTTAGAAGATCTGACTTTGGAGCAGAATGATTCCACTATTATTTTGCGCACCAAGGATTCCGATCGGGATAACTGCTATTTTTGTGAAGAGCCCAAGATAGACATTACCATTATGCTTCCCACCTTGGAAAAAATTCAGGGAAACGAGCTGTATCGGTACAATATTGTCGGATTCGATAATGAGCTTTTGAATGTGGAGGGGATTGACCAATATTTCGATTCTTCCTGGAAACGTCGGCGCTTTGTTACCGTAACCGAAGAGCGCATTGTCCAGCTTGATGATCCGGCGCTTGAGCGCAGTCTCCGTGAAGAACTTAATCAAGCGGAACGGGCCGGTTCCGGAGAACAGTTTGTGAATGAGATAAGCGTTATTTGGGAACAGTTCCCTAAATCCGATTAACCCGGTGTAATATCCACAAACCAAAAATCCCTTATTGGGATTTTTGTGATTTTTTGCTAAAATGTAGTTATTGAGAATTAAGGCAAAACTAATAATGATTTATTAGATATTTTACTAGTTTTAGGTTTTTTAAAATTATTTTATTAATATTTAATTGACAAATGAATACAAAAAAATTCACAATTCTTCATTCCAACGACATGCACGGTGATTTTCTGGCTGAAGTGCAGGGACAGAAAGGAGAATTAATTGGCGGATTAGCCCTTTTATCCGGTTACATCAATAAGGTGCGTCAGAAGGAAGAAAATGTACTTTATGTAATTTCTGGCGACATGGTTCAGGGATCGCTGATTGATTCTGAATACAAGGGCATCTCCACTATGGAGATTATGAATTATCTGGCGCCGGACGTGGTGACTCTGGGAAATCACGAAGTTGATTATGGTTTGCCGCATCTTCTTTTTCTGGAAAAGATGGCCAATTTCCCGATTGTCAACGCGAATTTATATATTAAGAAATATCATCGCCGGCTGATGCGACCCTATATTATTATAAAAAAAGCTGGGTTTGATATTTTGTTTACCGGGATTATTACGGAAAAAATAATGGACTCAATCAATCAGGACAAATTGATTGGCAGTTTTGTTACCTTGAGCGAAGCAAGTAATGAGGTCGGTCGAATCACCGATGCTTACAAAAATGATGACATAGATCTTACGATATTGCTGACGCATATCGGTTACGAATCCGATATTGAGCTGGCCAAGTTGCTCAAGCCGGAATGGGGTGTGGATATGATTATTGGCGGGCATTCGCACACTATTTTAGAAAAGCCGGCCAAGATTAACAATATATTAATAGCACAGGCAGGAGTGGGAACAAACCAAATTGGGCGTTTTGATATTGTGGTTGATGATGACACTAATAGTATTGTGGAATATAAATGGAAGTTGATCCCCATCAATGACCAATTAGCCGAACCGGATAAAGCCCTAACTGGCTACATTGATTCCTATAAGAAAGAGGTTGACCGGAAATACCAGACTTTGGTCTGTAAGTTTTCGAAGAAGCTCACCCATCCCCAACGGGAGATTGAAACCTCGCTTGGAAATTTGATTGCTGACACCTTTGCCGAAATAGCTGAATGTGACGCAATGCTGGTCGGGGCCGGATCAATCCGAGTAAAAGAGATGGGACCAATGGTTACGCTGGGCGATTTAATGGCCTGTTTTCCTTATGACGACAGTCTGAACCGTTTCACCATCAAAGGCAGTCAACTAAAAAAGATATTCAATCACATTATGAGGTTAGCTAACAGAGATGGAGAAGGGGAATGTTATCAGGTGAATTCCGGCGTTAAAGCGGTTTACAATGACAGCAAAAGTGAATTAGAATCTTTAGCTGTAAAAGGCCAACTGGTTGAGGATAGCAAGGATTATACTGTTTGTCTTCAGGGCTATCATGTGAACAGCGGCGCTGACTATCTTAATATCAGCGAAAAAGAATTGAGGGAATCAGGAAAGTCAAAAGTGGTTTCTACTTCGGCCCAGTCAGTGCTGGAAGAATATTTAAAAAACCATCAGAATATTAGCAAGGAACTAGAAGGACGGCTGGTTTATAAAAAATAATCAAGGTCGATTATTTTATATTTTCCATTTGCCTAATCCCCCTAGTTAGAAAAGCCGCTTTAGGCGGTTTTTTTTGTTTAACTGATTGACGGAAATTATCTGTTGCTGTAATATACAAACATGGGCTTTCTCGAAAAGGGGGCTTTTGTGTTTATACATAGAAATTCACCAAAAAGAATATATTTGGATGGTGCGGTATACTTCGTTACTTTTCGAACAAGCTGCGGTTTTTCGTATTTTCACGAGGAGATATTTTGCGATATTTTCATGGAAAATTTGAAGCTATGTAAAAGACTGAAGGAGTTTAAATTATATGCGTACGATTTGCTTTATGAGCATACGCATTTGTTACTGCGGCCAGGCGAGAGATACGATATATCGAAAATAATGAAATCGTTGAAGGAGAATGTATCTTGCGATATAAACAGGGTGATGGGTACCAACGTAAGCGAAACGCTGGCGTTTCGCTTACGTGAGATTGGTGTGAAAAAACGGCTTGATTACGGCAAATACTGCAAAAGATATTTGGAAGAGTACGGAAAAGGATATCCGGAATTCCCGCCATTCCGTTGGTTGCGCTCTTTTCACGAACATGTTATTCGCAACGAAAAAGATTTCCGAAACCATTTGCGGTATGTTATGTACAATCATTTGAAACACGGACTGCCAGAGGATTGGAAATATACAAGTTTGAATAACGGTTTGTAAAATAAAAAAGGCGGAACAGGATTGTCCGCCTGATTAAAAACTGGAAAATGAGCGTTAGTTGTTATTCTTTTTTTCGGAAAGAACGGTAAGAGCAGTTTCCACGATTGCTTGATTATCCGGATAGTTCTCCTGGAGCATTGCCAAAAGATTATTGCCATTTCGGTAGGAACCGTCTCGAACATGGGTGTGGCGGTGTTTGGCGGCATCAACAAAGTCGCAGATAGAAACAATGGTGGCAATTTCCCTTCCTTTTTGGATGATGGAAGAATCCCATTCTTTTGGGAAATCGGAAGTCACAGCACCGTTTTCCGATTGATAACAAGGGTGATGCAAACCGGCGCACAGGGCGATTAGAGGATCGAACTTTTTCCAAACTATGAAGCCGAACCGGGCATGCTCTTTGAGTATTTCGTATTCTTCGGGGGTGATTTCTCTTTCCTCAAAAAGGCAGCCCGGAAAGAACAATTTGCCGGTGTCGTGGAACAAACCTCCTAAAAAAGCCGCTTTTTTGTCTTTTTCCATCCTGCTTGCCACTGCTTCGGCAAATAAAGCGATCCGCAAAGAATGAGTTTTGACGGGACTGTGATTGATTCCCATCAGTGACAAGTAAAACTCAACAAGATAGGCCAGGCTCGCTGGCAGCTGAAAACTCCTGATTTTATTCAGGATCAAAGTCTCTAGTTCAAAATCAGATTCCATATTCTCCCTCCTTTTGGGAAATTTTCAAGTTACATTATCCTGACATTTTAGACCAAATCCAATATTTGTCAATAGTCTTGAAAACGGAGTTAGTTTTTTAAAATAGCGACTCAAAAAGATGATTTTCCGGATAAAAAGGCTTGTTTTTGTTTAAAGCAATAATATTTTTTGTTTCTGGTATAATAGAAGTGATGAAAAAAGCCACTCTTTATGAAAAATTGAAAAACAAGCGGGTAAAATGCCTAGCTTGTGCTCATTACTGCCAGATTATGCCCGGCCGAACCGGCATTTGTGGTGTAAGGCTAAACAAAGACGGTGAGCTTTATCTTTTGGTATATGGAAAGGCTGCTGCAGTAAATGTGGACCCAATCGAAAAAAAACCTCTATTCCATTTTCTTCCCGGAACCGAGATTTTTTCCATCGGCACAGTAGGATGCAATTTTGGCTGTGATTTTTGTCAGAATTGGGATTTATCTCAAAGCTCCAAAATAGTTCAACAAAAAATAAAGGATCCTAAAGAAAAAATTTTGAAATTAGGAAAGCTGGTGGAATATGGTCAAGACTTGCCCCCTGAAAAAATTGTGAAATACTGTTTAGAACGTAAAATTCCCTCCCTTGCCTATACCTACAATGAGCCAGTAATCTTTTTTGAATATATTTATGATACGGCCAAGCTGGCACACGCCCAGGGGATTAAGAATGTATTTGTTTCCAACGGCTATGAGTCACAAGAGGCCATGCAAGAAATCCATCCTTACCTTGATGCGATAAATATTGATTTAAAGTCTTTCAGTGAAAGGTTTTATCAAAAAACCTGCAAGGCCCATTTGGAGCCGGTTTTAAAAAATATCAAAAGAGCATACGAAATGAAAATCTGGCTGGAAGTAACAACTTTAGTTGTTCCCGGAGAAAATGATTCTAATAAAGAACTGGAATCAATTGCCAAATTCATTGCTGGGGTGAGTAAAGGAATTCCTTGGCACGTTACCGCTTTTCATCCGGAATATAAAATGAATGATAAACCGGCCACTCCTGCCGAATCATTACAGAAGGCTTACAAAATCGGTAAAAAAGCGGGACTGAAATATATTTATACCGGCAATGTATTTGATCTGGAGCATCAAAGCACCTACTGTCCAAAATGCGGACAGTTATTAATTGGTCGGGACTGGCATACGATTACTGAGTCTAATATTGTTAATAGCAAATGTCCTAAGTGCGGAATGAAAATAGAGGGGGTGTGGAACTAACCCCTACTAGCTCCCCCTTGGTAAGGCGAAGTAAGAGGGGGTCGGAATAATCGATTCATTATCCAAAATGAAAGAGTATACCACCGAAGAACAAAAGTTCTTACTAAAACTGGCTCGTCAGTCCATAGAACACGCCTTTAATAATGGAGGAAAATTACAGTTATCCGATGCTGATATTCCTTCTGAAAAGCTGAAAGAGAAACGAGCCGCTTTTGTTACTTTGACTCAAGAAGGCAATTTAAGGGGCTGTATCGGCAGTTTAGAGCCGGAACTACCTCTATATCAGGAAATAATTGCTAGAGCGTTTTCTGCTGCTTTTCAGGACCCCCGCTTTTTGCCGCTAAATCCAGAAGAATTACCTAAAACCAAAATCAGCATTTCCGTTTTAACTGTTCCTAAACCTTTAGAATTTCAAGACTATCAGGAATTGTTAAATAAGCTTACTCCAGAAAAAGACGGAGTTATCCTGAAAAAAGGTTTAAGAAGCGCTACCTACCTGCCGAAAGTCTGGGAGGAGCTACCGAATAAAGAGCAGTTTCTTTCCAGCCTGTGTCAAAAAGCGGGCTTAGAATCTGATGCCTGGAAGGGCAATATAGAAGTATTAACCTATCAAACAATTGATTTTTCAGAAATAGAGGCTTGACAGAAAATAGATTTAGTGATAGTATTACCGGTAAATCAAAAATAGAAATCCAAATAAAAGAAGGGAGCCAATTATGGATTGGCTTAGTGTCTTGGAGTTCTTTGGACGTTACGTTCTGCCGCCGGTCATTATCATCATTCTGGCGACAACAAGGGTGATGCGGGTACGCTACTCCTTAATGCTGTGGGGAGCCATTGTGGTAGTGGATAATCTGTCCGCTATACTAATACCTCACACTGGTCAGTGGTGGCCGCCAACCTTCACTTTAGTTACTGTTTTCCTCGGTCATGCTTTGGAGGTGACAGTAATCATTTGTTTCTTTCTCTTTGTGATTAGGCGATCAAAGAGAAGGAGGTGGAAAGATATGTTTTCCGGCTGCCAAGCGAAGAAGGATCTTTGCCATTCTTAGAAAGAGAATTCACCTTTCGTTCGTTTGTTACTACCCTCGTCACTGGTTGATGGGGGTATTTTTTATCCCTAGTTGACTAAATACCAAAAAGTGCCTAAAATAGAAGAAATATTGATTAAATAGAAAATTATAGTGCTGGACTGTGCGATGGACATTTTCCGATCAGAAATCAAAACCTACAAAAAGAAGGTTGAGCAGCGGCTCAAGATTTTTTTAGATAAGGAAAAGAAACAAGCGCGGAAAATATCTCCCTTTTTGGCGGAATGCCTGGAACGGCTGGAGGAATTTACCTTAAGAAGTTCCAGTAAAAGGATTCGGGCTTTTCTGGTAAAGGTTGGCTATGAGGCGGTTAAAGGAAAAATCCCGTCCGCGCTGATTGATGTTTCCGTGGCCATAGAGCTCATTCATAGCTATCTTTTAATCCATGACGATGTTATTGACCAGGATGAGTGGAGAAGAAAGGGAATAACCGTCCACAAATATTTTGAACGTTATCATCAAAAAAAACTGAAGAAAGGAAATTCAGAACATTTTGGTATTTCCATGGCAATTTTGACGGGGAATATCGGATGCTATCTAGCAAATTCGCTTATTTCTCAATCTAAGCTCCCTTCCGTTCAAAAAGCGCAGGCCATTGACCGGGTTAGTAGACTTCTAGTGGAAACTAATTACGGAGAAGCACTGGATGTTTATCACGAGATGAAAAGCTCTCCTTCTGACAAAAGGGATATTCTGCTTATTCATCGATACAAGACCTCAAAATACTCGTTTGAAGCCCCCTTGCATCTGGGGGCGATTCTGGCTGGAGCAAGGCAGAAACAGCTGGCCGTTCTTACTCGCTATGCCATCCCGGCCGGATTGGCATTTCAGATCAGCGATGATATTCTGGGGGTATTTGGCAGTCAAGAAGAAATAGGCAAGCCGGTGGACTCGGACATAAAAGAAGGAAAGCAAACCCTTCTGTATTTTAAGGCTTTAGAGAACCTTAGGGGTAAAAACAAAATCTGGCTAACTAAACAGTACGGCCGGAAAGACTTAAATGAACGCCAGATTGCCAGAATAGGTCAATTATTCATTGATTCCGGCTCCTTGGAATATTCCCGAAAATTGGTGAATCAATATTTAATCAAAGCTCGTAATTCGCTCCAAGGCTCTAGACAAATTAGGCCGAAAAGTGTTAGTATATTATTATTGTTAACTAATTATCTAGGATCTCGAAAGAGATAATTTATTATTATAATGAAAAGAGAAATAATACCTAAACATATTGCTATTATCCCTGATGGGAATCGAAGATGGGCTAAATCAAGACATTTGCCCATGTTTTTTGGCCATAAAAAGGGCGTTGAGGTAATGGAGAATATTTGTTATGCCGCGTTGGATCGAGGAGTGAAAGTGCTTACTTTTTGGGCCTTTTCAACGGAAAACTGGAAACGTACGGCAAAAGAGGTGAATTACCTGATAAAACTATTTGTAGAAGTCTTTAGAAATCGTCTGAATAAGTTCCATAAAGAAAATGTTAAATTAGTGGTTTCGGGAAAGATTGAGGAATTCCCAAAAGAACTTCAAGAAGAAATAAAAAAAGCAGTGGAGAAAACAAAAAGAAACACCAGAGGAATTGTTCACTTTTGTCTGAATTATGGCGGTCGAACCGAAATTGTCGATGTGGTTAAGAAACTTTTAAAGAAAAGAATTTCTCCAAATAAGGTTAACCAAAAGATGATTAGTGATAATCTTTATACACCAGGATTACCAGAGCCAGATTTAGTAATAAGAACTTCGGGTGAACAAAGACTTTCCGGATTCTTGACTTGGCAGTCGGTATATAGCGAACTGCTTTTTGTAGCTAAGCATTGGCCGGCCTTTACCGAAAAAGATCTTAATTTAGCAATCGAGGAATTCAGCAGACGCAATCGAAGATTCGGAGGAAATTAAGTTTACGGATTAGCGATTATTGACATTTCCAAATAAAATGTTAAACTCGCGGTAGAGTTATTCACCCCGTTAGAAAGAGCAACTAGTTCCACTTAAAATATTATTTCTAGCGAGGTACATTAAGAGATGAATTTCTGATAGGGTTATAGCCCCACCCTTTCTAACGGGGTTCAGCAGCAATGGAAATTATTAAAGAAGAAGATCAGCCTCCAGGAAACCTAAATAAAAAATGGATACAAGACCAATTTTTAGATTGGTTTTTTTATACTAAACAGGAATTAACAAAGAAATGACATTAATAGGCAAAACCAACGGCACTTCTGACAAAACTATTTTACTGGTTAATACTGGCCCGGCCAAGAAAAGATTTGTTATCCAGAAATTAAAAAAGATGGGCGTCCGTCTAGTAGTTTTAAATAAAGAAAAAAATTGGGCCCAACCCTACGTTGATTATTGGATTCTTGCTGATAATACTAACCATAATGAATCAGTACAATCGGTTAAAGAGTTTATGTCTAATAATCCGAAAATTAAAATTGATGGGGCGCTGACTTTTTGGGAAGATGATGTTTTATTAACTTCTAAAATAGTAGATAAGTTCAATTTTGTCGGCATTCCGTTTAATATTGCTAAAAAAGCCAGAAATAAATTTTACTTTAGAGATTTCTGTTCTAAAAACAATCTACCAGTTCCCCAGTACAAAATGGTACAAAGGGTGGAAGATTTAAAAGAAATAGAAGAAAGCTTCAACTTTCCCGTGGTGATTAAACCAGTTTATGGTTCCTCAAGCGCTTTTGTCATTAAAGTGGAAAAGCAAGAAGATTTACTGGAAATGTTTCAGTATGTGAAGAGTAATATCTCTACTAACATTGAATCCGCTCTTTCGGATGGTTTAGATATCTTAGTTGAAGAATTTATTGATGGTGATGAAGTAGATATTGATATCTTGCTCCAGAACGGCAAAGTTAAATTTTTTTCCATATCCGATAATTTTAATAAGAGTAAAGGAATTTTTTTTGTTGATAACGGACAGGCTATCCCTTCTAGTCTCCCCGGGCAATATCAAGAGGAACTATTAGAGATGGCTGAAATCATTTTAGAGAAACTGGGAATTCAGAATGGCTGTATTCATTTTGAGGCTAAATATTCCAAAAAAGGAATTTATCCCATAGAAACCAACATCCGAATGGGAGGAGATTATGTTTATTCCTATACCAGAAGCGCTTGGGGAGTAGACTTAGTTGAATATGTCGTGAAAATCGCTACTGGTGAATATTTCTCTAGAATTAAAAAACCATCCCTTCCTAAAAAATATATTATTGGATGGGATCTTCACCCTAATGATTCTGGAATTATGGTTGAGCTGGATGCTCCCGAAGATATTAAAAAAAACTGGTTTATTGAAGAGATGCAGATCTATAAGAAAATTGGAGATCCGATTTTCGTTCCGCCGGAAGGATTTGAGCATTTAGGATGGATAACCGTCACTGGTGAAAACGTGCTGGATGCTCAAGATAATCTAGAGGCGGCCCTACGACTTGTTTCTTACAAGGTAGTTAAATTTGATGCTGATTCTTCGCTGGGAAAAACAGCAAGAAAAAACCGATTTTCGCCCGCCGTATTAAATAAGAATTTACTGATTAGAAACGCTAAGATCAAAGCAATTAAAGGGACTGATTTAACCAATATCCGAAAACTTCGGATTGGTCTTTTGGGCAATGTTTCTGCCAATAGCGATGATCCGATTGAACTAAGATTATCCCAAACTATAAGAGAAGTAGAAGCGGCCCTTAAGGGAAGAGGATACGAAGTGACTGTACTTGATCTAAATGATTTTATTCAGACAATCGATAAATTAAAGAAAGGTGATATTGATTTAGTATTTAACTTGGGAGGTCGACTATACAATAATGGTGCTTTCCGGCCACATATTGCAGCTTTGCTAGATTCCTTACAGATTCCTTATACCGGACCAGATGCCTTTACCCAGTTTTTAGCTTTAGATAAAATCCGGTTTAAAAAATTATTAGCTTATCACCAAATTCCGACTCCCGACTGGGATTATTTCTATGATCTTGGTGATGAATTAGAAAAACAGTTGGAATATCCTTTGATTGTAAAGCCGGCTAACGCGAATAACTCAAAAGGAATAACCGATCAATCAGTGGTTACTAATAAAATAAAACTAGATGAGGAAAAAGAAAAGATTATTCAAAAAATGGGCAAGGCCGCAGTCGTAGAAGAATACATTGAAGGGGATGAGTATGAAGTATATATTTTAGGCAATAATGAAAGCAATTTGCAGGTTTTGCCACTCCACCGCTCTATTTTCCGTAGTACTCTCAAAAAACAATGGAATATTTATACTTTTGATACTAAGTGGAATGAAAAAACAGCTAAAGCAAGAATTATTCATCAACTGCCACCCAAAAATATAAGCAAAAAATTAGAATCTTTAATCACTGAAATTGCGCTTGATACTTACACCATTTTTAAGTGTCGGGATTATGGCAAGGTGGAGATAAAGGTTGATCAAGATAATAATCCTTACGTTATTGAATTAAACCCTTCTCCTTGGCTTTGTTCTGTGAAAGAAGGTGGAATTGTGAATGCCGCTCAACTAATGGGCATTGACTTTAGTACTCTGTTGGAGCAAATTATCCAAATGGCGATTGAGCGCT
>Ga0210049_1001796_pt1 | contig 20217 bp, 21 predicted proteins | sample CryGeyCG2014_300_2_FD_183964 | JGI IMG/M metagenome (GOLD analysis project Ga0210049, IMG submission 183964) | Groundwater microbial communities from aquifer - Crystal Geyser CG06_land_8/20/14_3.00 (SPAdes) (version 2) | ecosystem: Environmental > Aquatic > Deep subsurface > Groundwater | place... | reverse complement strand
TCCACCAGTTGCCGTTATGTAAAAAGATTGTTCTAAGTTTTATGCCAGAAACGTATTCCATATTATATAATTGTAGCAAAAATTAAATGAAAAAGGGAAAGTCAGTCGCCGAAGGCGACCTAATTTACCCTTTGAAAAAGGGGGAGATTCTTCCCCCGCCACGGCGGGGTCAGAATGACAGATAGATTCGTCCGGTTAAAACCGGACGCTACACGCAATAACAATCGTAAACTGCACTTGACAAAATAATCATTATTTCGTAAACTATAGTTGGCTATACAAACAGGGGGGGATTTTCATTATGTTAGATAAATTAGTTTTTATCCAGAACAACGCTCTTAAAAATATCCCGACTGCGTTTAAAAGATATCTCTATGACCAAATTGACTGGAATTCACGGGCAGTTTGTATCACGGGAGCCCGGGGTACGGGAAAGACTACCTTATTACTGCAATATTTTAAAGAGAAATACAATGACGCTGAACAATGCCTTTACATCTCTGCAGATAATATTGAAGTTGCAGCTTATGGATTGTATAAAACTGCCATAGAATACTTTAAATACGGCGGACAGGCAATTATTATTGATGAAATTCATAAATATCCGTTGTGGCAGGTGGAATTAAAAAATATAATAGATACTTTTTCTGATAAGAAAATCATTATTTCAGGGAGTTCCTCATTGGATTTAAAAAGAAGCAAGGCGGATTTATCGAGACGTTTAGTTTATTATGATTTGAAAGGACTTTCTTTCAGGGAATACCTGCATTTAAAGGAAAACCTTAAATATAAGGTTTACAGTCTTGAAAAGATATTGTCGCATCATGCCGGAATTGCAAAAGAAATATCCGAGCATACTGCCATATTGAAACATTTCAATAAGTACCTGAGCCAGGGCTACTATCCTTTCATTATAGAAGGAGAATCAGTTTACCTGCAGAAAGTGCTCAATATTATAGAAAAAGTATTTTATGAAGATATTGCCGTGATAGGGAATCTGAAGAGAGCAAATATTTTAGCCTTGAAAAAAATACTATATCTTGTAGCGACTTCATCTCCGTTTTCTGTAAATATAGACAAACTCAGCCGTGAAATAGGAATTTCAAAGGAGTATGTATATTTATACATAAACTACCTGGAGGATGCCGGTTTTTTAAACGGTATTTATGCAGAAGCTAAAGGATTCAAATTCATAAGAAAACCCGCGAAACTACTCATAGAAAATACGAATATTCTGGAAGCAATTAGCGGGTCACTAAAAACTGAAAGTGAAAAAGGAACGGTCAGGGAAACATTTTTTGCAAATCAGATTAAGTCTCATTATAAATTATCATATAGCAGGGAAAGCGATTTTGTTGTCCAGGGCAAGTATATTTTCGAAATTGGCGGAAAAGGCAAGGATTTTGAACAGCTCGGAGATAAAAAGAATTCTTTTGTTGTTTCTGATGGTATTGAAACAGGATTTAACAGAAAAATACCATTATATCTTTTTGGGTTTGTATATTAACAATAGTGCCCATTTATTGGGGTGAGATTCTTCGCCTGAAGGCTTAGAATGACAAACAGCGTGGACAAGATTAAAGTCAATGCAACTTTACTGGAACTTGTAAGAGGAGATATCACACGGAATTGGCGGTTGTCCTACAGGTGAAGCGCGTATTACAAAAGGGTATAACCTGCCTGCTAAATATGTTATACATACGGTAGGGCCTGTTTACAACGGCAGGGAGAAAGATTCTGTCCTTCTTGCTAATGCATACACGAATAGTTTAAAACTGGCTGATGAAATTTTGGGGACAGATCACTTAATTCATGAGATTCTTCGCTGAAGGTTCGCAATGACACCACGCCCTCGGCTCGCACATTACTATAAAACTGATTGTTTGACAAATTTACTTTTCTTAAGTATAATATGTTTTAGATATGGATCGTTTAGTTAAAAAATGGCTTGAACATGCAAAGTATGATTTAGAAACTGCAAGGTCAATGTATAAAACCCGGCGATATTTATATGTTGCTTTTATGTGTCAGCAAGCAATAGAGAAAGTCCTGAAGGCAAAAATAGCAGAAAAAGGCAAAGGAATTTTACCTATACACAATTTGGTCAGGTTAGCTGAAATATCAGGTGTCAACAAATTTTTGGACGAACCACAATTGGATTTTTTAGCAGATTTAACTCCTTTAAAACATATAGTAATTAAATTTGTCAAATCAATAAAAAAAGATATTAAAGTAAATCAGGTTATATTGTTTGGTTCATACCTAAAAGGGAAAACCAAACCTTCAAGTGATATAGACTTGATTGTAGTATCTCCGGATTTCAATAAAAAAGACGAAATAAAAACAATGCAATATCTCTTCCGTAAAGCTGCCCGAATAAATAGCCTAATCGAACCAATCCCTGCTACTCCAGAAGATATTAAGAAAACCGACCCAAGAGATTTTTTAGGACAAGTAATTAAGTCTGGTAAAGTTATTTGGTCCACAAGATGAAATCGCTTAACAAATTTTGAGGACATATCAGTTAATTATTTTTAGCAATCCCCCTGTGTCCCCCTTTGGAAAAGGGGGAGAGATTCTTCGTCCCGATTCTATCGGGACTCAGAATGACAACCGAAAGTGTCAGAATGACAATTTTCGACGGTCGCAATGACATTATTACCGGTGACGGGATTTAGATATTTGCATTTGGGGTGAGCTGTTAGTTATTGTAATACATTACAGTATGCAATTTGGAGTTGACAAATCAAAAATATATATGTAAAATGGAATCATGTATTCCAGAATAATAAAGCGTCCCAATAATAAAAGTTTCTTTTTATTTGGTCCCCGTGGTACAGGTAAAACCACATGGGTAAAAGCCTCCTTTCCCGCTGCACTTTATTTTGACTTGCTGGAAGCTGAAATATATAATGACCTTCTGGCTAATCCACAACGACTTGAGAATTTAATACCGAAAGATTATAAGAATTGGATAATCATTGATGAGATACAAAGAATACCGGAACTGCTCAACGAAGTTCATCGGCTTATAGAAAAATACAAATATAAGTTTATACTAACAGGTTCCAGCGCCCGCAAACTAAGGAAAAAAGGGCATAATCTCTTGGGCGGGCGTGCTTTGACATATTCAATGTATCCGTTAGTCGCCGTTGAGTTAGGAAAAGATTTTGATTTGAACCATTCGCTCAAATATGGTTCTTTGCCGAGCGTGTATGTTGAAAAACAACCAAAGGCGTATTTGGAAAGCTACGTAAAAACATATTTAGATGAGGAAGTGCGACAGGAAGGGTTGACAAGAAATTTAAGTGCATTTTCAAGATTTTTGGAAGCTGCGAGTTTTTCACAGGGGTCTGTTTTAAGTGTGTCTGCAATCGCCCGCGACTGTGCGGTTGAAAGAAAAGTTGTGGAAAATTATTTTTCGATACTTGAAGAGCTATTAATCGCATATAAACTTCCGGTTTTTTCTAAAAAGTCAAAAAGACGATTGGTATCACATCCTAAATTTTATTTTTTTGACGTAGGGGTATACAGGACTTTACGGCCGATGGGACCGCTGGACATGCCTGAAGAAGCCGAGGGGATTTCATTGGAAACTTTGTTTTTGCAGGAAATAAAAGCAGTCAATGAATCGCTTGGTTTGGGATACTCAATCTATTACTGGCGGACATCCAATAATATGGAAGTGGATTTTGTGATGTACGGAGAAAAAGGCATCCTTGCTTTCGAAGTTAAAAGAGCCGGTAAGGTTTCAAGTCAAATGCTTGCAGGTTTGAGGTCGTTCTTAAGAGATTATCCTATGGCAAAAGCCTATTTCGTGTATGGCGGAGATAAATATATGAGAGAAGGAAATATTGAAATCATACCTATAAAGAACCTTCTAAAGACACTTCCCGAAGTTTTATCAGGGGCAAATTGACCGGTGTGTGACCGCTGACCGGTGCTGACCGCTGACCGGTGACGGTCTTTACATATTTACATTTGAGCGGGGAGATTCTTCGCCTGAAGACTCAGAATGACAAAAAGCGTGGACAAGATTAAAGTCAATACGACTTTATTGGAACTTGTAAGGGGCGACATCACAACCCAGGATACAGAAGCCATAGTCAATGCAGCAAATACAAGGCTTATCCCGGGCGGCGGAGTGGACGGAGCAATTCACAGGAAAGCAGGTCCGCTGCTCCGTAAAGAAACTGCTGGAATTGGCGGTTGTCCTATAAAAACGCAACCTAAAGGTTGCGGCTACCTATAAAATTTTGGGGACACATCACTTAATTATTTTTAGTAATCCCCCTGAATCCCCCTTTGGAAAAGGGGGAGATTCTTCGCTGAAGTCTCAGAATGACAAATAGAGATTCTTCCCCCGCCACGGCGGGGTCAGAATGACAGAAGTTGAAAAACTAGATATTTTTTTATACAATTAGAGTATAATATTTATTATACCTTAGGGGTTAACCCATAAGGTATAATTTTAAGGGGGTTTATTATAATGCAAAAGCAAAATCCGTTTATTTATGGTCAGGAAGTATCAGGCGATATATTTTGTAACAGAGCAAAAGAAATTAAAGAACTTCTTTCAGATATTAGAAGCGGGCAAAATGTTATTATGTACTCTCCCAGAAGATATGGTAAAACTTCGCTAATAAAAGAGGTTCTTAGAAGAGCGGAAAGGGAAGGAATTGCTTGTATTTATGTGGATTTATATCCGATATTAAAGGAAGAAGATTTTGTTTATACTTACGCTACGGCTATATCCAGGTCATTATCAGGAACGGTAGAGAAGATAATAAGTAATCTAAAAGGGATTTTTAAGTCACTCCGTCCCAAAATAATAATTAATCCCCAGGGAGAAACAGAAATTAGTGTTGACCTTGTAAAGGATATGGATGTAATGATAGAGGATGTGGCAGGTTCTGTCAAAAAATATTCCGAAAAATATAGAAAACAGGTAGCCATAGTGTTTGATGAATTTCAGCAAATAGGAATATTCTCCACGGATAGGATAGAAAAGAAACTTAGAAGTATAGTTCAAACACACGGAAGAAAAATATCTTATATTTTCATGGGAAGCAAGAAACATTTGATTTACGATATGTTTTCTAATCCTTCAAGACCTTTCTATAAAATCGGAAGGCACCTTCCTTTAGGCAAAATACCCGCTGAAGAGTTAACACCTTTTGTTATTGAAAGGTTCAAAACCTCCGGTTTGAAGATATCAAAAGAAATGGCAGGTAAAATAGTAGATATGGCAGAATGCCATCCCTATTATGTCCAGCATTTAGGGAGTTCTGTTTGGAAACTTGCTAAAGAAGAGGTAAATGAGCAAACAATAGAAAAGGCGTTAACACTGACACTTGCAGAAGAGAAAAGTGCATATACAAATATTTGGGATGAGCTTTCATTAAACCAGAGGAAAACATTAAAAATGATAGCAGAACTGAAGCAAGAGAAGAAGATTTATTCTGTTGATAGTCTGCAGAAATTTAATCTTGCTGCAACTGCTGTTCAAAAATCAATAAAAAGTTTAATTATGAAGGAACTTATAGATAAGTCAAACGGTTCTTATGAGATTAATGACGTATTTCTCAATCACTGGTTAATGAGAATTTAAGTGGACACGATGGATTCACAACTAAATCAAATATTCAGGTTCCCTTATACCGAGATACTGGGCTGGTCTGTATCAAGATATGAGAAATTCTTGTTATGTAAGAGACAGTATTATTATGACTATTACGCCAAATACGACAGGGAATATCCCAGAGAGACAATAGATTTATTGAAAAAACTGACAAGTATTCCTCTTGAGACAGGCAGTATTGTCCACGACACCATCAAAGCTCTTTTGGAACGTTTACTAAAAACCGAGAAGCCTGTGGATAAATCACGGTTTATAGGTTATGCAGAAGAAATGACCGAAAAGAGTTGTAAGTCAAAAAAGTTTTCAGAGATATATTATAAGAAAATTGATATAGTAGAACCCGGTAGTTTATTTAATAACATCAGGCAAAGTTTAGACAATTTTTTAAATAGCGATAGATATAACTGGATTATAGAAAAAGCTGTAACCAATAAGACAGGATGGTTAATAGAGCCTCCGGGATACGGGGAAACAAGGATTAACGACCTGAAGGCTTATTGTAAAGTAGATTTCCTTTTTCCTGTTGACGGAGAGATATACATAGTTGACTGGAAAACAGGCAAGCAGGACGGAAAGAAACACAAAAAGCAATTATTGGGTTATTCTACCTTCGCCTGTTATCATTTTAATATAACTTCCGATAAAGTCATGCCTGCTATTTCCTATCTGTATCCCGCCTACAGTGAATTACAAATGAAATTTGATGAGACGGATATTAAGGGCTTTGTTAATAGCGTTAAAACAGAAACTGATGAAATGTACGGTTACTGTAAAAACGTTGAGCAGAATCTCCCCAAGGATAAAGAAGAATTTTCTAAGACGGCTAATAGTTTGATATGCGGGTTTTGTAATTACAGGGAATTGTGCGGAGAAATATGGGGACACATCACTTAATTATTTTTATTAATCCCCCTGTGTCCCCCTTTGGAAAAGGGGGAGATTCTTCGTCCCGATTCTATCGGGACTCAGAATGACAACTGAAGGGTCAGAATGAGAAACCGTCAGCGGTAGTATTGACAAATACTTGACAAATATATATAATATACAAAATCGTAGATTATGCATATTTATTATGAATTATTCAAAAATTAGAAAATTAAAAGATAAACTATATTTCAGTATAGAAAATATCGAGAATTATCTTAATGTTAAAAAATCATCAGCGAGGATGTTCTGCAGCAGGTATGTAAAAAACGGGTTGTTTATAAGATTAAAAAATAATTTTTATACATTAAGAGAAAACTGGGAAAAAATAACACAAGAAGAGTTGTTTTTAATAACTAACTCTATTCAGGTGCCATCGTACATTTCGTTTATGTCCGCTTTATGTTATTACGATATCAGCACACAGGTTCAGAGAAATTACATTGAAAGTGCCGTGCTAAAACGTTCAAAGACATATGAAATTGAAAATACCGTATTTAATTATTACAAATTGAAGAATAATTTATATTTTGGATTTCAGAAATTAAACGGTTTTTTTATCGCTACCAAAGAAAAGGCGTTTTTTGACAGTGTTTATCTTTATTCACTCGGGAGATATAAATTTGACGTTTCTTCACTGGATTTGGATAAGTTGGATAGAAAGAAAATAAAAAATATGCTAAAATATTTTCCGGAAAAAACAAAGAACATTGTAGTTAAATTATGCAGGATTTAATAAAACAGGAACAGTTTGAAATAGAAGTCCTTTCAAAGTTAAGCAGTAAAAAATTGCTGTCTTTAATAGTTTTTACCGGTGGGACAATGCTTAGATTATGTCATGGATTAAACAGGTTTTCCATAGATTTGGATTTCTGGGTTGTAAAAGAATTAAATTTCAGCGAGTTTTATAATAAACTCAAAAACTATTTAACAGAAGAGTATAATATCAAAGATGCAATGAATAAATTTTATACTATTTTATTTGAGATTAAATCTAAGAATTATCCGAGAAGTTTAAAGATAGAGATAAGGAAAGCAAAAAAAAATTATGAAGTTGAAAAAAGTATTGCATATTCCAAATATTCAAATATGCAGGTATTGTTAAAAACAGTAGAACTTAAAGATATGATGAATGCAAAATTTGATGCGTTTCTGGATAGAGGGGAAATAAGGGATTGCTTTGATATGGAATTCCTGTTTAAAAAAGGCGTGTTATTTAATGTCCCTGAGGATACATTGCAAAAAGTTATTGAAAAAATGAGTTCATTGAGTAAAATAGACTATACTGTTAAATTAGGGTCCTTATTGGAAAACCCAGAAGAAAGAAAATATTATGTTGAAAATGGTTTTAAAATACTTAAGACAGGTTTAAATGAGAGAGTTTCAAATGTAAATAAGTAAAGACAGTCACCGAGATTAGTCACCGAGATTATGGAAAAAAATGTTTTGTGTTTGTTTTTTTTATGCCTGTTTGTATCCACGGGGACGGCAGGCCCCGGGACTGCGGGGCTTGATTTTTTGAAAATAGGTGTGGGTGCACAGCCCTTATCTTTAGGGAATGCGTATGCAAGTGTGGACGGTGGCATAACGAGCCTGTTCTGGAACCCTGCGGGGACGGCAAAATTATTATATCCGAAAGGTTTTTTTTCATACAGTCATTATTTAGAAACAATAAGGTTTACTTCTGTGGCAGTTGCATACCCTGTGGATATGCTGGGTGTTTTTTCCGGGAGTATTTATTATCTTAATATGGATGATATAACCGGCTATGATGCTAATGATGTTCAAATTTCAGATAGAATCAGTGCTTCGGATTTTATGTTAACCGGCGGTTACGGGTATGATTTTAAGGAAATGTATGACCTTGATTTGTCAGCGGGGGTGGGCTTGAAATATCTACAAGAAAATTTGTATAATAGTACGTTTAAGATTTTAGCCGTTGATGCGGGGTTGATTTATAGAGTATCCGGTTTTAATATAGGTTTTGTTATCCAGAATTTTGGTTCACGCTCAAAGTTCGTTGAGCAGGACATTAACCTGCCGCTGAATTATAAGTTTGGTATTTCAACTAAAGTCAGTAATTTAGTTATTTTATCGGATTATAATTTTTATAACGATAATACCGGCTACGGGAACGTAGGATTGGAATATTCGTTCTATGACATTATTGCCGTCAGGTTCGGGTATATTACGAATAGTAAATTCGGTGAAAATTTGAGGTTGGGGACGGGTTTTAGTTCAAAGGATTTTGATTTGGATTTTGCATATATACCATCCAGTAATTTAGGCGTGACATATAATTCAAGTTTAGTATGGAAGTTTTTTGCAGAAGAACCTTCCAGGGGCGCCTCATCGTATGTCCTGGAGAAAAGGATAGAGTCAGCAAACGGATTGTACGGAAAAGGGCTGGAACTTATGGATAGAGGCAGGTACCTGGATGCAATAGAAAAATTTTGCGATGCCCTCCAACTTTATCCCGAGCATAAGGGTGCGTTGGAGAAACTTGAAGAATCTTATAAGCAGATTAACAAATAAGATAGTCCTACGGACAAAGAGAGGAGCGCGACAGAGTGATTTCAACGTCTGATTTTCGCAATAAACTCATTATTGAAGTTGACGGCGAGATTTATTCTATTGTGTGGTTCCAGCACCATAAACCAGGTAAGGGCGGTGCAGTGATGCGGACCAAACTACGCAATATTCGGACCGCTGCGATAACAGAACGATCATTCAAGGCGGGTGAAAAATTTCCTGAAGTTGACCTGGAACAGCAGAAGAAACAACATATGTATTCCGACGGCGATACCTGTCATTTTATGGATGTGAAAACTTATGAACAGATTACTATATCCAGAGAACAAATCGGTGAGTCAGTAAAATTTCTTAAGGAGAATATGGAAGTTGACGTGCTGTATCTTAAGGGAGAAATTATCGGGGTAGAATTGCCGATTTTTGTTGAACTGAAAGTGACCAGCACTGTCCCCGGAGTGAAGGGTGATACGGTGAGCAGTACGATGAAACCGGCGACACTTGAGACAAATACGGATGTACAGGTCCCGCTTTTTATAAATGTCGGAGACGTTATTAAGGTGGATACACGCACCGGAGAATATATGGAGAGGGTTTAAATTATGGAGATGGAAAAAAAAGAAGTAAAGCAATTTATTGATTTAATCAAAGAAACTGATATTGAAGAACTGCAGTGGGAATCGGGTGATTTTAAAATCTCGTTGAAACGGGGTGAGGTTTCAAATCCCTCTGCTGTTAAAAAGAAGGCACAGGAGGAAGTCCCTGTCAAAGAAAAGAAATACCTGTCGGTAAAATCGCCGATGGTAGGGACTTTTTACAAGGCACAGTCCAGCGACCATCCGCCGCTGGTTATGGAAGGCAACCATATCGTTCCCGGGCAGAAAATAGCGGTTATTGAAGCGATGAAGATAAACAAAGACGTGGTTTCCAATGTTGAAGGTAAAATAGTAAAAATACTTGTTGAAAATGGTCAGCCAGTTGAATACGGGCAGGAACTTTTTCTGGTTGAACCGAAAGCTTAGAGGATAAGTTATGTTTAAGAAAATACTAATCGCAAATCGTGGGGAAATTGCAGTAAGAGTGATACGTGCCTGCAGGGAGTTAGGTATAAAAACCGTTGCCGTATATTCAGAGGTTGACCGTGATTCAATCCATACTAAACTGGCAGATGAATCCGTCTGTATAGGACCGGGGCCCGCAGTTGAAAGTTATCTGAGTATACCGAATTTAATTTCGGCTGCAACAATTACAGGTGCGGATGCAATCCATCCCGGGTATGGGTTTTTGGCGGAGAGTACATATTTTGCCGATGTGTGCGAGTCGTGCAATATGAAATTTATCGGGCCATCCAAAGAAGCAATACAGAAAATGGGCGATAAAATACAGGCAAGGAAAATCATGGAAAAGGCAGGAGTCCCGCCGGTGCCCGGCATTACGGAGAAACTTAACCCCGAAGACCCCAATTTATATAAAATCGTAAAGAAGCTCGGGTATCCCGTAATGATAAAGGCAGCAGCAGGCGGTGGTGGTAAAGGAATCCGGATAGTCCCCTCGGAAGAGGTTCTCAAAACAGCAATAGCCACAGCACAGGTTGAAGCGAAGGCTTCTTTTGGCAGTGACGACGTTTATCTGGAGAAATTCATGGAAAGCCCGAGACATATTGAATTCCAGATTGCTGCCGATAAAAAAGGCAATGCATGTTATTTTCCCGAACGGGATTGTTCAATACAGCGCAGGTATCAGAAACTTCTTGAAGAAAGCCCGTCGCCCGGCATTGATAAGGATTTACGGAAAAAAATGGGTAGGGCGGCACTTAAGGCTGTGAGAGCAGCAAAATATTCTACCGTCGGGACAGTGGAGTTTCTTTTAGATAAGAAGGAACATTTTTATTTTCTGGAAATGAATACAAGAATCCAGGTTGAACATACGATAACCGAGGTTATTACCGGCATTGATTTGGTTAAATTGCAAATCAAACTTGCCTTCGGAGAAGAACTGAAATTAGATTCCGATGATATAAAAATCTGCGGGCATGCAATTGAATGCAGGATAAATGCCGAGGACATTAATAAAGATTTTATGCCCTCGCCCGGCAGGATAACTGACTTGAGGTTACCGGGCGGGCCCGGTGTCCGGTTGGATACCCACATTTACGACGGGTACAATATTCCTACTTTCTATGACAGTCTTATTGCCAAGATTGTTGTCTCCGGTGATGACAGGGCAGAGGCAATAGTCCGCATGTCCAGGGCATTGAGAGAATTCAGTATCGGCGGAGTGCAGACAACGATACTCCTGTATGAAAAAATTCTTAAAAATGAAAATTTTATTGAAGGAGAGTATTACAACGATTTTATCGTGAAACATTTATGAAAAAAACAATACAGCAGTTAATCAGGGACAGCCTGGAAGTCAAGAAAAAAATTTTAGAAGAGAATGTTGATGTAATTGAAAAGATTACAAGACTGATAGTTTCTGCATACAGAAATAATAAAAAGGTTGTTGTGTTTGGTAACGGCGGAAGTGCAGGAGATGCACAGCATCTGGTCGGAGAACTTGTCTGCAGGTTTGAAAAAAACCGCAGGAGCCTGAAAGCGATTGCGTTGACTACGAATACTTCCCTGCTGACTGCCATAGGTAATGACTATGGGTTTGACAGGGTCTTTTCCCGACAGGCGGAGGCAATGGTTGACAGGGGAGACGTTGTAATAGGTATTACTACAAGCGGGAGTTCAAAAAATGTTCTGGAAGCATTGAAACAGGCAAAAAAACAGGGAGCAAAAACCGTTGGTTTTACCGGCGAAAAATGCAAACAGCTGTGTCCATTAACAGATATTTGTCTCTGTATCCCATCAGCCAGCACTGCACGTATTCAGGAAGGGCATATTTTAGCCATTCACATAATCTGTAAGTTGATTGAACAAGAATTGTTTAGGAGAAAATAGGGACAGCGACCATTTATTTGGTCAATAAGAATTAGAACCGTCCCCATACTTTGTTGAAAATAAAAAGCCAGAGGGCACTAAAAAGAATTATTGTTAGTCTGCAGAAACGCAATAAGAAGGTTGTGGCTACCAACGGCTGCTTTGATATTCTGCATGTCGGGCACATAAGATTGTTTCAGTTTGCTAAAAGAGCGGGCGATATATTAGTTGTAGCAATAAATACCGACGATTCGGTACGGCGGTTGAAAGGTAATTCCCGTCCTTTAGTAAACGCAAAAGAAAGAGCAGAGGTTCTTTCAGCACTGGGCTGTGTGGATTATGTAACGTTTTTTTCTGAAGGGACGCCTGAAAAAGTCCTCCGTTTCCTTCAGCCGGACATATTAGTTAAAGGAAGCGATTATAAATTTAAGGAAATTGTCGGGCATAATTTTATAGAGAAAATAATACGGTATCCGGTAGTTAAAGGGAAATCTACAAGTGAGTTTATCAAAAAAATTGCCGGCAAATAAGATAGTCCTGCGGACAAAAACTAAGGGAAATAAGCTTTCTATATACTGTTTATTAGATGCAAATCTGAACCGTGCCCGTGAAGGAATAAGGATAGTAGAAGATACAGCGAGGTTTGTACTCAATAAGCGGAATTATTTTTATCAATTGCGTTCTTTGAGACATAGATTAGATAAAATTACACGGAAAATTTATCCCGAGTTAGTCAGTGCCCGGGATACACAGGTTGACCCCGGAAGAAGTATTATTGAGAAGGGGAAAAGGCGTAACGTTAAAGAACTCATAGTTGCGAACTTCCGCAGGAGCGAAGAGGCTGTTCGTGTCCTGGAAGAATATTCAAAAATGATTTCTGCTTCTGCAGGGAGACAGTTTAAGGATATCCGCTACCGCCTCTACACCTTAGAAAAGAAAATGGGGGTCAGACCTTGAAACTTGAAAGTTTGTTGATAAGGAACAAAAGAATCAGAACCGTCCCCATTTATTCTATAACCTGGTTGCCTCATAATGGCATAGGTTATGAGAAGATGGTGGAGAGTGCCTGTGAAGGCGGTGCTGATATAGTTCAATTTCGTGCTAAAGAATTGACACCGGCAGAAAAACTAAAGATTGCCCCAAAACTCAGGGCTATAACTAAAAGATACAATGTCCCTTTGATAATCAATGATGACCCTGACATAGCACTTGAGGTCAATGCTGATGGTGTCCATATCGGTCAGGATGATTTGTCATTAAAAGAAGCCCGTAAGATTGTCGGGCAGAAAAATATAAATTTTGTAATCGGCAAATCTACTCACAGTGTTGAACAGGCAGTAGAAGCCGAGCGAGAAGGTGCTGACTATATAAGTTTTGGACCTATATTTTCTACTGCTACTAAACCTGAATACAAACCTGTCGGTCTGGAACTGTTGCGTGAGGTAAAGAAAAGAGTAAAGATACCCATAGTTGCTATTGGCGGGATAAACGAGACAAACATTGATAAAGTGCTGGAGAGCAGACCGGATGCAGTTGCAGTAATCAGCGCTGTGTGCGGGAAAAAAGATATTAAAGAAGCAGTTAAGAGGTTGAAAGGGAGATTCTTTGTCCCAACAAGTTGGGGAATCCCAGTAGCGTCCGAATTCGGACGATTTTCTTGAAGGAAAAACTTCAATGACACAGGTAGAATTTGCAAGACAGAATAAGATTACAGATGAAATGAAGACTGTAGCCAGGGATGAGGGTGTCCCTGTTGATTTTATCCAGAGGGGATTAATTGACGGTACTATCGTTATACCAAAGAATAATACCCGCACCCGAACTTCAGGAGAAAATTTCAAAGTTGTTGGTATAGGCAAGGGCTTGAGGACAAAAGTTAATGCAAACATAGGGACTTCGCCCGATTCTATCAGTATTGAAAAAGAATTGAGAAAATTGGATATAGCAATAAAAGCCGGGTCTGATACGGTTATGGATTTGTCCACAGGAGGACAACTATTTAAGATATTAAAAACAATTATATCTAATTCAACGATACCTGTCGGGACAGTCCCTATTTACCAGGCAGTATGTGAGACGGTTACAAAAGGTAAATCAATAGAGGATATGGAACCGGAAGTTTTGTTTTCCGTTATAGAACAGCAGTGTGCTGAAGGCGTTGATTTTATCACAGTCCACTGCGGTGTGACTGAGAAGAACGTTAAAATTTTAAAATCTTCAAACCGTATATGCGGAATTGTAAGCAGGGGAGGAGCATTTCTTAGCAAATGGATTTTATCGCGGGATGAGGAAAACCCGTTGTATAAAGATTTTGATAGACTGCTTGATATTGCATATAAATATGATGTTGCCCTGAGTTTAGGTGATGGGTTGAGACCGGGTGCCATTGCTGATGCAAATGATATGGCACAGATTGGCGAGCTGTCGGTACTTGGTGAACTGGTGACCAGGTCCCGTCAGAGACAGGTCCAGGTTATGGTTGAGGGTCCCGGGCACATGCAGATTGACAAAATAAGTGACCATGTTATGTTACAGAAGAAACTTACTTCCGGTGCACCATTTTATTTACTGGGCCCGCTTGTTACTGATATTGCACCGGGATTTGACCATATAACTTCTGCTATCGGTGGGGCTATTGCCGCTGCGAGCGGAGCGGACTTTTTATGTTATGTAACACCCGCAGAACACCTGCACTTACCTGACGAAGAGGATGTTCATCAGGGCGTGATAGCTTCAAGAATAGCAGGACATTCAGGGGATATTGTTAAAGGTGTCCGGGGTGCAAAAGAATGGGACAGGGAATTTTCAATTGCGAGGGGTAGTTTAGACTGGGAGAAGCAGAAGATGCTTGCGATTGATGGAGAGAAGTTTAAAAAAGAAAGAGAAAAAAACAGACCTTCCGATGAACAGGTATGCACTATGTGCGGACAGTATTGTGCAATGCGTCAGGAAGTTAAGGGGTCAGGTCTCAACATTCAACAAAAACAAAAACGGACAACAACAAGCATACTATAATGAAGAAAATAAAAGTAAAAATACCGGCGACAACAGGCAATTTAGGGTCAGGATTTGATGTCGTAGGTGCGGCACTGAAATTATATAATACAATAGAAGTTCAACCGGATAATAAAAAATTGGTCATTGACATAAAAGGCGAGGGGGAAAACAACCTGCCCCGTGATAGAAGAAATATTGTCTATCAGGCGATGGAGAAAGTTTTTCGCAAAACCGGCTGTCCACCTGCTACAGGTTACAGGATAAGACTGATAAATAACATACCGGTAGCAAGGGGATTGGGTTCAAGTGCATCTGCAATAATAGGCGGACTGGTCTGTGCTAATAAACTCTGCGGTGACAAATTGTCAAAAGATGAAATAATAAAAATTGCTACTGAACTTGAAGGTCATCCCGACAATGTGATTCCTGCATTGTTAGGCGGTTTGTGTATCAGTTACAAACAGAAAGATACAGGAAAAATAAGATATGTCAGACTGGATTTACCTACCGGACTGGTTGCTGTTTTGTGTATCCCGGAGTTTGAGTTATCCACGGAAAAAGCAAGAAAGATATTACCAAAGAAAATATCAATGAGTGATGCTGTATTTAATTGTTCGCGGGTTGCTTTATTGATAAATGCCCTGACTAAAAAGAAGTATGAATTGTTGTCAGTCGCTATGGAGGATAAGTTGCATCAGCCATACCGGGCAAAGTTAATCGGGGGTATGGACGATGTTTTTAGAACTGCTGTTGAAAGCGGGGCGTTCGGCGCAGCACTTTCAGGAGCAGGACCAGCTATTTTAGCTTTCGTATCACCGGGAAAAGCTAAAAGAGTCGGTCAGGAGATGGTGAGAGTATGGAGAAAGAATAGAGTGTCAAGTAAATACGCCATATTAGGTTTTGATAATGTTGGGGCACAGATAAGTAAGAATTAAAATCCCCCCGCACCCCCTTTGACCGAAGTAGGTTCCGTAGGAATAAAGGGGGAAAATAAGGGGGATTAAATAAGGATTTTAGAGTGAGACTTGTTGTAATGAAGTTTGGCGGTTCATCGGTTGCTGATATAACAAAAATAAAAAATGTTGCAAACAGGGTTATAAACAAAAAGAAAAAATACCATAGAGTTGTTGTGGTAGTATCTGCTTCAGGAGATACCACCGATGAATTAATTGAGCAGGCACATGAAATTACAGATATGCCTGATAGCAGAGAACTTGATATGTTACTTGCAACAGGTGAACAGATTTCCGCTGCATTATTAGCCATAGCAATAAAGTCCAGGGGATATAATGCTATTTCTCTGACAGGACCGCAGGCAGGCATATATGCTGATGGTTCCTACACAAAAGCCCGTATAACGGGTATTAAACCACAGAAAATCGTTGAGGAACTTAAAAAGAATAAAATAGTTATTGTAGCGGGATTCCAGGGAATTAATCCATACAATGATATAACGACACTCGGACGGGGAGGGTCAGACCTGACAGCGGTTGCATTAGCAGCGGTGCTAAAAGCGGATATATGCGAGATTTATACTGATGTGGACGGTATTTATAATGCAGACCCGAGAGTATGTCCTTGCGCGGGGAAAATTTTAAAAATATCCTACGATGAAATCCTGGAGATGGCAGGTGCAGGCGCACAGGTTATGCAGGCGAGGTCAATTGAAGTGGCGAAAAAGTTTAACGTTAAGATAGAGGTTAAATCAAGTTTTTTAAATAAACCAGGAACAATTATTTCTTAAAATGGGGTCAGGTCTTGACATTTGACAAAAATTCGTCCGAATTCGGACGCTACAAACAATGGAAAACTCGTCCAGTTAAAACTGGACGCTACATTTTGGAGGAGAGAGATGGAAGAACCGGTTGTTACGAGTGTTACGTATGATAAAAACCAGGCGAAACTTTCTATTGTAAATGTACCTGATAGACCCGGTGTCGCTGCAAAAGTTTTTACTGCACTGGCAAAACAGAACATCAATGTTGACATGATAATCCAGTCATCAGCAACAGAAAAACGTAACGATATATCGTTTACAGTTACAAAAACTGAACTTAAGAAAGCACTGACTATATTAAAAAAAATAGGTAAAGAACTTAATGCAGGTGGTGTTATATATGACGATAAAATTGCCAAGGTTTCTATAATAGGTGTCGGCATGAAGAGTCATCCGGGGGTTGCGTCAAAAATGTTCACTGTCCTGGCAAAAAAGAACGTTAATATTGAAATGATTTCAACTTCAGAAATAAAAATCTCCTGTGTAATAAAAGAAAATTACGTTAAAAAAGCAGTTCGGACGCTGCATAAGTCATTCGGGTTAGGTCAGGGGTAAAAAGCATGGTTCAACAAGTTCACCGGGTAAAACTTTTAGATACTACGTTACGCGACGGTACACAGATGTCGGGGATATCTTTTTCCGTTGAGGATAAAATAAAAATTGCAAAGGCGATTGATGAATTAGGCGTCCACTATATAGAAGGCGGATGGCCGGGTTCTAACATAAAAGATAACCAGTTTTTTAAGGAAATCAGAAAGATTAAACTTAAAAATTCTGAAATCGTTGCTTTTGGCTCAACGAGGCATAAAAACAATAAACCGCAGGAAGACCGGAATTTGTTAGCAATAGTAAATACAAAAGTTAAAACATCCTGCATTTTTGGTAAATCGTGGGATTTGCACGTGATTCATGCTTTAGGTTGTTCATTAGACGAGAACCTGAAGATGATAGATGAGAGTATACGGTTCCTTCGGGAGAAGGGATTGAAGGTAATATACGATGCAGAGCATTTTTTTGACGGGTTTAAGGCAAAAAAGGAATATGCATTGAAAACAATTGAAACAGCAAAAAAAGCCGGAGCATTTAATATTACCCTGTGCGATACCAACGGCGGCACTTTGCCTGACGAGTTAAGGGAAATTATTCATCAGGCGAAAAACGCTATTGGTTTTGATGCCCCGGACGTTTCTTTAGGTATCCACACACACAATGATTCTGACTGTGCTGTTGCAAACAGTATAATTGCCGTGGATGAAGGTTGTACGCTTATCCATGGAACTATTAATGGTTATGGTGAAAGGTGCGGGAACGCCAATCTGTGTTCGGTTATTCCGGATTTGCAATTGAAATCAGGGATAAATTGTATTTCCCAGAGCAAGATGTCATATCTGACAGAACTTTCAAGATATGTTTCAGAAATAGCAAATATCGCACCGTCTAACCACCAGCCTTATGTAGGCTATTCAGCTTTTGCACACAAGGGCGGTGTCCATGTATCCGCTATGGCACGGAATGCGCACACTTATGAGCATGTTGACCCGAAGGTTGTCGGCAATGAGAGAAGGGTGCTGATTTCAGAACTTTCGGGCAGGAGCAACGTAGAACTCAAGGTTAAAGAATTAAGACTTGATTTTGTAAAAGATAAAGATTCCATGTCTAAGATTATTAATTTAATCAAGAAACTTGAACACAAGGGTTATCAATTTGAAGATGCAAATGCATCTTTTCTACTCGTGGTAAGGAAAGTCCTGGGTAAATATAAACCGTTTTTTGAACTGAAGGGGTTTCGTGTCATTGTTGAAAGTGACCCTAAAACTAATGTAATGCACTCTGAAGCAACTATTAAACTTGAAGTTAACGGTAAGGAGGAACATACGGCAAGTGTAGGAGAGGGTCCTGTAAATGCCCTGGACAATGCATTGAGAAAAGCTCTTGAAAAATTTTATCCGCAACTTGCCGAGATGTCCCTGGGCGATTTCAAGGTGAGGGTTATAAATGCTGAAGGAGGGACAGCAGCAAAAGTCCGCGTGCTTATTGAATCACGGGATAAAGAAGATTCGTGGGGGACAATAGGTGTTTCTGAAAATATTATTGAGGCAAGTTGGGAAGCATTGGTTGATGCAGTTGAATTTAAATTATTGAAATAATTGGTGACGGTCTTTACTTATTTACATTTGGGTAAACTCTAATGTCCCGCTTGTCGACGGGCAGGCAAGACCTGACCCCACATAGGAGGAGAAGTGGAAAAAACCATTAAGAAATTGCGGAGTAACGAGATTAAGCAGGGTGTCCCAAGGACACCGAATCGTGCACTGTTATATGCAACAGGGTTATCTCAGAATGATTTGGAAAAACCATTTATAGGCGTTATATCCTCATTTGCAGATATTGTTCCCGGACATACAAATATGCGTGACCTGGAACGGTGGATTGAACGGGGTGTATGTGCCGGGGGCGGTGTACCGTTTATTTTCGGTGTGCCGGCAATCTGTGACGGTATAGCAATGGGACATTCAGGAATGTACTATTCATTACCGTCGAGAGAATTGATTGCAGATTGTATTGAAAGCGTTGCAAAAGCACATTGTCTTGACGGACTCCTGCTTTTAACAAACTGTGACAAAATAACACCGGGTATGTTAATGGCAGCAGCACGGGTTAATATCCCGTCAATAGTGGTGACCGCCGGACCCATGCTTACAGGATTTTATAAGGGTAAAAGACGCTCCCTCGTCCGAGATACATTTGAAGCAGTCGGTCTTTACCAGGAGAAAAAACTCAAGTTAGAAGACTTACAGAAATTAGAGCTATGCGCCTGTCCCGGAGCAGGCTCCTGTCAGGGGTTATATACTGCGAATTCAATGGCCTGTCTGACCGAAGCCTTAGGTATGTCCTTACCGGGATGCGCGACTGCCATGGCAGCCTCTGCAGAGAAGAAGCGGATAGCCTGTGAATCGGGAAGGAGAATAATAGACCTTGTCCGAGAAAATATTACTCCGAGGAGAATTATGACCAATAGTGCCTTTCATAATGCCATTGTTGTTGATATGGCATTGGGGGGTTCAACCAACACTGTCCTGCATCTAACAGCAATTGCACGTGAATCAGGCGTGGAGTTACCGCTTGAATTGTTTGACAGGATATCAAGAGAGACACCACATATTGTTTCATTAGAACCTGCGGGAGATAACTACATGGAGGACCTTGACCGTGCAGGTGGTGTCCCCGCTGTTCTGTCAGTGTTGAGAAATAAATTAAAATCAAGTTTAACCGTTATGAGGAAGAACATCTTAGATATGGCGAAATCGGGTGAAGTGACAGACAAAAATATTATAAGAATGAGTGAACCTTATAGCAAAGAGGGCGGGATAGCAATACTTTTCGGTAATCTGTGTCCGAAAGGCGCTGTTGTAAAACAATCAGCA
>Ga0210049_1001784_pt1 | contig 20278 bp, 21 predicted proteins | sample CryGeyCG2014_300_2_FD_183964 | JGI IMG/M metagenome (GOLD analysis project Ga0210049, IMG submission 183964) | Groundwater microbial communities from aquifer - Crystal Geyser CG06_land_8/20/14_3.00 (SPAdes) (version 2) | ecosystem: Environmental > Aquatic > Deep subsurface > Groundwater | place... | reverse complement strand
GGGTCCACCGCCATCGTGACCATTTCCTTGAACTGGCCATCTTCCAGCCACAGGACGCGGTCGGCGATATCTTTGATGCGCTGGTCGTGCGAGACGATGACCACACTGCGGCCACCTGCCCCGCGCTGCCCACCGGGAGCGGGGTGCTCTTTGGCAATCCGCCGCAGCAGGCGCATGATCTCGTGACCGATCCTGGAATCCAGATTGGCGGTCGGTTCATCGGCCAGGATCAGGGTCGGGTTGTTGACCAGGGCACGCGCAATCGCCACGCGCTGTTTCTCGCCGCCGGAGAGTTTTTCGGGCAGGAAGGTCAACCGCCCCGCCAGCCCCAGGTCCGAAAGAAGTTCCGCAGCCTTCTTGCGCGCCGCGCCGCCTTTCGTCCCGGCCAGTTCCGCCACGATGGAAACGTTCTCCAGCGCGGTCAGCGCCGAGAGCAGGTTGAAGTCCTGAAAAATGAAACCAAATTGTAACTGCTCAGGCACATCGTTTTACACCCTGTTTCGGCGGGATACCCCAAAGAACGGGGTACACGTAAATCCCTGCCTCAGTTCGTGGAAGTCGGACACCTGCACTTGCGGCAGGTGCAAGTGTAAATCCGACTCGTTACACAGCCCGAAGGGCTTCCATGTACTGCCTGCGCCAGTGCCGCAGGCACAGGTGAGCAGGCGGCTTCAGCCCCGCGAAACCAGGATGCCTGAGCAGTTACTAGGCGGGCTGTTTCTTGCCATGCAGATCGAGGATGACGAACTGAGAAAGGATGGGCAGCGCCTGCCCGATTCCCTGCTGCGCCCCGACTTGCGCTTCGACGCCGGGCGGCAGCAGCGAGGTCGCGCCCAGCAGGTCGACGACCCCTTTCTGGGCGACCACGACCGAGCCGGACGAGTTATCCAGATACGAGGTGATCTGTTTATTCATCCCAGCCAGAAAGCCGTTCAGGATCAGGATCAGCATAACGGCCAGCGCCACGCCGCCCACGCTCAAGGTGAGACGGGTTTTATCCTGGAAGAGGTTACGACGCGCAAGTGACATGGCAGATCACATCCTTGTCTAGTTACTGCATCCGCTCGCGCCGCCGGGGGCTTGCTCCAACTTCCCATTGCTTGCCAGCCATTGGTGCACCGAGGCAAAGCCGGAGCCGGAGAATAGCTGTTCCCCGACCACAAGCCGCGGGGCGGCATCAGAAAAATCAATATCCTGTGAATACTTGAGGTACAGGGCGGTCTCAAACGCCTGCTGCGGGAACCAGAAAGCATTAATGTATTTGGCAGCCTCCAGCATCTCTTTTTCATTAGCGCCCTGAGCGGCCATTAATTCCAACATGCCCAGCATGGCCATGCCGTGGTTGCAGTCCGGGAAGAGGGTCGGGTTGCTACAGCACGGGCGGTAGATCGTCCCCGCGACCTTTTCCACGAGAGCCTGCTGGTCAGCCGTCAGGGTGACGATTGGGGTGCTGGCAAACAATTCGTTGACAGGTTTTGTCCCCAGTCCCCAGCCGCCCGTTGAGGCAAAGCGGGTAACATCCCCCTGCCCGTACTGCGTAATCGGCCCATCCGTCAGGATCGGGTTGGTGTTTGCCAGACCGAAGGCCCAGAACAGGTTCAGCAGGAAATAGGCATTTTGCCGGCTGATGACGACCGGCTGATCGCTGCCCTGGGTCAGGATGGCGCGCTGCTCATCGCTGAGCGGTTGTCCGTTCTGTTCGTAAAGGCTCACGAAGGCATTGTAATCAATCACCCCGGCGGCGACCAGTTCCGGGCCGATGTTTCCGAACTTCGCCGGGAGTTGGTAACCATCGGACGGATTGATCTCGTCAGCCAGTGCAGCAATATACTCTGACTGGCTCTGCTCAGCCGCCGCCATTTCCCGATGCACCGAATACCTGCCGACGCCGAATCCGCCAAACGATCCGGCCAGAAATGCGACCAGGGTGATGATGAGCCAGTATTTTTGCAAGTTGAGGGTGAACCTGCGCCGGGGCTGGACAGGTTCAACCTGTTCCGGCAGTTCGCTTTCAGGATCACTATCAATGGGCAAATTGCGAGATTTCATGGTCATAGTCAAATCTCCGGTGGTGGCTCAAAATAAGTGATGGGCTTTGTGGGGCGGGAAGTTATCCCGCCAAATCAAGGGTAAGCGGGATGCCATCCCGCGCCACATCACTAACAGTATTGGTGTCACCGCTTGTGTTGAGACTTGTTCCACGCATTATTCTCCACTCAATGATTGTTTCAGGTAAGGGAACCCGAACCAGACAATGCCCAGCCCAAACAGGGCGCCCGTCAGCAGGCGCATGATCGAATTGAACGAACCCCAGGCATCTCCGGCATAAAATGTCGGGGAGAAAACGTTCTTCGTCAGCGCGGCCAGCCACAGGTTCGTATCGCGAAAGCCCTGGCCGATCCCGCTCAGGTCGCCGATGAAATGCGTCGTCCCATCCAGCGCCATCGGCAGGATCAGCAGGATGAATCCCCACCAGGGCAGCGCTTTGAGCCGCCGCCGCAGAGGATACCAAAGCAATGCGAACAGCGGGATGCTGGTATACAGCGAGATCATGCGGTCGGACCAGGCGACCTTCCAGCCCATTTCCGGGTTGCCGATGAAGCGCCGCAGGGCGAGCAGATTATTGGGGTCAGCAATCCCTGCCTCTTGCCGGATTTGCGCCAGCGGATAGGTGAAATGTTGGCCGAAAAGGAAGTACGAACGTTGCGGGAGTTGGTGGCAGAGGAAGGAGTAGATGAAATAAATCACCCGTCCTGCGCCATCCCAGCCAAGCGCCATGAAAACCGGCGCCAGGAAAGGCAGGATGACGTACACACCGAAAACAGCCATCAACAGCCAGAACCAGTTGCGGCTCAAAAAGGACGGCGTACCAGCAGCAGTTGTCATGCAGCCTCCACGTTCAAGATGTTTTGGATGAAAGCGCCTGCTGACCCCGTCCCAGCCAGCGAGAGCCAGGTGTGCGCGTCGTAGCCGTGCAGGATGAGCGTCAGCGGCTCGCCCGCGCTGTACACCAGCGCCACTACCATCTGGCAGTTGCACTGCTCCGTACCGTGGTGCGGGCACGGACAGCCATCCGCAAACGACTGCGTGGTTTGCAAGTCGAACGTGCGCATCACTTGCAGACCGGCAGCCTGCAGCCGCGCGGCAACCATTTCCAGCGCCTGCTCGCAGGTCAGATCCAACGTAAGAAGGGGTGTCGCGTGCATCATACTGGTATCAGTCTATCCCTGCTGCGCCGCTTCGCAAAGCGCATATACCCCCATTCCCGCATAAGCAATTTTGCTTATGCAGTTTCGCGCCGGTTTGCGGATGACATCCTCCCGCCCCTGCGATACCATACGCGCATGAAGCGACGCATCTTGATCCCCCTCGCCGCCGGGCTGACCGGCTCGGCCCTGCTTACCGGCATCTATTTTGGCATCGTCTCCTGGGCGCAGGGTTTCCAGTATGCCGCCAGCCTGTTCTGGCAGGACCGCTGGATCGTGTTCCCCATCATCATCGGCTTTGGCGTTCAGGCCGCGCTCTACAGCATCTTGCGCTTCCGCCCGTTCGTGCCCGTTCACAGCACTGCCGCCCCCGCCGCTCTCACCGGCGCCAGCGGCGCAACCTCCAGCATGGCCATGGTCGCCTGCTGCATCCATCACGTCACCGACGTCCTGCCCATCCTCGGCCTGACCGCCGCCGCCACTTTCCTTGCCCGTTACCGCATCCCGTTCATGCTGGTCGGGCTGGGAATGAACCTGTTCGGAATTGCGTTCATGTCCTACACCCTTTACCGCGAAAGGCAAAAAATTCTACAACCCGGAGACTCTCATGCGTAAGATCATTTTGACTTTTGCAACTCTCGCCTTTGTTCTGACCCTCGCCGCTTGTTCTGCCGCCGCCGCCCCCGAACCGACTCTCCCAGCGCTTCCTTCGCTGCTTCCTTCGACTCCCGAACCTGTCACCGTTTCGACAGGCGTCTCCCTGCCGACAGAGACCGTCAGCGACAGCCAGGGCGCGGTGATTGTGGACATCACCCCCAAGAATTTCACCGCTGAAACCCTGGATTTCGACGTGTCGCTCAACACCCACTCGGTTGACTTGAGCATGGACCTGGCGACCCTGGCCACCCTGACCACTGATACCGGCGTCACCACCCTCCCGGCCAGCCTGTGGGATGCACCGCATGGCGGGCATCACGTGGCGGGCACACTCCAATTCCCCGCCAGTGTGGATGGGAAATCCGTACTGGAAGGCGCAAAGCAGATCACCATCAAAATTGTCAACCTGGACGCGCCGGAACGAGTCTTCACTTGGGATTTGCCGTGATGGGGTAGTGGTACTTTTTCCCTTTTTCCACGGGGATTCCCAAATACTCATAATTATATTAATCGCCACAACATTCCCAGGAGGTTGAGCAAATATGAGTAAAATCACCCGCCGCGATTTTATCAAGATCGTCAGCCAGGTTCTTTCGGCAACCGGTGTAGGCGTCATTGTCGCACCGATTGTGGCATACTTTTACCCCTCGACGCTGGAGGAAACACCCCCTGAACCGGTGCGGGTTGGTAAAGTTGATGAATGACCAGAAAACGAAGGCGGGGTTGTCCAATACGGACGCTACCCCGCTATCGTGGTAAATACATCCCAAGGTTTACGGGCATACTCAGCGGTGTGTACACACCTTGCTTGCATCGTTAAGTGGAATAAGAAGATAGGCCAGTTTGCTTGCCCCTGTCATGCTGGCTTTTACGATCCAATTGATGGTCATGTAATTTCAGGCCCGCCGCCAAGGCCTCTTGCATCCATCCCAGTGAACATTGTGGATGGTGAAATATATATAGGCGAAAAGGTATGACGCATAGTAGACCTCTTGCAAAAGTCTCCAGGATTTTGTAGAGGCGGCTCCTACGCCGCCGAAAGACGGGCATGGGAGCCCGTCCCGCAGAAATTTTCATCATAGGCTGGCACTTATGCAAGAGGTTTAATAAATATAGAGAGTGTCTTCTGGAAACTTTTCGTATATCAACAACTGTATCCAAAGATGGGAGATTGTCCATCAAAGGCCTGCCTTTCCGCCCGGGCGCAAAGGTCGAGGTGACTGTGAGCGCGGAAGCCCAAAAATCTGCGAAGCAACGACAGGCGCTGGCCGGTGAACTGAAATCCTTGTTCAAAGAAATCCGGTCTCTTCCTCAGGCCAGAACTATTACCGAAGCAGATATTGCCGCTGAAATCGCCGCATACCGCGCCTCCAAAGCCGGATGAAAGTTGTCATTGACACCAACGTATTGCTCTCAGCCGCCTGGCGGGACAAATCCCCCGAGGCGGTTATTCTTTGGATTGCCAGCCATCGCGATTGGAAATGGATCGTTTCAGATGAAATTCTGACGGAATATCGCGAAGTTCTGCGACGGGAAAAATTTGGGTTGCAGTCAGAAACCATCGAACGGTGGGAAATGATTATTACCGGATTGACCGCACTTGTGGATGTGGATATTCGAGTTCAATTTCCGCGTGACCAAAAAGATGCCATGTTTCTTGCCTGTGCAATCTCCGCCAACGCGGATTATTTCATCACGGGTGATCGCGATTTCAAGGATGCGAAGAAAATCATGAATACCACTATCCTCTCGGTATCCATGTTCAAGCGGCTGGTGTGCGATACCGACTAGCCCGCTGCTGGGGCCGAAGGGGAATGTGGAGTTCCTGGCGTGGCTGGAGGTGGGGGGCGATATTGTCGAATTATAGGGGTTGATCGATTCTGTTTTTTCATGATACGGTAAAAAATGAGTTATACTTTCGGGGCTATTATGACAAGTCACATCCGCAACTTCTGCATCATCGCCCACATAGACCATGGCAAGTCCACCCTGGCCGACCGCCTGCTGCATCTCACCGGCACGGTGTCCGACCGCGACACCACCGAGCAAATCCTGGATACGATGGATCTGGAACGCGAAAAGGGCGTGACCATCAAGGCCTCCGCCGTCCGGATGGATTACACAGCCAGGGATGGTCAGAGCTACGAACTCAACCTGATTGACACCCCCGGCCACGTGGACTTTGGCTACGAGGTCAGCCGCGCCCTCAACGCCTGCGAAGGCGCCGTCCTCGTAGTGGACGCCTCCCAAGGCATCGAAGCCCAGACCCTGGCGAACCTGTACGCCGCCCTGGAAGCCAACCTCGAAATTATCCCCGTCATCAACAAAATTGACCTGCAATCTGCCCGCCCGGATGAGGTTTCCGAAGATATCGCCAGCCTGCTGGGCGTGCCAAAAGAGAGCATTATCCGTATTTCTGCCAAAGAGGGGACGAACGTCCCGGAGGTGCTGGAGGCCATCGTCCGCCAGGTGCCGCCGCCCAAGGGTGATGACAGCCTGCCGCTGCGCGCCCTCATCTTCGATTCACACTATGATTCTTACAAGGGCGTCATCGCCTACATTCGCGTGATGGAAGGCGCAATCTCGTCCACCCAGGGCCTGCGGTTGATGGCGACGAGGTCAGATATCAAGCCGGTCGAGATCGGTATCTTTGCTCCCAATCTCAAACCAATGGAAAGTCTGACGGCTGGAGAAGTGGGCTACGTTGCCACCGGACTCAAGACTGTCCACGATTGCCGCGTCGGGGATACTGTCACCGCTTCGGCCCGCCCCGCGCCGGACCCGTGGCCTGGTTACCGTCACCCCAAGCCGATGGTCTTCGCCGGCATCTATCCGGCCGAGGCGGACGATTATCCCGAGCTACGCGACGCGCTGGATAAACTCCAGCTCAACGACGCCTCGCTTGTTTTCGCCCCGGAGACTTCCCAGGCGCTCGGCTTCGGCTTCCGCGCCGGCTTCCTGGGCCTGTTCCACATGGAGATCATCCAGGAACGCCTGGAGCGTGAGTACGACCTGGACATGGTCTTCACCGCCCCGACGGTAGCCTACGAGGTTCTGCTGCGGAACGAGACGACAGTGCTGATCAACTCGCCGGCCGGACTCCCGGATGAGTCTGAGATTGCTGAAATCCGCGAGCCGTGGATGAACATCGAGATCATCACCCCGACCGACTACTACGGCCCGATCATGGACCTGGTCACCAAGCGGCGGGGTGCGTTCAAGAGCCAGGAATATCCCGCTCCGCACCGCGTGCAGCTCAACTTTGAAATCCCACTCTCCGAAATCATCGTGGACTTCTTCGACGAGTTGAAGTCGCGCACGAAAGGCTACGCCTCGCTGGATTACCAGTTCGCCGAGTACCGCCCCGACGAGTTGCAGAGACTGGAGATTCTGGTCAACGGCGAGCCAGTGGACGCGCTGGCGGCCATTGTCCACAAAAAGGACGCCTATCACAAAGGCCAGCGCATGATCACCAAATTGAAGGGGATCATCCCGCGCCAACTCTTCGATGTCGCCATTCAGGCTTCGGGCGGCGGGCGCATCATCTCGAAGGCCATCGTCAAAGCCACGCGCAAGGACGTGCTCGCCAAATGCTACGGCGGCGACATCACCCGCAAGAAGAAGCTGCTGGAGAAGCAGAAGAAGGGCAAGAAACGCCTCAAGATGGTTGGCAATGTCGAAATCCCGCAAGAAGCCTTCATGGCCGTGTTGAAGCTGGAAGAGGAATAGATCACCACAGAGCACACAGAGAGCACAGAGAGTTCATTTCTCTCACAGAGAAGAAACTCTGTGTGCTCTGTGCCTGCCCTGAGCCTGTCGAAGGGTTCTCCGTGGTGAAAAATTCTATGTCAAATTTCTGGAAATCAGCCCGACGCTGGCTGCCGGGGGTGCTCATCAGCCTGGCAGTCATTGCTGTGATTTTATACTTCGTTGACCTGCGCCGCCTGGCGGAGGCGATCCGCTCAGCGGATTATCGCCTGCTGCTGGCCTCTTTAACGATTTCGGTGGGCTGGCTGGCCGTGCGCGGCCTGGTCTGGCGCACCCTGCTGCGAGAGAGAGCCTCCTACCGGGACGTTTTCCTGACCCTGTGCGAAGGCTACCTCTTGAACAACTTCCTCCCGTTCCGACTGGGGGAGTTCGGCCGCGCCTTTTTGCTGGGACGCAAATCCGGCCTGGGTTTCATGGAAATCCTGCCGACCATCGTCATCGAGCGCGTCCTCGACCTGGCATTTTCGGCGGCCATTCTGCTCAGCGCGGTGCCGTTCGTGGTGGGCGCAGCCGGGGCAGAACAGGTCGCCTATATCGTGGGGGGAGTCATGCTCGTGGGGCTGGTTGCCCTCTACTTCCTGGCGCGTTACCGCGACTGGGCGATGCGCCAGTTCGACCGTCTCAGCAAACGCTGGCCGAGGCTGCATAAGCGCGGCGGGAATTTCCTGGAGTCCATGTTCTCCGGGTTGACTATCCTGATGGATGGCTGGCTCTTCGTCCGCGCCCTATTCTGGATGACCCTCAACTGGGCAATTGCCATCCTCCAGTTCTATCTCGCGCTGCTGGCTTTCTTTCCACACGCCCAGCCGATGTGGGCCATGTTCGGGCTGGGAGCGGCGGCTTTCGGCGGCGCGATCCCTTCCCTCCCTGGCGCGGTCGGGACTTATGAAGGCGCGTTGGGCGGCGCGCTGGCGTTGGTGACTGGCGATCAGGCCACCTCCCTGGCGACGGCCTTGATCGTTCACCTGTTCAGTTATTTGGTTTATGGCATCCTGGGGACGTACGCGCTCTCTACGGAGGGCGAGACCCTGATGGGTGTCTACCGCCAGTTGCGGAAGAGGCAGGAAGAGCCAGGAAGAGACAGTGGACAGTGAGCAGTAATCAGTTTTCAGTATAAATCATCTCAAAAATTGTTGAGCGGGCTCCCATGCCCGCTATCGGACGGCGTGGGAGCCATCCCCGCGGATTTTTGAGACAAGTTCAAGTCAGTTTTTAGTGAGTTGAGAACGATGCCGAAGAATTATTTCATCACCGGTGGGGCCGGCTTTATTGGTTCGAACTACGTTCATCGCCTGCTGGCGCGCGGCGAGAAGGTGACCATCTACGATAATCTCAGCCGCGGCGGCGCGCCGCGCAACCTGGCCTGGCTGCAGGAAACGTTCGGGGAAAACGCGTTCAGGCTCATCGTCGGGGACGTGCGCGACGCGGCCCTTTTAACGGCAGCCGGCCGTGAGGCGGAGGTCATCGTCCATTTGGCGGGGCAAGTCGCAGTCACGACATCCGTCACACATCCAAGAGAAGATTTCGAGGCCAACGCCCTCGGCGCGTTCAATGTGCTGGAGGCGGCGCGGCTCTCGGAGCGCAGGCCGATGGTGATCTATGCTTCGACGAACAAAGTGTATGGCGGGATGGAGGATGTGCCGGTGGTCGAGCGGGCGACGCGCTGGGAATATGAGAACCTGCCCTTCGGCTGCCCTGAGACCCAGCCGCTGGATTTCCACAGTCCCTACGGGTGTTGTTATTCTGCTGAGACAGACATCCTAACGCGCGGAGGATGGAAAAGGCTTTATGATCTAGTTCCAGAAGATGAAGTTTTGACATATAACTTGGAGCGAAAGATTGCGGAATACCAGAAGCCCACGGCTCATTTTGCATATCCTTATAAGGGAAAAATGTATGTGCAAAATAACCGCCGCCTGAAAACATGTGTGACGCCCAATCATAAAATACTAGTGTCATGGGATTGCAATCATAATGAACTCGAAAATCCCCGTCTGGTTGAGGCGCAATCACTGAAGGGGAAGCCGATGGCTTATCTCCTTGCAGCAGAAATGGATGGAGGCGAAGAACGTGAATATTTCGTCTTGCCCGAGGTCAAGGCAGGAAAACATAAACATTATTTTCCGTCTCGAACAATCCCAATGGATGACTGGTTGAGATTCTTAGGATGGTATATTGCTGAGGGACATTGCTACGAAAGTCAGAAGACCGGCAATTGCACCGTCACATTGACGACCTATTATCGAACCGACGAAGCGCTGACTGTGATGCGTGCCGTGGGTTTATCGCCTGTTGTGGACAAGCATCATGTTACTGCAACGTCGCGGCAGTTATACGAGTACGTTAAACTCCTTGGCAAGAGTCATGATAAGTACATCCCTCAGGACATTAAGAAATTGAGTCGAAACCATCTTGGCATCTTGCTAAAATCTTTACTTGATGGCGACGGCAATCAACAGAGCAAAAATAGTTGGAGATACACCACTGTTTCCCGACGGTTGGCAGATGACGTCCAGGAAATCGCTCTCAAGTGTGGAATGGCCTCCTCGGTTTCTCTGGACAGGCAGGGGTTTTACAGAGTCAATCTTTGCACGACCAGGACGGCCCAATGCAATCTGGGGGCAGACCGCAGCGAATGGATTGACTACGATGGAATGACCTATTGTGTGGAAGTACCAAACTCTGTTGTAATGGTCCGTCAAGATGGATATGCTTATTTTTCTGGGAACTCCAAAGGGACGGGCGACCAGTACGTGCGCGATTACTTCCGCATTTACGGTTTGCCAACGGTGGTCTTCCGCCAGTCGTGCATCTATGGACCGAGACAATTTGGTATCGAAGACCAGGGCTGGGTGGCCTGGATGACCATCGCCGCCGTGACCGGTCGTCCGATCACCATTTACGGGGATGGCAAACAGGTGCGCGACGTGTTGTATATAGATGACTTGCTGGATGCCTACGATGCTGCCATTGCCAGGATTGACACGGCACAGGGACAGGTCTATAACGTGGGCGGCGGGCCGGAAAACATTATGTCCATCTGGGCGGAGTTTGGGCCGCTGCTGGAAAAGCTACTCGGCGAGCATATCCCGATGGCGCGCGGCGACTGGCGTCCCGGCGACCAGAAGGTCTTCGTGGCCGACATCCGCAAGGCGGAGCGAGAATTGGGCTGGAAGCCGAGAATCGGCGTGGAGGAGGGGGTGGGGAGGCTGTTCGAGTGGGTAAGGAAGAACAAAAACTCGTTCTTGGAAATGCTGTAATAATTCGGAGTTCAACCCCGAATTTTCGTTGTATAATCGGCTTATGCTGCTACGAAAAGATCATCTCGAGCGGCTCGAAACAGCCACCCGGCGCTCACCTGTGACCGCCCTGCTTGGCCCGCGTCAGTGCGGTAAAACAACGCTGGCGCGGCAGTTCATCGAAGACAAGACGGCCACCTTCTTCGACCTGGAGTCGCTCCCCGACCAGCGCCGCCTGCAAAATCCCGAACTCGTCCTGGGCGCGCTGGAGGGACTGGTCATCCTGGATGAGATTCAAACCTTGCCCGAACTTTTCCAGGTGCTGCGCGTTTTGGTGGACCGGCCTGAAAACAAGGCGCGTTTCCTCGTTTTGGGCAGCGCCTCGCCTGCGTTGGTCAAAAATGCTTCCGAGACGCTGGCCGGCCGGGTGGAGTTCGTGGAACTCTCCGGTTTTTCCCTTTCCGAAACCGGCGCGGATACCTGGCGTCAACTATGGGTGCGCGGCGGGTTCCCGCGCTCGTTCCTGGCTGAGAGCGAGGAGGATAGTCTTGCCTGGCGGGAAGGCTTTATCCGGACTTTCCTGGAGCGCGACATCCCTCAATTGGGCATCAGCATTCCGGCGGCCGCCATGCGTCGTTTCTGGACCATGCTGGCTCATTATCATGGACAGACCTGGAATGCTGCCGAACTTTCACGCTCGATGGGACTGTCGGATAAAACTGTCCGCTCGTACCTGGACATCCTGACCAGTACCTTCATGGTGCGGCAGCTCCAGCCCTGGTACGAGAATATCAGCAAGCGGCAGGTCAAAGCCCCGAAAGTTTATTTTCGTGATAGCGGCCTCTTGCATAGTTTGCTGGATATTCATGACCAGCACACGTTGCTGGGAAACCCAAAGGTGGGTTCTTCGTGGGAGGGATTTGCGCTCGAACAAATCTTACAGGCGCTGCGGCCCTCACAGGCCTATTACTGGGGGACGTATGGAGGCGCAGAACTCGACCTGATTATCATCCATTCGGGGAAGCGCTATGGTGTGGAAGTCAAATTCAACGAGGCTCCCCGAATGACGCCTTCCATGCGCACGGCTTTGCAGATCTTGGACCTGGAACACCTGTGGGTGCTGTACCCGGGCCAGCACGAATATCCTGTAAGTGAACGCATCACTGTCTGGCCGCTTGCCCGGGTCATGGAATTGCCATTGAGAAACCAGTGATCCCACCCCGTCATGACCTCTTCAGCACTGGCAACCGTAGTACAATACTGCCAGCCGCTATTCGGAGGCCAAAATGGAAACCCATGAATTGGTAATCGAAATGAAGTTGCTCGAACGCCGTTTGACCCTTTACGAAGAAAAATATGGCGTCTTGAGCGACGATTTCTATCAGGCGCTCATGGCCGGCAAACTGTCCCGTTATGATGCGTTCGACGAGACGCGCGCCGATTTCAGCCGCTGGAAAGGTGTTTATGAAACCTGGCTGCGCCGGAAGAAGGCCTATACCGAACAACTCAAAAGACGCGAATTCACAGACGCTTTGCGGATCCAACCGTCTTATTAGTCATGAAAGGCAACCCGCTCCAACCGTTGGAGGCCTACAGCCATTTTGTGGCGCAGGTATTTGACCGTCGAGGTGGAGCGTTCGACGGTCGCGGTTTGGTCTGACAGCCCCTTTACAGGCACAGCCGAGGGGGAAGTTTTCTTCTCGAATGGCGTCCGTCTGCGCATTCATGAAGAGTTGGATTTCGAAGCGGGGATCATTGCATCTTACGGATACGAAGTCTATCGCGGCGTGGAACGGCTCTACTGGTACGATGACTTTCCTCACCCCAAAGACCCTGAACTGGCAGTCACGTATCCGCATCATAAACATCTTCCGCCCGATATCAAGCATCATCGCCTTCCTGCGCCGGAGATGGGTTTCGAGCGCCTAAATTTGCCTTTCTTGGTTCGTGAAATCATTGGGCTGGGAGAATGACGAACACAAACCACGGCTCGGTTAAGAGTTTATTCTAAAAGAAAGACATCCAGGATTTTCAGCCGCTTCTGGGCTTTGACCAGGTAACTTTGCGACTGCGTGCGCAGTGAAAATCGCCGTTGGGTTATAATCTGGCAGTCCTGTCCTATGACTCGCGAACACCTCACCAACCTCACCCGTTCCACTGCCCGCCGCCTGGCGCTCTCCCTCGGCATTACGCTTGCTTTCGTTGTCGTCGAAATCCTCGCTGGGGTTTTTGCCAACTCCCTGGCCCTGCTGACCGATGCGGCGCACAACTTCACCGACGTGCTGGCCCTGGCGCTGACCGGATGGGCGCTGTGGGTCACGACCAAACCAGCCCACGCCGGGAAGACTTATGGCTATCACCGCGCCGGGATCCTCGTCGCGCTGGTCAACTCGACCACGCTGGCGCTCATCGCCCTGGGCATTTTCTACGAGGCCTACAAGCGCTTCATCGAGCCGCCGGTCGTGAAAGCTGATGTGCTGATCGGCGTCGGCGCCGTGGCCGTCGTCGTGAATCTGGGTACAGCCCTCCTGGTCCGGCGCGGGGCGGAGCACGATCTCAATCTCAAGAGCGCTTTCCTGCATCTGATGGGTGACGTTCTCTCGACAGTCGGTGCGGTCGCAGCCGGCATCCTCATCCGTTTCACCGGTCTGGATTGGATAGACCCGCTGGTCAGCCTCTTTATTGGCCTGCTCATCCTGTGGAACGCCTGGGGCATTGTGCGCGAGTCGGTGGACATCCTGATGGAAAGCACGCCCAACGATATTGACCTGCCCAAGCTGGTGGCGGATGTTATGGGCGTGGATGGGGTGAGCGGCGTCCACGACCTGCACGTGTGGAGCATCTCGCAAGGGCTGCGCACGCTCTCCGCTCACATCTTGACCGGCGACATCCCCATCAGCGAAGGCGCGGCCATCCAGGCGGCTGTCAGCGAGTTGCTCAGTCATAAGTACGGTATCACCCACGCCACGCTGCAACTGGAATGCGAGGGCTGCGTCCCGGCTGATCTCTACTGCGACATCGCCAACAATCACGCCCACTGAACACTGATTACTGATCACTGACAACCGATCTCTTATGAAAATCCTCACCGTCCTCACTTACTACCGTCCCCACACCTCCGGCCTGACCATCTACGCCGAACGGCTGGCACGCGCCTTTGCCCGGCGCGGTCACCAGATCACGGTGATGACGGCGCAGTACGACCAGTCCTTGCCGCGCGAAGAAATGATGGATGGCGTGCGCGTCATCCGCGTGCCGGTAGCGGTGCGCGTCAGCAAGGGCGTTATCGCCCCGACCTTCGGCCTGGTCGCCACCAAACTGGTCTGGGAGCACGACGTGATCCAGCTCCACCTGCCGCAGTTCGACGCGCCTGGCGTGGCCTTCCGCGCCCGTCTCTTCGGCAAACCCGCCGTGCTGACTTATCACTGCGACCTGCGCCTGCCGCCCGGTCTCTTCAATCGCTTTGTCAATCTGGTCGTCAAATTCCAGAACAACATGGCCGGGATTTTGGCGGATCACATCGTAACTTATACTCAGGATTACGCGGATCACTCTTCCTACCTCTCGCGCTACCGTAACAAGCTGACCCCCATCCTGCCGCCGGTAGAACTGCCGCCGCCTGCACCCGGTTCGGTGGAGGCCTTTGCCGCCGCGCACCGCACCCGCGAGCGGCGTCCTGTGATTGGGATGGTGACACGCTTCGCCGCCGAAAAGGGCATCGAAATCCTGCTTGACGCCTTGCCGTCTGTGCTGGAGAGGTACCCAAAGGCGCAGGTGTTGTTTGCCGGTCAATACCAGAACGTGCTCGGCGAGCAGGCTTACGCCGACCGGTTGATGCCGCGCATCAAAAAATTTGAGGAGATGGGCTGCTGGAAGTTTCTGGGCAATCTCAGCCAACAGCAACTCGCCGCTTTTTATCCCAATATGGATGTGCTGGTTGTCCCATCCTTAAACTCGACCGAGTCCTTCGGGCTGGTGCAGGTGGAAGCGATGATGAACAACGTCCCGTGCGTGGCGTCGGCCCTGCCGGGCGTGCGCCGCCCGGTACAGATGCACGCGATGGGCAAAGTGGCGCCGATCGGCGACTCGTCTGCTTTAGCCGGGGCGTTGCTGGCGATCTTCGCCGAAAAAGAAAAATACCGCTGCGATACAGCCACGCTGGTACAACGCTACGACCCGGACACGGTGGCGCAGGAATACGAAAAATTGTTCGAGAAGTTGATGTAGTGCGAAATTAATTTCGCACTACGGAATCACGTTGAAACCCTGTTCACGGAAGTGTTCATCGAAGGTGAAGGCGGTATCAATCCCCAGACTGTTCATGGTTTGGAAGGCAGAACAATCCACCAGGCTTAATCTGCGCCGGTTGATCCGAAGGACAAATTCGACGGCTGTATTGTGCTGTTCTTCGTCAATCCACTCGATTTTCAGGAACGGCAGAATCTTCTCTTGGAAATCACGCACCTTTTCAAGGCCGAGCCGTTTTTGGGCGATTGCCATGCTCTCGACCACGACGTAGTTGTTGGTCAACAGGATGCGGTCATCTTCGAGAAGCCGCCTCCACATCAACGAGGCGCGCTGATGATTGATGTCGCCAGCGGAAAGGATGGCGAAGAAGGCGGAACTATCAACGAAGATCATCTTCGATTGCCTGGACAAAATATTCGTCGTGGTTGACGGAAACATCGGTCTTGCCCTCGATGTCCTGGAATTCTTCGGGATGCGCATCAATGTAATCCAAAAACTCCAGCGCCCGGCGGCGTTTTTCTTCGCGGTCTGAATCCTTTATGGCCGTGACAACATACTGCGCCACGCTCTCACGCACCAGTTTCGCCACCGAGGTTTTGCGCGCCGCGGCCATTTCCTTCAGTGCTTTCATTTGCTCTTCCGTTAATTGAATCATCGTCCGGATCATCATAGCAACGCTCCTGCTATCACTTTTTGAAATACTGCTATCATTATACCATGCCTGAAAAAGATTACCTGTATCTCCACCTGCTTGACTTGCCCTACTTCCGCGCCCTCATCCGCGCGGTGGAGGCGACCTTCTACCAGACCCTCGACCTGCCCGCGCCGACCCTGGACGTGGGCTGCGGCGACGGTCACTTTGCCAGCCTGACCTTCGACCGCCCCATCGAAGTCGGCCTCGACCCCGGACATGCCCCCATCCACGAGGCGAGGCGGCGAGGGACGTATCGCCTGCTGGTCGAAGCAGATGGCGCGGCAATGCCTTTCCCGGATGGCTATTTCGCCTCGGCGTTCAGCAACTCGGTGCTGGAGCACATCCCGCACGTGGAGCAGGTGCTGGCTGAGACCGCCCGCGTGTTGAAACCTGGCGCGCCGTTCTATTTCTGCGTGCCCAACCCGCGCTATTTTTCAGAGTTGTCCATTGCCCGACTGCTGGGATGCGGGGGGAAAAAGCGGGTTTCAAGACCTAACCCCCCGTTCCCCCCTTCCCTGGCAGGGAAGGGGGGCTGGGGGGATAGGTACACGGACTGGTTCCGGCGCATCACGCGCGTCCAGCACGCTGACGGGCCTGAGGTCTGGCAGGCGCGGCTGGAGCAGGCCGGCTTCCGGTTGGAGCGTTGGTGGCACTATTTCCCCCCATCGGCGATGCGCGTGTTAGAATGGGGGCATTATTTCGGTCTGCCGTCGTTGATCGCGAAGAAGCTCACCGGTAAATGGATTGTCGCCCCGACAAAGTGGAATTTGTGGCTGACCGAGCACTTGGTGCGGCAATATGCTTCGGCTAAGCCGGTTGAGGATGGTACGTTTACTTTTTACATCGCGAGGAAGAGGTAGGCATGTACACAAGTAGACAAGTAGACAAGTAGACAAGAAGTACGTGTTTACCTGTGTACCTGTGTACTCTACTCCCCACTCCCATGCCCTTCGACGAATCCTATTTCAGCACCCACACTTACAAAGATGTCTCGTTCGCCCGCTACAGCCAGTACTGGTGGTCGAACCGCTTCTATGCCATCCTGGCGCGGCGATACGGCAAACGCGGCGCGCGTTTACTGGAGATCGGCAGCGGACTCGGTCACCTCGTGGGGCAGTTGGAAGGCCATTTCGAAACCTTTGCCGCGGACGTGAATCCCTGGGCGCTCAAGCAATCGCTGCAGGTTGCAGGTTGCACGTCACACGTCACATCTCCCGCCGAGGAACTTCCCTTTGCCGATAACGCCTTTGGTATCGTCATTATCAAGCATGTCGTCGAACACCTTCTGCATCCAGAGAAGGCAATAACAGAGTTAGGCCGTGTCACTGCCCCTCAGGGCGTGTTGATTCTTTCGACCCCCAACCTCGATTCTTTGCTCAAGCCGCTCAAAGGCGAAAAGTGGATCGGTTTCCAGGACCCGACACACATCTCGCTCAAGCCGCCTGCCGAGTGGTTGGCATTGATTCGGAACGCGGACTTCAGTCCGCAGCTCGTCTTTGCCGATGGCTTTTGGGATGTGCCATACATTCCGGTCGTGCCGAAGATGTTGCAAAAGCTATTTTTCGGCTCGCTCGGTGGTTTTCAGGCCATGACCGGCTTTGTCTTTTTGCCGTTAAAATGGGGGGAGAGTATGATGGTGGTTGCGCGAAAAAGTTAGCACGTTGGCAAGTTTGCAGGTTAGAACGTTCTAACGTGCCGACATGCTAACCTGCTAACGTACAACATGGAGAAACATGGAAGAACCCAGTGTCCTGGATTACGTAAAGTCAAAGTTGAAATTCTGGCAGCGCGGTGAAAAAATTATCATCACCACATCCGCAACCTTTTCTGGTGTGGAAGAAAAGGTGAAAATCGCTGAGCCTTCTCAACCAGCCAACCTTCAACCTGCAACAGCCTGGCCCTGGCGCTCTTTACTGGCCCTCGCCCTGGCCCTCGGCGGGCAGCGCGCCTTCGAGCCGGGTGGCCGCTCGCTCGGGATGGGCCTCGGACTATATCTCGCCGTGGCCGCGCTGCTGATCTGGGCCTGCTGGCGCGGTGAATGGAGCCTCGCGCCGCAGCGCCTCTCTGAATCTCATGAAGACACATTCAAGGTAAATCGAATTGCCTTCTTCGCTTCAATTGCGCTGGCAATCGCGGCTTTTCTGGCCTTCGGCGACAACCTGTTCACATCCTTCAACGTGACAATGTGGGCGCTGGCGTTGATCCTGCTGGTCTGGTCTTTGTGGCAGCGCGAACCAGGAGCCGAACCGTTCTGGAAACGTTTGTGGAGCTTCTTGCGGCAGAAAGCCTGGCAGATCCAGTTCACGCGCTGGACGTTGCTCATGTTGGCTGTGGCTGCTGTTGCGATTTTTTTCCGCGTTTATCAACTTAGTCAAATCCCGGCGGAACCATTCAGCGACCACGCTGAAAAGATCCTGGATGTATACGAAATCACCCAGGGCCAGACGCACATTTTCTTCCCGCGCAATACTGGTCGCGAGGGCTTCCAGATGTACCTGACCGTCGCCGTGGCTGCCATCTTCGGCACAGGCCTGTCGTTCCTCAGCCTGAAGATTGGCACTGTTTTGGCAGGCTTGGCGACGCTCCCCTATATGTATCTTTTGGGCAAGGAGATTGCCAACAAGCGCGTCGGCTTGCTGGCGGTGTTCTTTGCGGGCATTGCCTACTGGCCGAACGTCATCAGCCGCGCCGGGCTGCGCTTCCCGCTCTATCCCCTTTTCGTCGCGCCGACGCTTTACTACCTCCTGCGCGGCCTGCGCACCTCGAAGCGCAACGATTTCATCCTCTCCGGCCTCTTCCTCGGCCTGGGGCTGCACGGTTATAGTCCTTTCCGCATTGTACCGTTCGTGGCCGTGATCGCGGTCGGGCTGTATCTGTTGCACCGCCAGTCGCAAGGGAATCGGCAGCAAGCGGTGTTGGGGCTGGCCGTGCTGGCATTGTTCTCGCTGCTGGTCTTCCTGCCGGTGCTGCGTTATGCTCTCGAAAACCCGGCCACTTTCTTCGAGCGCACCTTCACCCGCCTGAGTGACACAGAGCGTCCGCTGCCCGGCCCGGCCTGCCAGATTTTCCTCTCGAATACATGGAACGCGCTGCGGATGCTGAACTGGGACGACGGCGAAATCTGGGTGCATTCGGTGCCGCACCGCCCGGCGTTGGATGTGGTCTCCGGTGCGTTGTTCCTGATTGGTTGCATCCTGCTGCTGACGCGTTACCTGCGTCGCCGTCACTGGCTGGACCTGTTCCTGCTGCTCTCCGTTCCGCTGCTGATGCTGCCCTCGATCCTTTCCCTGGCGTTCCCGAAAGAGAATCCGGCGCTCAACCGCGCCGCGGGTGCGCTGGCGCCGGTCTTCCTCATCGTGGCGCTGGCGCTGGATGGTCTGTTGACAGGTGCAGGGTCCGGTAAGTTTCGTCGCGCCGGGGTGACGCTGACCTGGCTGGTGACAGGCGTCATGTTGCTTTGGTCCATCTCCCAAAATTATGATCTCGTTTTCCGCCAGTTCAATGAGCAGTATCAGGCCGGGGCGTGGAATACGTCCGAGATGGGCGCGGTCATCGAACAGTTCGGCCAGACCTACGGGACGATGGATAACGCCTGGATCGTGCCGTATCCATATTGGGTGGACACGCGCCTGCCGGGCGTCTGGGCGGGCATCCCAAACCGGGACTTTGCAATCTGGCCGCAGGATTTGGCGACGACGGTTCCCGTGAGCGGTACAAAGCTATTCATCGTCAACCCTCAAGATGTGGATTCGGTGGATGCGCTGAAGGAGCTTTACCCGAAAGGTGTCTTCAGTTTGTATAAGTCGGCTACGGGAATGGAAGGGAAGAATTTCCTGATCTTCTTTGTGCCTCCACAATAACTGCAGAATAGCAAGCGCAAAGAGTAAAATCTTTATGGAGAATAAACCATTACTGGCTTCACACAACGAGCGTAAATGGGCATGGGTATATGACTTGCTGCTGATCGTCGTCCTGCTGGCGGGCGCCTATTTCCGCCTGTTGGGCATGGATTGGGACGAGGACCAGCATCCGCACCCGGATGAGCGCTTCCTGACGATGGTCGAAACCAGTCTCCAGGTCAAGAAATGCGCCGACCCGAATATATCCGTGGATGTCTGTCCGCCTGACCAGATACGCTGGCTCGGCCTCTCGGATTACTTCAACACGGCGACCTCGCCTCTCAACCCGCACAACCGCGGCTTCTCCTACTTCGTCTATGGGACGCTGCCCATCATTATCGTCCGCTATGTTGCCGAGTGGGTCGGCCAGACCGGTTACGACCAGGTGAATCTGGTCGGGCGTGCGCTCTCGGCGCTGGCCGATCTTGGCTCGATCTTCTTCCTGTACCTGCTCGTGGACCGGCTTTACGGGCAGCGCGTTGCGCTGCTGGCTGCGGCGTTCTCGTCGTTGGCGGTGTTGCAGATCCAACAATCGCACTATTTCACGGTGGATACGTTCACCAATTT
>Ga0210049_1001782_pt1 | contig 20304 bp, 21 predicted proteins | sample CryGeyCG2014_300_2_FD_183964 | JGI IMG/M metagenome (GOLD analysis project Ga0210049, IMG submission 183964) | Groundwater microbial communities from aquifer - Crystal Geyser CG06_land_8/20/14_3.00 (SPAdes) (version 2) | ecosystem: Environmental > Aquatic > Deep subsurface > Groundwater | place... | reverse complement strand
TATCTCTTTTTGAGATTCCGTTTCTGCTACTTCCTCTTCTAACCCCTCTTCAATTTCTTCTCCTATTTTCTCTTTTTCCTCGGGAGGTGTTGGTATTTCTTCAAATTTTTCTCCTTCAAATGGCATATTTTTAACCTATTTTTTCTTTTGCTAATTTTCCTAATTTATTTAACTTTTTTTCATCTAATTGATTAAGCTCCTTTAGGCGAGAAATTAAATACTCTTTTTCATTTTTCTCGGGCTTTTTAATGACTTCGAAAAGCAAAATATTTAAAAAATTCCCTATTTTTGGTCCGGGGTCAATATTGAGAGTTTCCATTATTTCTTTGCCATCAATCTCGAGTTGGTGGCGGGAAATTGGATCTTTTGAAACCTTTTCCAAAAGTTCTTTTATTTTTTCCAACCCCTTCAATTTTGACTTTTTTTCAATCTCACTTAAACGAAGATTAACGAGATCTTCCATATCTTTTTTTGCCTTTTCATTAATCTCCTCGCCTTTCGTGACCTTTCGCCAAAGGCATCTGGCATCGAATTTTGAAAATTCCTTTTTGTCTTCAAGAAAATTTGAATTTTCAAATAAATTGGCAACTTTTTCTCCAAATTCTTTGGGAAATTTCAATTCTCTCAAGGTTTTGCGTATTTCCACAACCCCAAATTCCTTAGCTTTGGCGACGTCACGAAAAAAAGCGGAAAAACGAACGGACAAATTGAAATTCTGCTTTGCCGCCCTTTCAAGAGAAGAAAAAGATACCTCTCCTTCCCTAATCCTTTCTTTCAACTCAGGCGATATTTGCTCCAACAAATTTAAGGAATTTAAAAGCCCTATTCCCCGAACCGCCTCAGATGTCTCCATTATCTTCGAAAATTCATCCCGTATTCTCTCTTTGGCAATTATTTCCAACAGAGGAGCATTTTCCTTTATGGCTTGGCCAGTTTCGGGTTCAATCTTAAATCCCAATTGGACAGCAAAGCGAGGAGCTCTCATTAACCTTAAAGCATCTTCTTGAAACCTCTCTTTTGGATCTCCAGCTGTCCTAATTAATTTATTTTTCAGGTCTTCCCTCCCATTGAACAAATCTACGATCTCAACTTTTTCTTCCCTCAAAGTAGCGGCCATGGCATTGATGGTAAAATCCCTCCTCTTTAAATCTTCATCCAAATTGTCAGCGAATTTTATCTCATCTGGGTGGCGTTTATCGGTATATTTCCCCTCCAGCCGATAAGGAGTGATTTCAATTGTCTTTAAAGTTGGATCCTCGCTCTCTGTAATCGCAGTGACAGTACCAAATTTATTTTCATAAAAGCATCTTGGGAATATCTCTTGAATTTCCTCTGGTTTGGCATTTGTAGTAATATCCCAATCTTTTGGCTCCTCTTCGAGCAGGAGATCCCTTACGCAACCTCCAACAAAATACCCCTCAAAACCAGATTCCTTTATCCTCGAAAGAATTTCTTTGGCTTCGTGAGGGACTTCTTCAGGCGATATTTCCTTTTCTGCTTCCTTTTCAACTTCTTCTTCAATACTCTCTTTGATTTCCACGTGTTCTGTTTTCTTCGCCTCTTCCACTGGTATCTCTTTAAATTTCTCAAATTGCATAAGTTTAAAATTAATTTTAAAATTCTATCCCAATTGCCCTTCTTTTTGGAATTCTTTGCCCAAATCTTTTTTTCTCTTTCTCTTCAATTAATTTAAGTTCTTTTAATTTTTCTTCAAAGGAATCAAGGCGTTCTCTTAAAACAAAATTTAATTTAGATCTATCCAGTTGGAGTGTATCAATTTGGTGTTTAATTGTGGAAAGAAAATAATTAAAAACTCTTTCTTCATATTCTGATTTTTCTTCTAAAGAGGGGCTGAATTTTTCTATTCCTTCTTCAATATGCCTTGCTGAGAGAGGAAGATAGAAAACTGGAAGATTTCTTTCCGAAGTTAAAATCACTTTTGTCTTCTCTCCTACTTTGCTAACTTTTACGCCATATTCTAACGTTGCTCCACCTTTCAAATTTTTTTCTATAATCTTTTCTTTCTTTTCCTCAAATCTCGGCCCTATCTCGTCAGCCACCTCGTCAAAAGCGCAAACCGGATTTCCCGTCTCTTTTTCAATCATGATATTATCAACCCCGTGAACTATATCATCGTATTCAGAAGACCTGAGAATAAAAAAATCTTTTCCTAAAAATTTATCAAAGATTGAAGTTGTAAACATCTCTAATTTTTCACCAGCTCTTTTTCCTTCTTCGGGTGATTCTTTTTCCCATATCTTCTTTAGCCTATCTAATTCTCTTTGATCGCGTTCAATTTTCCATAAAGGATATTTTTCTTTAAAAACTTCCATGTCAATCCGACGATCCTCTTTTACCGGAAATCCTTCTTCTTTTAATTCTAAAGACGTTTCTTTAAGGAAATTTTCTAATTTCTCCACCCCTTCCTCTTTAACCTCAGCCCCTTTTCCCTCTGTTTCTTCTGGTTTTTCCTCGATTTCTTCCTCAATTTTCTCTTCCACCTCTTCCTCTTTTTCCTCTTCTTCGGGTGGCGGTGTTGGTATTTCTTCAAATTTTTCTCCTTCAAATGGCATAGATTTTTCTAATTTTAGAGATAATTTTCGGTCTTTAATCTTTAATATTTTAGGCTTTATACAACTCTACGAAAGATGATCCGCCCTTTTTTATCGCCTCTATCAAGGGCTCAATTTTTCCTTCTAGTTTACGATCCCAGTCCCGAGCAATCGAAATCCCATCGACTTTTTCGTAAGGAAACTTATCTAAAGGGATATCCAATAATTTTGCTGCTAAATAATTAGAGGCCCCCTCTTCTATAAACTCTCTTTGTAACCAGCTAATATTATATTTTTCAGCTTCGGTCTCGGCCACTTTTCTAGAAAGTAGCTCACCCAATTGCCCCAAGACCATAATCGCCTGCCTTTCATATTCTTCCTCGTTTTTAAAGGGCTCTCCCCTATTAAAATTCAATAAAAATTTCTCTTCAATACCGAATTGGACAAGCTTCTCGAAAAATTCAGGTTTGATACTCTTTGGTTTAAATTTTTGGAAATCTTCAACAAACTTTTCAAGAATCCCTATTGCATTATCTGACGTTGATTCTTCTCTTGTACCGATCCAATATTCATCTTTAATCTTTTCGATAAATTCATCTCTCATTAAAGGGGGAAGTCTCTCTTTTTTGTCAATCCAGGCCTTAAATAAATCTCGTTTTTTCTCCCTTAATCCAGGATGGCGATTAAAAAATTCTTGAGGTAATTTTTGATTAATTAAATAATGGCTTATCTCGTGAGAAGCAACACAATCCTTTCCAATTTCTGGATCAAATAAAATCGGTTTATCAATGATAATTATTTCAAAAAAAGATTTACATTCTCCTTTATTAGGGTAGATATCTCCTACATAAAGTTCTAAATTCTCTAAATCAAAGTTTAATTTCTCAAATCTTTCTTTATTTCTCTCTTTTAATTCATTAAGCTCTTGTTCTCTCTCCTTTGACCATTCTCTATCGATGCCCATCTTTACTTTCTCAACCTCCATTGCCCCCATTTCAAATTTTTTCATTTCCTCCTCTTTTTCTAACTCAACCTCTTCTGGTTTTTCTTCTGCTTCCTCTATTTTCTCCTCCTTTTCTTCTTCGCTTGGCGGTGTTGGTGGTTCTTCAAATTTTTCGCCTTCAAATGGCATAAATTTATTAAAAAATAAATTAATCGCGACCTTTTAATTCCAGACCTTTGTCAGATATTTTAACTTCTGGAGAGGCAAGGATTTTCATTCCCATGGCTAAAGTAGAAAAATCTAGCCATAAACCTTTATTTCGATAATTTTCTAATTCTCCTTTTATTCCCTGCCAATCTTCAAGAGAAATTGAAACTTCCTTACCCCATAGTAGAGAAATCTCACTACGGGGTTTAAATTTTTCAGGCATCACAATTTTCATTGCCATTACCTGAGAAACAAAAAATAGCCAAACTTTTCCCCGATAATTCTCAAGTTCTTCTCTCATTTCTTTCCATTCTTTTTCAGAAATCGAAATTTCTGCAAATTTTTCAGGAAAAATTATCTTCATTGCCATAACCATAGATAAAAAATCTCTCCAGGGTCTACCTCTTAATTCTTCTAATTTTTGTTTCATTCCCCGCCAATCTTCATCAGTAATTTCCTTTTTTGGATCAAAAATTGTTTTTATTTCTTCTGACATCTTTAAAATCAAAAAATAGCAACAGAAAGTAATATTCTATAGTTTCTTAAGGGTTATTCTTTAATACCCCCTAAACGCAATTTCTCCTGCTTCTTCTACAGTTCTTCTATCTTCTTCTGCTCTTAAATTCTCTGCCTTTTTTCTCCATTTATCTATTTCTTTTTCGCTCAATCCTAATTCTTTACCATGTTCAACAAGAAATTCTGCATTAACAGCGGCGTCTCCAAAATCAATTGAATCTAATTTTACCCTTCTCCCTTTATCCATCTTCTCAAAATCCCATAGTTTTTCTTTATATCTTACTTCCTTTTCCCATTCCTCTCTAAAATCCTCTTTTATTTTTTGTTCTTTTTCAGTATCTCCAATTTTTCTTGCAGATTCCAAGGCCAAATTGAAAAAAATCTCGTCCCCCGTAAACTCTGGGTCTTCTAAAAGTTCTTTATATAATTCTTTAGCTTTTTCTTCTTCGCCGGCTTTTTCTGCACATTCAGCCGCACTAAATTTAAAACAACACCAATCTCCTTGTTTCAGATAATCTTTCATTGCTCTTTTAAAATCTTCAATTTTCTCGAATCTTTCGGCGGCTTCAGAAAAACATCCTTCTTTCTCAAGTTTTTTAGCCTCTTTTTTTAATTTTCCCTTTTCTTCTTCTGATAATATTTTCTCCTCTTCTTTTTCCAACTCAACTTCTGGTTTTTCTTCAATCTTTTCTTTTTCTTCAACCTCTTCTTCTTTTTCTTCCTTAGGTTTTTCTTCTACTTCTTCCTCTATTTTTTCCTCAACCTCCTCTTCCTCTGGAGGTGTTGGTGGTTTTTCAAATTCTTCAAATGGCATAGATTTATTTAAGTTTTAATTAAAACTTCGACCTTTTTTATATTTTTATGATTTAGGTGGGGCTTCTGTTCCAAAACTTTTCTGAAGCTGCTGATAAAGTTCTGATTCAACTTGAGCCCGATCTCGACCGTATCGGGCGCGAGAAAATTCTTTTATTAAACGGATGACTTCGGGGTTTTCTTTTGACGGCGGGGAGGTTACGATATTAAATGGCTTTGAAGTTTCGCCTTTAATTAAAAGTCTTAGGGCGGCATTGTAATTGTCGAAATTCACCAAATCGTTTTCGCCAAAAATCGGTTCGAATTCTGTGACCAAATATTTGGCATCGTCTGGGCCCATCCTGAAAGCTAAAATCGATCCCACATTTCCAAAGATTGCCTTTCTCGTTTCTTCATCTAATTGACCAATAAATTGATGGCTAAAGATTAAATTAAGTCGGTATTTCCTTGCCTCAGCCAAAGCAGCTGTAATTGTTTTGGTTGTAACATTGTGAAACTCATCAATATAAAGGTAAAAATCTCTTCTTTTCTCTTCAGGAACATCAGCCCGGGAGAAAGTCGAAATTAAAATTCTGCCAACAATAATCATTCCTAACAAATAACTATTTATATCACCTAATCTTCCCTTTGAAAGATTAATAATTAATATTTTCCCTTGATCTATCACTTCTCGGAAATTAAAGGAGGAAAATTGCTGAGAAATGATCGGCCTAACTAAATCATTGGCGATAAAGATGTTCATCTTGCTGGTAATATAAGGAACCATGTTAGCCAGAGCCGCTTCACCGCCGGCTTTTTCTGCTTCTAATTCCCAGAAATTTTTAACGACAATGTTTTTGCATTTCGAAAGTTTGTATTTTCTGAAATTTTTGTCAGATAAAACTCTGGGGATTTCGATTAAAGTACTTCCTGATTCAGGATCTTCCATTACCAATAAAAGGGAATTCCTCATATATTGTTCAAAAACTGGGCCACCAAATCCCATTGCTTTTAAGTTATAAAGTTTTTCAAAAATTTCCAGGAGTTCATTAACAACAAAGGTTTTTGATTCGGGAAATTTCGGATCGTATTCAAGCATATTTAAACCTAAAGGTCTCTCAATATCTCCCGGATTGAAATATACAACATCTTCGATTCGAGAAGGAGGAACCAACCCTAAAATCCTTTCAGCCAAATCTCCATGAGGGTCAATTAAAGCCACCCCTTCTCCTGCTTCCATGTCTTGTTTAATCATTTCTTGAAGTAAAACAGATTTACCAGTACCGGTTTGACCAACAATATAAAAATGGCGTCTTCTATCGTCTTTTAGAATGGGAACAATTCTTTCTTCACTTCTGAAAATATTTTTTCCTATTATAATTCCTTCGGTCGGCAAATTGGCAGGAGGTGGAGCTTGTTTTGCTTTCAACCACTTGACATAAGGAGTAAGTAAGGTTGGGAAAGGGAAATGATAAATGTCTGCTAATTCTTCTGAAGAAAGAGCTAAAATTGCTGATTCGTCAAAAATTCGAAAGGAAAAACGATAAAAAAGCCTTCTTAATTTTCTGCCCGAAAGTTTTTTGAATTTAATTTGATTTAAAACCGGAGAGTTAAATTGTTCAAAAGCACTTTGAAGTTGCCCTAAAATTTCCTCAGCCCGAACTTCAGTCGGAGCAGAAGTTAAAACCCGCAAATTAGTATCGAAAATTGGTTGGGAAGCTTTTTTATTAATTTCTGAAATGAGATCTTTTTGGGCAGAGGTTATTTCCGGAGGTTTCTCAACCGGTTTTTCTTCTTTTTTTGGTTTTGCTAAAAAAGCAGAGGAAAAGGCGCCGCCTAATCCTCGGAAAAGACCACCCATTCCGGAAGTGGCTTCAGCTCTTCTCAAAGCCTCTTCAAGTTTTATTCCACCTTCAAGTAGATTAACTACGTTTTGAGCAAATTTTTTCATCGGACGTTGACTGGGCCGAATGAGAATCTGAACAGCCGCTCCCTCTCCTTCCCTGGCTAGTTTAGTAAAAACAGAAGTAATGGCTGAAAGGGGGTCGGTCCCAAACTCTTTAGAAGACTTCAATGGCAAAATTGCCGACTTTACTAAAGTAGCCTGGCTTCCTGTTGAATTGCCAACCGGATTAAAAATATTATAGTCAGGAACTGGTTGAACTTGGGCCTTTGGCCAAAAACCAAGGATTTGTTTTTCTACCAATTGAGCGACAGAACGAGGGCAGGCAACGTAAAAGTAAATTTCCTCTCCGATGCGGTGAACCGCAATTTCAAATACTAAAACTGGGTTCCCAATCAAGCTTCTCAAAACCCAGCTTTTCTCTCGGATACCTGCCAAAGAAGAGTAAAATTGTTCAGCAACTTTTAAATAACCTTGCAAAGAGATTTCCTTTTCTTTCTCAATTCCTTGGGGTAGGGTCACCAAAAAAAGAGCCAAATTCATTCCCCGAGTAAGAAGTCCTCTCTCTTTTTTTCTTTGCAAAAGAATAACAAGGATTAAAAACGCTAGGAAAATAAATACCGATGCTATTAAAATAAACGGTGAAGATAACATATTTAATATGAAAATTAAAGTCTATAAATTTTACTCTTTTTCTTGATTTTTTAATTCTTTGGCAACTGAAAGAATTTTATTTAAAGCCTCTTGACAATAAGATTCATCTACCATTCGTTTTTCTTCAATATATCTTTTACTTAAGGGAGCTAATTTGGAAACGATGAGGATACTGGAAATCATCCTTTTTCTTTCTCTCTCAGGAACCTGATCGAGGGACATATCTCTACCATCTGGTGATTTTATTTTTCCAGTTTCTAAAGCGGTTTTATAAATCTTTTTTACTTCTTCTAAGGAAGTTTTTTCTTCTGGAAAGTGCTTTTCGGCTAAGCAACCATGGGGAAGAAAGCTACCTACAATACTTTCATTAAGAATGTGTTGCATATCTCTTCCATATCCAAAGATTTTTATCAATCGCTTTACTGTTTTTTTATCAACCGATTTGGCTACTTTCTCTACGTTTCTTTTATAATCATCACTCTCCCAGGACTTATGGGTCATTTCATGATAGAGCAAAGAAAGTTTTGGTGCTCTATCCAAACTGTGTAAAGTAAGAGCTTCTGGTCCCAGCGAGGCTGTTCCACTTTCTCCGAATTCTCTCATCAGAAAAAAGATTTTCAATTTTTCCACTTTTTCTGGAGGACCAAAGAAATTTGACAAATCCTCTTCAAGCTGCCTTTTTTTATCGCTGGTTTCAAATCTTTCCAATTTTTCAATAAATTCTTGACGGGCTTTTAAAAGACGGGGTTCGTTTTTCTCCCAAATACGAGAAAATGGGGTTTCCATTATCGAGAAACATTTTTCAATGGTCTCCCGGTCTTTTCCCGAAACATTTTCTTCAAGCCTTTCAGTTCTTTCTTCGGGACTGCCAGAAGTAGTATAGATTGAAACTAAACCTTTTTCATTCCATTGCGAATATTTTTCTATTTCCAAAATTTTTTTGAAATCTTCGATTGTTTCTTTTTCTTTTTCTGTAAATTCACCGACTTCTTTTTTCCAAATGCGATTATCCTCCTCAGAACAAGAATGATGCCATTCGGTCAAGTTTTGCAAAAAATGAAATCTATTGGCTTCTCGATCTACTGGCTCTAAAACGAAATCGCCAATTTCTATTTTTTCATTTCTGGACTCCGGGGCTATTTCCGTTTTCTCTTTTTCTTCCTCTACTTCTTCCCCTGCCTCTTCCTCTTTTTCTATTTTGAAAAATGGCTCTTTCTCAAACATTTTATTACAAAAGTTTTAAAATTCCTTTTTCAATAAGGATTTGATAATAACGGTCAACTAAAATATCATGGAATTCATCTAAAATTGCTGGATTGTTAAGGGCCCTGGCTACCGAAATTGCTTCCCTAAGCCCTTTGTCAAAGACAAGAGAAACTAAAGTACCAACTTGCTGGGTTGTTGGAAATTTAGCTATTTCTTTTGCCTCATCACGAACAACTTTAGGGGCAGCGAAAGCAGGCATCTTTTGAAATTTTCGGAGATAGGTCTTAATCTCTTGTTTAACTATTTTTTCTCTTTCTTCAGGTGCTTTTTCTTTCTTCAATTGTGTCTCTAATTTTTCAATTCTTTCTTTTAATTCGACAATCTCTGGAGATTCTATTTTGGAGACCTCTTTTTCTGGAACTGCTTTTTCTGTTTGATATTTTTTTTCGGGAGGGTAGTTTGGCATAGGTTTTAGAAATTATCTAACTTAATCATAGCATAATTCCGTTATCTCTTGAATAAATTCTTAAATTCGATAAACTAAAATATATGGCAATTACTAAATCGGCCAAAAAGGCTTGGCGACAAAGTTTAAAGAGAAGGAAAAAAAATCTACTTTACAAAGAAAAGATAAAAAATCTCATCAAAGAGGTGAGAAATTTGGTTTTGGGAAAGAAAACAGAGGAAGCGAAAAAATTATTACCCCGGGTTTATAAAATTTTGGACAAAGCGGCAAAAGAAAGGGTAATAAAGAAAAATACAGTAGCCAGAAAAAAATCGAGAATAACAAAATTGCTCTCGCGAATAAAAAGCGAATCTTAAGCAAATAATAAGCTAATTTTTCTATTCGTTTTATATTCGTTTGAAATTCGTTTATTATTAGCGAGCTAAATTTCGGCAATTAACAAATCAAGTGCTGTTTCTGGATCAATCTTGCCGGTTTTAATACCGAGGTCTACCTGAAAAATTTTTTGGTAGATTTTTTTTAGTTCTTCGAGAGAAAATTTTTTTGACTGTTGAATTGCTTTTCTGATGACATAGGGATGCATTTTTAGTTTCTCGCTAAGTATTCGCATATCATTCGTATATAATTCGCGTCTTAATTCAGATGATTTTATTATAAGCAGATTCCGAAATTGGAAATTAATCATTGCTAATAAATAAGCAGGGGAATCACCTTTTTCCAAATGCTCTTTCATCAAAAAAAGAGCTTTTCTTTTATTTTTGGCAGCAATGGCATCAATGGTTTTAAAAATATCGGTTTCGATTTTCGGTTTTACTAAAAGTTCGATGTCTTTTCTTTTAATTTCTTTCCCGGGGCTATAATTTACTAATTTTTTAATTTCATTTTCCATTTGCCATAAATCATTACCGACAAAATCTAAAAGTAAATTTAGGGCTTCGGGTTCAATTCGGGCTGAATATTTTTGAAATTCTCTTTTGACCCAGTTTTTCAAAAAAATTCCTTCCAACAAGTTAAATTTCTGGAATTTTGCCTCTTTTTTTAATTCTTTCGCCAAAGGAGTATTTTCATCAATTTCCTCTTCGTAAATCAAGATGATCTCTTTTGATCTTGAGATTTCTCTCAAATTCTTCAAAAAATCATTTTCGATTTTGGAATTAAAAAAAAGATTTTTCAAAACCATCAATTTTTTCTCTTTAAACATCGAAAAGGACTTAAAGGCGTCCCGAAAATCCTCGAAACTGTCTTCTTTAAAATCAAAAAAAATCAAGCTTAATCCACTTTTGTGGATTTTTTTATAATGTTCGATTATTTCATTCAATTTTTGCTTTGACCTGTAAGTATCAGGTCCGTAAAGAAAAATAATCATGGCCCTATTATATTTAGATTTTTTAGATTAAGATTTACTTCCGTGGTATTTTCTCCGTATCTAAATAAAATAAATATAAATCTAATTCGGCTAAATTCAAATTAAGAGATTCTGCAATATTTCTCAATTTTTCTTCTATTTCTAAATATATCTTTTTTGTAAGCGTTTTAGGAATTTTGTCTATAATTTTTCTCTCTTCTAAGATTTTTAAAACATGCCTATCTAAAATAGCGAAGTTCTTAAATCCTAGGTTTCTTAAAAAGTGCGAGGATTCTTTCCATTTAATTCCTTTTATGTTTTTTACTAACCATTTTCTTGCTTCAAAATCTTTTTTAGTTTTAACAATAAAATCAATTTCTCTAATAAATTTTCTATCCGAAACAATATAACTTGCTTTTTTATTATAAAATCTACAACTTAACCTTTTTAGTTCTTTTTTTAATTTATCCTCTGAAAATAAAAGAAAATTTTTATAAATTTGTTTCCAAACTTCATAAGTTTTTTTTATTGAAGTGTTAGCAACTAAAATACAAAAGCATAATTCAATAAATTTTTGTTTTGGGCTAATATTGAAATTTTCCTTGAATTCTTCGAGTTTCTTGTTTGCTTCTCCTCCTATTTTTATTTTTAGATTTTCTATTTCTTTTATTAGATTGTTAGTCACCGAAACTAAATTAACTTCTATGAAGAATAAAATCGATGTCAAGAACAGTTAATACTTTATCTCCATCCAAATCTCCTTTATCTAATGTTCCAGCACATTTATGACAATTATAAATTGTTTTTAAATATTTTTTTTCTAATAGTGATGGGATAAAGTCATAAAATTTTTTCTCATTTGAATATTTTGATTTAAAAAATTCATAAAGACCCATTGTCCCTTTAGTAGAATTACATTTTCTGCACGCCCATATCTGATTATGAATCTGGTGTATTACCTTACAGGTTTTACACTCAGGTTTAATACATAAGGACCTAGGCACGATATGTTCTTTATGAATATCGTACTCCGTTCCGCAATATATACATTTCTTTTCGGATTGGATAAACTGCCAGTCTTCGCGCGTAATCTCAGACCAAGACTTAATACCGTTTCTCAGTTCTAGAAATGTCCTTTTTATAAAACCATAGTGCTTTAGTTTCGCCTCTTTGCCGTTCGGGACTGTAAATGCACTTCTAGCAATAATTTTTGCATATTGATAAAAAATCAAGTTGCGTATTGTTTTTACTTCCCTATCTGGATTATGTTGTATCATAGATAATAAATGGTTAATTAAAAATTATTTTGAAAAGTAATTAAAAGATGAGCAGATATGTTTAAGTATACATTTTTCGCAAAGAGGCTTTCTTGCCAGACAAATTTTTCTTCCGTGTTCTATAATAAGAGAACTAAATTCCCCCCAGTGTTTTTTAGGTATTATCTTCATTAAATCTTGTTCGATTTTTTCCGGGTCATAATTCTTCGATAAGCCTAATCGTTGCGATAGTCGCCTTACATGTGTATCTACGGCGATCCCCTCCATTTTGTTAAAGGCGAAGGTGAGAACAATATTTGCGGTCTTTCTTCCAACCCCTGGTAAAGTTATCAAATGTTCCATTTTTTGTGGCACTTTTCCATTAAATTCCGTTATTATTTTCTGACAGGTAGCAATTATATTTTTTGCTTTGTTTTTATAAAACCCTGTTTGTCTTATATCGTCTTCAAATATTTTTAAATCAGCGTTCGCATAACCTTTTGCGGTTCTATATTTTTTAAAGAGATCTCTTGTTACCATGTTTGTCCTTTCATCAGTACATTGTGCCGAAAGAATAGTTGCGACTAAAAGTTCCAGTGGATTGCTAAAATTTAGAGCAAGTTTAGGGGAAGGATACTCTTTTTTTAATAATTTAATAATTGTCTCAGCTCTTTTTTTATGTTGAGCCATATTACTAAAAATCTAGTCTTGTGGGGTGGTATTGATATTATACAAAAGGAGGTTTACCACCAACTATTAAAAGTTTTTGATTGAGTTTTTATTCCTAGCTTTGTTTCTAAAATCTTTATTACTTTTTCTAAATCCTTCTTCGAACAAATTATACTTTCCTCAACATAGTGTGCAATCAAATCATTTAAATCGCCATAACCCCATCGTTTTTGTAATTCCTTAAAATTTCTTACCTCGTTGATAATAAGTTTCAAACAAGATTTGTCTATCATATACTTTTAAATTTTAGATAAATTTTCGACCTTTTATTGTATTTTGTTTATGCTTTTTAAAATCGGCCCAAACATTCTCGATCTTCCGACCGAGTATCTCTTTAGCTTAGTCTTTCACTATGGTTTCTACTTCTGGTAACTCTGGCATATATCAAGAAACCCCGCCCTCTAAGCCTGATAAATTACATGTAGCACAGAGGACGGGGTCTTTGTTTAAATCTCTAACAATTGTTTCTACTTCGGGTAGTTCCGGCATATGCGCTTCGCTTAATCAAAAATTAATAATTGATAATACATAATTTAAATTATGTATTATTTATTATAAATTATTAATTATTCCAGGACGGTTTTTATTTTGTCGATGATTTCCCGAGGAGTGAAATGGGCTTTAATCATATAATCATTTGCCCCTAATTTTAAACCTCTTTCGATTTCCTCCCTTTGGCCAAGATTAGATAGGATAATCACCGGAATCTCTGCCAATTTTTCATCTGCTTTCATCCGCGATAAAACCTCAAAACCATCAACCCCAGGTAGAATAAGGTCGAGCAAAATTAAATCTGGTTTTTCGGTTTTAATTTTCTTTATTCCCTCTTCGCCATCGATTGCCTCGGAAATATTATATCCTTCCTTCAACAATTTTTGGGCAATTAATTCCCTCAAGAATTTATCATCTTCAACAATGAGAATAGTTTTTGCCATAAATTCAATTAAAATTATTTTTTATCGACCAATTTGCTGAACTACTTTATTAATGATTTGGGGGAGGTCGAATTCAATTTTGATAATCCAATCCTTGGCTCCCAATTCCTGAGCCCTTTTCAATTCAAAAGAATCGCCAGCCTCAGACATCACAATAATGGGAATTCTTTTTAAGGCGGGGTTTTTATTTATTTCTTCCATCACTCCCAGACCGCTAATTTTGGGTATTTCCAGATCAAGTAAAATAAGATCTGGCCAAATCTCTTTTATTTTTTTTAATCCTTCTTCTCCGTCTCTTGCTACCTCAATATCGTAACCTTCCTTTTCCAATTTTTTCTGGAGTAAATCGATGATGATTCCTTCGTCTTCAAGAATGAGAATCCTTGGCATATTATTTTATTTTACCCCGTTAGAAAATTTATGTAAACAGAGCTAATAATTTTATTCTTGGTATTTTTCTAACGGGGCTTACCCCTTTTTAGAGGCAAGGTAAAATAAAAAGTTGACCCTCTTCCTTCTTCTGATTCAAACCAAATTTTTCCCCCATGGGCTTCGATAATGTTTTTAGTAACAAACAAGCCCAGACCCGAACCTTCGGTTTCCATTCGGATAGCATTGACCCCCCGAAAGAATTTGGTAAAAACTCTGGGCTGTTCACCCCGGGGAATCCCAATTCCGCTATCTTCGATCTTAAATTGGATTTCATTTTCTAAAAGTCCTAGAGAAATAATAATCTTCCCCCCGGAAAAGATATATCTGACGGCATTATCTAAAAGATTTTCAATCGCAATTTTTATTTTTTCTTCATCCATTAAAATTTTTGGTAATTTTTTTTCTGGTTTTTTAAACTCGAATTTAATATTCTTTCTTTCAATTTCTCCTTTATAAGAATCGATTGCCGATTGAGTAATTTCGACTAAATCATAAGATAAAAGTTGGTAAATATATCTCCCTTCTTCAATTCTGGTAACATTCAAAAGGTCATTAATGAGAGTAATCATTCTTTCATTGGATTTGTAAGTTTTTTCCAGAAAATCGCTCTGTTCCTTGTTTAATTTTCCTAAATCTCCATCCAAAAGCATTCTTAGGGTCCATTTGATGGCTGAAAGAGGGGTTCTTAATTGATGGGCGGAAAGAGAAACAAATTCGGTTTTAATCCTCTCAACGGTTTTCTCTCTGGTAATGTCGTGTAAAATAATTAAGGTACCCATTTTTTCTTTTTCATTCATCAAGGGCGAAATTGTCACTTGCAAAATCAAATTTTTTTTCAGGGGAAGTTCTTTTCTAAAAATTTTCTCAGTTTTTTGTTCCAGAAGATTAGCCAAAGATTCAAAAATGGGAATTTTTGTCAACTCCGAAATCGGTTTATCGATTAACTCATCGGCCTTTATGTCAAAAAATAATTCGGCCTGGGGATTAATCAAAAAAAGTTTATTTTCCTCATCCAAAACTAAAATTCCGTCACTAAAACTTTCAATAATGGTTAGATTTTGATCTTTTCCCTCTTTGATTTTCTTTCTCACTTCCTGATTAATAGTTGATTTCTGAAATTTTTTCATCTCGGTAATTTTTTCCTCCAACTCCTTTTCTTTTTGTTTTTCCTGATCCAGATTTTCTTTTAAAACCAATGCCTCTTTTATTTTTTTTTCCATTTCTTTTTCCCAAACTGCCCTTGTTCTTCTAAATTCCTCTTCCCTCTGGAACTGCTGGTTTTCTTTTCCCATTAATTCTTCGGTTTTTCCTTTGAGGGTTTCGAGGATATTTTCCGAACTTTTTGAAAGATTTTCTCCAAAAAAAACTGAGCAAATTAAAATAGCCGAGGTCAAAGAAAAATTAAGAAAAAAAGGGGGAGGGAAGTAATAATTTAAAATCCGAAAATAGACCAAAATCCCAAAAGAAAAGTATCCAATGAACAAAATCAAAGAAATGATTCGGGGATAAATTCTCTGGCTAAAAGTAAAATAGGAAAATATTATATAGAAGATGGCTAAAAGAAAGAAAAAGAGGGGATGAATTAAATAACCAATTTCAAAGAGGAGTAAAATTTCAATTAATTGGTGGGCAAAATAACTCGAGTTTACTCGAGGAGCCCTTTCTTTTTGCCAAATTTTTAGGGCAGAAATTTCCGAAATAAGAGTCGCAAATAAAAAAAGGATAAAAATTGCAATAACCGACCAAGCTAAAGAAATCCCGATTAGTTTAGAAAATAAAAAAAAGGTTAAAAAAAGAAAAAATAGAAAGAGGCGAACCCGATTGGTAAAACGGATGTTTTGAACTAAAATTTCTTCCATTTTTTTATTTTACCCCGTTAGAAATCTAAGTTCAATCTAATTCAATAGGTGAAGGAAAATAATTTCTAACGGGGTTTACCACAATTAGGGTAAACTTTCCTGCCCGCCATCGGCCTACGCCTCAGGCGTTGGCAGGCGGGCGATTAAACTAAAAAATTCGAGGCCTTTAAGAATTTTGATTACTTTTTCTCGGTCGTAATTTTTCCATTCCCCTTTTTTAAAATCGAAATCGATTTCGATATTTTGATTAATTTTGGCTAAATTCTTGGAAAAGAAGGCCTGGTCTTTGTATTCTAATAATTTATTCTTTAGATCGGGTTTTAATTTTTGGGCTCTTTCAGTTTTTTCTTCTAATTCTTGATAAAGATTTTCCAAATTTTCGAATTCTTGCAAAAGTTTAATAGCTGTTTTTTCACCGATGCCGGGAACGCCGGGAATATTATCTGAAGGATCGCCTTTTAAGGCCTTAAAATCAACAAGCTGTTCAGGTAAAAGAGCGTATCTTTCTCTAACTGCCCTTTCGTCATACAAAATTGTATCTTTGACTCCCTTTTTTAAAGTGTAAACTTTGGTATGGGGATTAATTAATTGGAGTGTGTCCAAATCGCCACTTAAAATAATAGTTTCAATTTCCGGTAGAATTTGCCCCGCACCAGAAACTTCGTTTCGGTGCGGGACTAGTCCAGCACCGAGCCCCGAAGTAGAGCAAAGCTCACTTCGGGACTGTCCAGCACCGAGCTCTGCTCTGGTGCTGGGCTTCGCTCTGGTGCTGGGCTTTTTGGGAGCTAATCTGGAGATAGTTCCAATAAGATCATCGGCTTCGTAGCCCTCTTTTTCAAAAATAGGCACATTGAAGGATTTTAAAATCTCCTTGACTTTGGGAATTTGATTATAAAGTTCGTCCGGAGCTTTAGGTCTGGTGGCTTTGTATTCTTTGAATTCCTTGTGGCGAAAAGTTAGGGCTGGAAAATCAAAAGTTGCCACCACAAAATCGGGCTTAAATTCCCGCAAGACCTTAAAGAAAACTAATAGAAATCCATAAACCGCATTAACCAATTCGCCCTTTTTGGTGCTCAAAGGAGGGAGGGCGTGATAAGCCCGATGTATAATAGAATTTGAATCGATAACAATTAACCTTTTTTTCTCCATTTTTAGATTACACCGGTCAGACCGGTGTCAGTTTTATTTTAACATAATTTTTCTTTCATTTTTATTGGCGAATTGAAATTTTAGAATTAAAGTTCCTTTAGGTAGGATTTTTCGAATTCGGTCGGCCCATTCAATCGCAACAATATTTTGGGGAGTAGAAACAATTTCTCTAAATCCCAAATCCAAAATTTCTTTTGGCTTTTTAATCCGATAACAATCGATATGATAAAAACTCGCGAATTTACACGAATTTGAGCACGAATCTGCACTAATTTTAAATTTTTTAATAATAACGAAGGAGGGACTCAAGATTTTTTCTTTAATTCCCAGACCCTTGGCAAAACCCTGTAAAAAAGTGGTTTTCCCTCCTCCCAGATCTCCAATTAAACCTAAAACTAAAGCTGTTTTTGTGAAAGTTTTTAAAAACTCTCTGGCTAAAATTTTCCCTATTTTTTTGGTTTGAGAAGAACTCTTAGTCAAAATTTTAGAATATTTGACCATTTTTTAAAAATGAGATAGAATGAATAATCTAATCAGGTTATCAAAAATCTTTTGAGCGAAGGCGGGCTGTGAAGGGAGCATTTCGCAGCCGAGCCCCGAAGGAAATTTGAATTTTTCTTTAAGGATCATTGAGGCTCGGCGAGAAATAGCAACGGCAGGAAATAAATTTTGTTTCACTACTTAGCCGATTGCGTGCTCCCTGAACAGCCTGCCGAGCGAAATTATTACCAAATTGGTTAGCAATTACAACTATCTTGATTTTAAAGGATTTTTGAATTTATGGAAATAGCAAAAAAAATCACCGGCCAGGTTGTGGTTCCAGAATCAATTTTCAAAGAGGTAAAAACCCTTCCCCAATTTAAAAAGAAGGTTGAAGAGTTTTTGACTTCCAATGTGACCCAACTCCTGGAAGCAATTTTGGGAGGGGCAATTTCTTTGGATGCCTCGGATATCCATACCGAACCGGAGGAAAAAGAGATAAAACTAAGGTTAAGATTAGATGGAATTTTACATAATGTTTTAAATTTTAATTTTAAAATCTACCAAACCCTTCTCTCCAGAATCAAACTTCTTTCCGGGCTAAAATTAAATGTGGCTGATCGACCCCAAGATGGTCGATTTACTATTTTGATGGGAAAAGTAGTAATTGAAATCAGGGCTTCGACCTTACCGGCTGAATATGGCGAGTCAATTGTTTTGCGTCTTTTAAATCCCAAGAGTTTAATTGAAATGGAAAAATTAGGATTGAGAAAAGATTTAATCAAAATTTTTGAAAGGGAAATCAAGAAACCAAATGGAATGATTATTGTCACCGGTCCCACCGGTTCAGGAAAAACAACTACTCTTTATGCCATTTTGAAAAGGATTAATAGCCCGGAAATAAAAATTATCACTATTGAAGACCCGATCGAATATCATTTGGAAGGAATTTCCCAAACCCAGGTTGATCCGACAAAGGGCTATGATTTTGCCCGCGGTTTAAAATCAATTATGAGACAGGATCCGGATGTTATTTTGGTTGGAGAAATTAGAGATTTAGAAACGGCTGAAATTGCCTGCCAGGCAGCCCTAACCGGCCATTTAGTTTTTTCAACTTTACACACTAACGATGCTGCCGGGGCGGTAGCCAGATTGGTTGATCTGGGCGTCCGTCCGGTTTCCATCGCTCCGGCCATTAATATGGTTGTTGCCCAAAGATTGCCAAGAAGGGTTTGCTTAGATTGCGTCAAGTTTGTTGAACCCTCAAAAGAAGAATTGGAAAAAATCAAAAAGAGTTTGGCCGGAGTGAAAAAAGTGGTTTTACCTCCTTCTTTCTTTACCTCATCCATTAAGATTCCCAAGGCGGTCGGTTGCCAAAATTGTAATCTCACCGGCTATCGGGGGAGGGTAGGAATTTTCGAAACATTTTTAGTTGATGATGAAATGGAAAGGTTTATTCTAACCAATCCTTCGATTGTCGATATGAGAGAATTGGCCATCAAAAGGGGAATGATTTTGATGCATCGAGATGGGTTGATTAAAGTTTTAGAAGGAGTAACTACTATTGAAGAAGTAGAAAGAGTAACTGGAGAGGAATGATGTATTCTCACGGGCGCTTTCGCAGTATGCGAACAGCCCGCCTTCGTCCTTCGGACTTCGGCAATGCGAACGGGCACATGCGAATGCGCTGTTCGCATGCATAAAAAAGACCCTAGGGCTGGGGGCCAGACCTTGGTTTAAAACAGCAAAGTTCAGAATTTTCCCGAGGAGCGGCCCAGCCATCGCCCGCCTAAATTTCGTCACCAAAACCAGTAATCACAATGATCAACAAATAATTCTCGCTCAAATAGGGTTTTACAAATAGATGAAGAAATTTTGGCGGGCAAGCCAGACCGTCCGACTAAGAAAAACCCCGCAGCCCCCAGCCCTAAGGCCCATTATGACATCTTAGTATAGCAGATTATTTTAATTTTGTCAAGTACCGAACTAATTTTATCAGCGGGGAAGCAAACCCTCAAAATATGAAAAAAATTCTGGCTATCTCAATTCTTTTTTTATTTTCTTTTTTTCCTTTTCTTTCACAAGCCGCTGATTTCCCAAAAATAGTAATTAACGAATTCCTGCCCTCTCCTGCCGGCTCGGATGCCACTGAAGAATGGATCGAGATTTTTAATCCCAATGATTTCGAAGTCAATCTTTCTGGCTGGAAAATTCAAGATACAATCGGAAAAACAAAAATTTATACTTTCCCAAAAGAAACAAAAATTTCGGCTAAAGGATTTTTGGTTTTGAAAAGACCGGTTAGCAAAATTACTCTAAATAACGAGGGCGACGGATTAAAACTTACTGACTCCGATGGAAAAACCATTGATGAAATCTCTTATCAGAAAGCCGAAAAAGGGAAATCTTATAACAAAACCCCATTAGAATCTTCCAAAGAAGATCTAACGGGGCAGACAGATTCGGGCTGGATCTGGAGCAATAATTTAACTCCGGGTTCAGAAAATATTGTTCCAGTTCAAAAAGAAAAACCTTTAGAACTCGCTGAAGAAAAGGGATTGGCGGCAATCGGTGAGCAGATTCCAAGAGAAACTTCTTTTTCCCCCTTATTAGTTGCTTTAGGAATTGCTATTTTTTCCGGGATAATAATTTTGATTCTCAAAAGAAAAATTAGTTCAAAGAACAAAATAGAATAGGGTTTTTGAATTTCGTCGCAAGGCAACGATTTCTCGCCCTCGCCCCGTCAGACGTGGCGAGACCCCGCACCATTCGGTGCGGGGCATGGTTTTTCTTTTGGGTTTTGTATAGAAAATAAAAACAGAGGTCGGACCTCTGTAATTTTTAAAATCTTAATCCGAAAATTATTTTTTATTTTTTCAT
>Ga0210049_1001780_pt1 | contig 20308 bp, 12 predicted proteins | sample CryGeyCG2014_300_2_FD_183964 | JGI IMG/M metagenome (GOLD analysis project Ga0210049, IMG submission 183964) | Groundwater microbial communities from aquifer - Crystal Geyser CG06_land_8/20/14_3.00 (SPAdes) (version 2) | ecosystem: Environmental > Aquatic > Deep subsurface > Groundwater | place... | reverse complement strand
AGTTGATAGGTTGATAGGTTGATGAGTTTATAGGTTAAAGGAACACAGATTCATAATTCATAAACATTTCCTATCAATTCATCCACTTATCAACCCATCAACTATTCAACTTATCAACTTTTTGTGTCTTCGTGCCTTTGTGGTGAGTAGTTACGAATTATCAAAAACGAGCGATGTCCCCGGTTTTCCCCACCAGAAACCACAATCTGAGAAGATGCAGCTCATCATAGCTCACCTGTCCGTCTAAGGCATCAAAAACCGGCTTCAATCGCTCAGTACCCATTCTGTCAAATGCGTTAAAGGCTGCCTCCCTTTGCTCAGGGGAAATGGTTAAAAGGGTAAGAAATTCATCACTATAGCGGAGTGAAGAGCCCTCTTCTGTTATATATTTATACAAATGACTAATAATAGTATTTGGTTTAACGGAAAACTCGGCTGTAAGTTCTTCAATGGATTTCCCGGAATTAAACCCTTCGCCAACAAGAATATGCCTGTGTTTTCCAATTTTCTCAGAGGAAACAAATGAAACAGCCTTTATTAGCTTAAACTTCTCTTCAATATGATGTGTCTGGCAATATTGACAGAGTAATTCAAGGAAAATATTGCCATATTTTTCAAATTTTATGGCTCCAACCCCATGCAATTGAAACAAAGCCTCCCCTGATTGTGGGAAAAATGTTGCCATTTCAATTAGCGTTTTATCAGGAAAAATGACATAGGGTGGAACGCTGGTTTTGTCAGCCAACTCCTTGCGTTTTTGTCGCAATTGCTCAAACAATACCTTATCATAGTCGTACTCTTCCTTCTTGCCCCGAGTATAAGTATCTTTTTGTTCCTCTAACATTCCAAAAACATGGTTCTTTCCTTGCAGCACCTCCCATGCCTGTGGGGTAAGCCGCAGGCCACCAAACTCCATATCCTGCCTCAATAACCCTTTTTGAAGGAATTGCCGTGATAAATAAAACCACTGTTGTTTTGAATATTCCATGCCAATAGCATAGGTGGATAATTTATCATGGTTGAAGTTGATGATTTTCTGGGATTTTGACCCCCGCAGAACATCAATGATATGACTTGTTCCAAACAATTCACCTGTGCGTTTTACGCATGATAAAAATTTTTGAGTTGGAATAGTAATATCAACAAGTTCGTGCTCTGGTGATGAACAATTATCACACATCTCACAAGAGGGCAATGAATATTGCTCACCAAAGTATCTCAGCAAGGGAATACGGCGACATTCATTGGTTTCCGCAAATCCAACCAAGGCATTGAGATGAATATTGGCAATGCGTTGCTCTTTTTCATCCTTCTGGTTAATGAAATATTTTATTTTAATAATATCCCCATAGCTGAATAACAAAAGACAATCTGCCCTCAAACCGTCTCTTCCTGCCCGTCCAATCTGCTGATAATAACCTTCAATATTTTTGGGCAGATTATAATGCAGGACAAAACGAACATTGGGCTTATTTATTCCCATCCCAAAGGCAATGGTTGCCACCATAATCTGAATGTCATCTCTGATAAAAAGCTCTTGATTCTGATGCCTTTCTTCATCAGATAACCCAGCATGATATGGCTTCACGGAAAAGCCTGCATTTTTTAACACTCCAGCCAGTCCATCCACCTCTTTACGGGTTAAACAGTAGATAATCCCTGACTGATTTGGAAATTTTTCAAGAAATTCAATCGTTTGCTTAACAGGATTGATTTTTTGAACAATCTGGAGAAAGAGATTTTCCCTGTTAAAGCTGGCAATAAACTCATTGGATGTTTCAAAATGCAGGCAATCCTTTATGTCCTGTTGTATTCTCGGCGTTGCTGTAGCTGTTAATGCCACACAAACGGCTTTGGGAAATTGTAGCCGAACCCCAACAATTTTCCTGTATTCAGGACGAAAATCATGTCCCCATTCTGAGATGCAATGTGCCTCATCAATGGCTATGCAATCCACCTTTCTGTTCGATAATATCTCTAATGTTTTTGGCATCAATAAGGTTTCAGGGGCAAGATACACCAGCCTTGCCTCATTTTTCATAATACAGGCTATATTATTCTGATACTCTGAATATGATATGATGCTATTTAAGGCAACAGCCTTAATGCCAAGCTCTCTCAGTTGTCCAATTTGATCGCTCATCAATGAAATCAACGGAGAAACAACAACGGTTAATCCCTCAAATAGCAATGCAGGGATCTGATAGCACAGAGATTTCCCACCACCAGTGGGCATGATAATCAGTGTATCCCTTCGTTTAAGGATATTCTCAATAATTTCCCGCTGAAGTGGTCGAAATTCTTCGTATCCAAAAATATTTTTAAGATGAATTTTTGCTTGATTAATCATTTTTTTATAGGACAATAGTTTATTGTTGTGTGTATACTCAAGTGGGACATAAAATATTAGACAATTTATGCTTCTATTTGAAATACTTCCTTAACTCCTCTTCTTCCTTGCCTTGTTCCACGAGATAAAATTCCACATTATCATTAATTTGTCCAAATCCCATCCGTTCATAATGACAAATAGCTTTTTGCTTTTTCTGCTCAGTCATGATATTCAAGACTTTCTGTTTGTAAATAGTGTCAGGATTTCCGATTAACTGCTCACCCTTGCTTTCAAGAATATAAACAAGTTCTAACTCATTGTTATTGTTTTTTCTGGCAGCAATAAAATCTGGACATAACCTGTACTTTTGCCATCCTTGAATAGAGTACCAACCCCTTGAAACTTTATTACGAAACCACCAGAGAATTTTTTCCTGTTTATCAAGAATATCACCAACTTTTCGTTCAAGACTATTCATTGAAAAAAGTTCAACATCTTCAAACAGATAATACTTGTACGGGTTAGGCATCCGTCCGACTACAATATTTTCTTCACTGGGAATCCTGAATCCGAGTTCTTTAATATCTGATACCGCAAGGACTATTTTATTAGAATTGAGATAGCCTATAAAAAGGCTTTCTTCTCCCTTTAGCTTTACTTCTAAAAGCAAATTATATAGAAATGCCGATATATAGCCAAAATTCTCTTCAACCTTTTCATTACCGATAGTTTTAATAAGTATTTCAGTGTGAGATGAGGCTATTTTTCGGGCATAAAATGGATTTTCCATCAATTCAGCATATCGCCGGGTTAAATAATCAATGTTGATTTCTTTCATTTGGTTAATTTCTGAATGTTCGTACTTTGTAGAAACCTTGCTTTCTACATCCAAAGTTACAATAATTGATCGCCGTTCTTTTGTTTCATCACTGAAAGAGTCTTCTAACCGTTTTATGACCTCATTGGTAATGGTGAATGACGAGTAATCGATAAATGGTTTAATGTCAAGTTCATAAGAAAAACACCGTTTTTTGTTACCCTTGCCTATCATCACCCAGATAGGAAGATAAAATACATTATCATATTCTCTGAACTCCTTGCGAATTTTCACTGTTTTTGTTTTGTTAATCATTTCATTATCACTAACTTTAATTTTGGGAACAAGATCTTCCAGTCCCTCTCTTTTGAATCCGGCATCTACTTTCTCAAGAATTGACCGGGTATCACCTTTGGAATAATAAACGAAACTTTCATCAAGTTCAGGTACACCCGTTTTTCTGGCAAAGGGTTGGCGAAGGATTCGACCAACAAGTTGAGTAAGCCCGTTATCTGAATTAACATTTGGAATAATACCAAGAATATAAGCAAATGAACAATCCCAACCCTCTCGCAAGGCATATTTAGTGATGATATATCTGATATTACAATCCAAAGCAAAAAGGTTTACATCTTCAATGTCATTCTGAGAGCTGGTCTTAAGAGCTATTTCATCCGAGTTTATTCCAAGTTTGCCAAGAAACTCCTTGACATCCAAGCTGTGGACAGTATCTTTACCTCGTTGATCATTTCCTGTTGACTCAACTTGAATCAACGCTATAGGACGAATGTAAAGCCCTGAGCTTTGTCTGTACTCAATAGCCTTTTTTTCAAGCTTGTCCCTGTGCTCTTTGATTTCTTGCAGCATTGTTTTCCAGTCGTCTTCTTTGCGACCAGAAGGTGGGATAATGTGCATATCTAATTTGACCATATCCTCATTTTTTAGTTCAAGCCCGGTAATGGTAACAAGAATATTCATTTCCGTTTTTGGTGTGGCAGTAAGTCCCAAAACCATTTCAGGATTGAGTCCATCAATGGTTTTTCGTGCCATATCAGAAAAAACTTTATGAATTTCGTCAATGATGATAAATGGTTTAGAAAGACGAATAGCATTTCCAAGACTTGTTTTTACAATATGTCCAAACACTGCTGGTAGATCATCAAGGTTTGGGCAATTTTTTTTCAGTTCTGCGTGAAGGTCATAGCGGTTATCCTGTGGAAAAAAACTCTCAAATCCACCTGAATCCTGAAATACCTTGAGGGCTTCTTTTCCGTTTTGACGGCTGATGGATTGAATCATTACAAACAAGATAACCAGATTTTCCTCAATATCATGTATGGTAAGCCGTTGCCCTTTTTCCAGAATCAGGGTTTTGTTTCCACTTGCCTGATCAAGGAGTTGCCTCAAGGGGTTTGCCTTGTCACGGAGTTTCTGTACAGTTTGGGAATATATCGTTTCACTGGGAACAATCCACACAACAAGCCCACATCGTTTACGGGCAAAGATGTTTTGATATTCGCGGATAGCTTCCACCGCAAGAAGTGTCTTACCGCCACCAGTTGGTACTTTCATAATGATACGGGGATAGTATTCACCAAGTCCGTTAGTGCAGCGGTCTTTGTATTCCTTGACCACTGTCTGAAATGTCGTTTGTACCCAATTCAGAACATGCCGCATCTCGATAGGCAATGCCTTTTTGGCGGTATCGAAAGCATCCTTGGTTTCTCTTGCTTTGCCGTAAAATGATTTGAGTTCGGATACAACCTTGACCTGATAATCTTTTAGAAACACGCTACACCCCCAATCGATGAAAGAGATTGTATGGTATACCTACGAAATCAATGTTTTTCTCTTTCATGTAGTCTTCTTCAAGAAAACAAGCCGGGGTGTAAACGATGATTTTTTTCTTCGGGTGCTTGGCAGTGATATTTTCAGCAAGGCTTAAATTAAGTGCCATGCGAGTTAGCTCATCAAAATTCTGTTTATAAACAAGATAGATGACGAAATTGCTATGTTCACCCACAAAGCAGGATTCTTCGTTAATGGCAGATTTGTTTTTGGGACTTTCTCCTGTGCAGAGGTAGTACACATATTCAGCAAATTGATTGAATGTTGGCAGGTTGCCGGAAAGCAGGGTCTCGGCGTCAATAGGAATACCAACCTTGAAATATTGAAAGCCGGAATCGTAACCATATTTTTCAATGGCTCGTTTTACTCGTTCGCGGGTAATGTCTTTGCAGATATTTTTATCAGGCTCGGTCGCTGTTGATTCGGACATTTGAATGAGAATACATTTGCGGTTGCCGCCGTCTTCTTTGTTTAAGTCCATAACGGCGTGGGCGGTGGTGCCGGAACCGGAGAAGGAGTCGAGAACTATCGAATCTTTTTTATTGCCTTCAATAAATTGTATAACTCTTTTTACCAAATCAATGGATTTTGGATTATCGAATACCTTTTTGCCGAAGATAGCTTTAACTTGACTACTTCCACTAGGTTTTAAATCATTCCAGTGTGTACTTGCTAATTTACTTTCAGATGGGGCTATATAATGTTCCGGTTTCCCATTTAAAGAAAGTCGTAAAAGATCAATGTCATCTCCATTTTCTGATATATACTTTTTATACCAATTATCTATTTCTTCCTGTGTTATCGTTTTTGGTTTTTTATTTAACTCATCAAGCAATTGGTTGTAATTATCAATAGCTACTAAACTCCGTCCCTTTCCCCATCTCCATTGTCCTGTCTCTGGAGTTATACCAAATACTTCATACCTCATTGAAGGGCGATCAGTCCCTCGCCAATGATTATTCCAACTACCATCTTTCCCGTTTTCTAATTCAATTTCAAATTTCGTAAACTTGAAGTCTTCATCTTTGGTATAAATTGCAACATATTCACAGCCATAATTTAACCGATCAACTGTTTCAAATTGTGCCTGAACACTTTTAATACCACGACGAATAATAGCTATATTTCTAAAGTTTTTCTCACCAAAGATTTCATCCATTATTTGTAATAAGTCTTTCAACTCATTATCATCAATGCTAATAAAAATCGCCCCATCCTCCGCCAGCAATTCCCTCAGCAGTTTCAATCTTGGCACCATCATACAGAGCCATTTATCATGCCGTGTCAAATCATCCTTTCCCACTTCCCTGCCCAACCATTCCTTGAACATAGGATTGTTGACATTGTCGTTATAAACCCAGCCTTCATTTCCCGTATTATACGGCGGATAAATATAAATACATTTTACTCTTCCTGCGTATTGCGGAAGCAAGGATTTCAGAGCAAGGAGATTGTCTCCCTCGATGATAAGATTGCCATTCGCCTTTTCCGGTTGGAAATGTAGATGTTCCACCTCGTTCAGTGTATGATAAGGTATGGAAAGATGATGATTCCAGATGATATTCTTGCCTTTGAATTGTAATGTTGGCATTGATAACTCCTAATATTAGAGATTTTTTAATTCACTCAGCTTTTTCTATGTTTGCTATCTGTTTTTGTCCCCGCAGGCACCGAAACATCTGTCATTTAACGAATTGGAAAATCCGTCCTCCACCCGCAAACCCTGCTATCCAAGCTAAACACCTGCCCAGAGATACCAGTCATCTGGCTAAGATTGACGATAAAAGAAGCGGTCTCATCCAAACTTGAGAGCTTGTGCAAAACACTCATCTTTTTTGCCTGTTCTTTTGCTTTGACCGCAGATGCACCCATATCAGTCAAAAGGTAGCCGGGCAGAACAGCATTTACCCTGACATTATATTCTCCAAGTTCTTTAGCAGCAGACATTGTTAGCCCCAATATGCCTGCCTTTGATGCTGCATAGGCTGACTGACCTTTTTGTCCTCGTATTCCGGAAATTGATGAAATATTGATGATATGCCCATCGCATTGTTTGGACATTACCTCGGCTACAGCCTGTATACATATGAAGGTACCAGACAGGTTGGTAGTTATTATCTCTTGCCATGAATTATCTGAGGTTTTAATTAGCAGGTTATCATTGACCACGCCAGCGTTATTTATCAGCACATCTATTCTGCCCCATGATGATAACACCATATCTATCATGGCATTTACTTCGCATGGCTTTGACACATCAGCCTTGATTGCCTTTACTTCCCTGCCATTTTCCATTAATCTTTGAGCTATTTCTTCTGCTTTTGTCTTATTTTTATTGTAATTAACTACCACAGAAAACTGAGCATCACTAAAGTATTGGACAAGCCTTGCCCCCAGTCCCCTTGATGCCCCGGTAATAATTACTACCTTACTCATCTACGGTTAATTCAAGGTCTTTTATAATCTGCAAATTCTCCTCTGGTGCCCTTCCAGTGGTAGTTAGATAATTACCAATCATTATGCCGCTGGCTCCAGCATAATAAATCCAGCTTTGAATATCCCTCAAAACTATCTCCCGTCCCCCGCCTATCCGTATCTCTTGTTTTGGATGAATAAGCCGAAAGATAGCGATTATTCTCAAGGCTTCAAGTGGCGAGAGAAGTTTATTTTCACCCAGAGGGGTACCTTGAATAGGGTTCAGAAAATTCAATGGGATAGAGGTAACACCCAGTTCCCTTAAGGTCATGGCCAATTGCACCCTGTCATCCCATGTTTCTCCAAGCCCAAATATCCCGCCTGAACAGACCTCAAACCCTGCATCCTTAGCAATCTTTATTGTGCTTATTCGTTCTGCATAGCTATGGGTAGTACAAATATTGGGGAAGAATTTTTCTGAGGTTTCAAGGTTGTGATGGTAACGATTTAGACCTGCTTCCTTAAGCCTCTCTGCATAATCTATGGTTAATTTGCCCAAAGATGCACAGGGAAGGACAGTACTCACCCGATTTAATCGCTTAATGGCTCTACAAATCTTATCGATTTCTTCATCCAAAAGCCTTTGTCCACTGGTTACTATCCCAAATCTTTTAGCCTTAACCTTACCAGCATAATGTCCAGTCTCTAATATCCTTTCCTCTTCAACAAGGGGATAGCTTTGAACAACCGTTGAATAATGAGAGGATTGGGCACAGAATTTACAATCTTCCGGACACTTACCACTCTTGGCATTGATTATTGCACATGTGTCTATTTTATCCTTTTTGAACTTGGTTCGCACAGCATTTGCCCAAAAAAGAAGCTCATAGAGTGGTGCCTTGATCAGAGAGATAGCTTCCTTATCAGTAATATCCTTTCCATTTAGAGCAGCTTGTCCTATATTGGTCATCTTTTCATTCAGCATAATTATTCTCTCCTCCTTGTAAATAGCGGATAAGCACCCAACCATAAATATTTACGATCTGTGCAAGCGAGTTTTTTAACACAAAGAACGCAAAGATTACGCAAAGCTCACAAGGCTCGCTTATTTCTTCTCGCAAAGCCACAGAGATCACAAAGACATATGAGATTTTTCTTCTTTTCTGTCCTTTGTGTGCTTTGTGTCTCTGCGAGAAGAAATTCCGGTTGCACAGGTCGAATATTTATAATAAATGTAGCGGAGGGCTTTAGACCTCCAAGCAGAAGGCTTGTCCTTAGTCCATAAACGAGGTTACACCCATACTGTTTGACTCCGTTCTGCCCCCACAGACACAAGCTCAATTGGTGTTTCCACCAGATCGCTGCATCTTTTCAGATAATCCTTTGCCTGAGTTGGAAACTCATCAAAAGACTTAACATTGGCAATATCCTGTTTCCATCCAGGCAACTCTTCATATACTGGTTCACAACCATTCAAAATACTTAAGGAAGATGGAAAATCCTTTATAATTTGCCCATTGTATTTATAGCCAACACATATTTTTATTGTATCAAGATGAGAAAGGACATCAAGTTTGGTGATAGCAAGGCTATTAAAGCCATTTATTCTGGCAGAATACCTTAAGGCAACCGCATCAAACCAGCCGCATCTTCGAGGTCTTCCTGTGGTAGCACCATACTCATTCCCCTTTTCTCTCATATCTTCTCCAAACTCCCCATGTAGCTCTGTTGGGAATGGACCCTCTCCAACCCTGGTAGAGTAAGCCTTTGTTATGCCTATTATTTTATCGAGTTTATTAGGTGGAATTCCTGTGCCTGTACACACCCCGCCAACCGAGGCATTGGATGATGTTACAAAAGGATAGGTGCCATAATCAACATCCAGAAGCGTACCCTGTGCCCCTTCAAAAAGAATCTTTTTTCCTTCCTTTAATGCCTCAAACAGAAAAAGAGCAGTATCCTTAATATATCCCTTTAGTATCTCGCCAAATGCAAGATATTCTTCGCTGATCTTTTTATAATCAAAGCTATCCCCTAATTTGTAAGTCTTCATCATCAGATTTCTCTTTAATTTTTCCTCAAACACATCCCTATCCAACAGGTCAATTGCCCGTATTCCATGCCGACCTATTTTGTCCTCATAAGCAGGACCTACCCCGCGCATGGTTGTGCCTATTTTGTATTCCTTTTCAGATGCAGAATCCAGATGAAGATGATACGGCATGATCATGTGCGTCATTTCACTGATAAATACCCTGCCCTTAACACTTATCCCTTTTTCCTTCAGGTATTCCAACTCCTTTAAGAATGCCTCCGGATTAAGAACAACCCCATGACCAATAACGCAAATCTTATTTTCTCTCAAAATGCCAGATGGAATTAAATGGAGAATAAATTCATTTTTATCAATAATAATGGTATGCCCAGCATTATTTCCCCCTTGATACCGAACAATAATATCTGATTCCTGTGCAAAAATATCAATAATCTTTCCCTTGCCCTCATCACCCCATTGGGCACCGATAATAACTGTACTTGACATTACAAACTCTCCTCTGGAACTAATGTAGTTCTAATTTTATATTACGACATAATTACTGACCACGAAGACACAAAAAGTTGATAGGTTGATAAGTTGAATAGTTGATGGGTTGGAAAGGGAAGGATTTATAGGCTTATAATCTGTGTTCCTTTAACCTATAAACCTATCAACTTATAAACTCATCAACTTTCTTCATCATACTTCTGCATTTCTTTTGCAAAGGCTGTTTTAACCTTTGTAAAATAATTCTGTGCTGTTTCAAGTGTCTGAGTTGCCTTCTTTTTATCAACACCATCCTGCTTCCCTTGATAGGGCTTTTCCGAAACAACCGGAATTCTATGCACCTGACCAATTCCTGTTCTTCCAGTATGGACAAACTTCATGCCTTCCATCTCATGCTCTCGAAACCCTATATAATTATCCAAATACTTAGCCACCTGAGCAAGATGATGGATGGCTAAATATGCATTCGCAAAAACCTCATCATAGTTTTGTTTCTGAAAAGATTCATTCGCCATCTCTAACCTTCGATTAGATGCATCAATTCGCTTACCAGCATCCTGTTCTAATGCTAAACGAGAAAGCATCAGGTCTGGATGCTTAGAATAAGTATGGGTTGTCTGCTTTTGAGTAATTGTTGGAACATGCTCTTTTTGAAAAAGCTCAGGATGTTTCTGCTCACACCTTTCCACCATACGCTCTACCTGATGACTCAAAAATTCTATCATGGTCACATCTGAAACAAACCCTAATCCTACTAAAACTCGACCAAGCCTATAGCCTTCCTTTTTTTGTATTCTCAATGCCTTTTGCAACTGTTCTTCAGTGATTATCCCTGCATCAACGAGTAACTGCCCAATTTGTTTTTCAATCATCGGCATCCTCCTACTCATTTGCGATAGGCATTTCTTCCGGTACAGCCGAGTAATTATATAATTATAGCATAGGAACTGGTTAAAGTCAAATAAATTTATCGCATGGCCAGCAATTCTAATTATGACATTTTTACCGCATAAACACATAACAACTCACCACTGAGACACGGAGGCACAGAGGAAAATCGAAGGACAAATCTCTTATTTGAATGTGGCTGAACGCAGATTTTTGGAAATTTGAAGCATTATTCTGTGAATTTATAAAAATTTGCATTCCGTCAGCTTGTTTTTTTAAGTTATTCTCCGTGCCTCCGTGTCTCTGTGGTGAATCTGAAAATCCAAAATGAGAATTGCTGCTCGCATGGTTTATCCAACAGATTCAGGTTACATATTTTTTTATTTGACAACACATTTATTTTTTCTTGCAAAAATTCACCGATTATGTTATAATAAACTTATTATACTTGCATTGAATGTACACAAATATAATGTCAAACAATACAAATTGCAAGAAATAGCTCCAGAATGACAATAAAGCATGGGCACGGTTCAAATCCAGATAACAAATTGGGCAAGTGCGTTTGTAGAGATGCAAGTCTACTCGTGTCTCTACTTTAAGGAAAATCAATATGGACATCTACAATCTTTTATATGCCCTGCCTTCTCTTGTGGCAGCAATAGCCAATCTTTTTCTGGCAATATTTGTCTATCAAAGGAATAAAAAGGCACGGGTTAATCAAGTATTTGCCTTTCTTAGTCTTTGTCTGGCAAGCTGGAACCTTGGCACCCTTGTCTTGTATCTTCCCCTTTCAGAACACACTATTGAATTCTGGAGCAGGGTTTTCAGAACAGGGCTTATTTTTATACCACCATTGGTCCTACATTTTTGTTTTATCTTAAGTGATAATCAAGAGAGAGAAAAAAATCATCAAGGGCTTCTATCAGCCTATATCCTTGCCCTTTGTTTTTCTTTTTTTAATTGGACACCATACTTTATTACCGGGCTTAGACAAAACACCTGGGGATATTCACCCATAGCAGGTTGGGGTAACTATCTATTTATAATCAATTTTCTTATTTTTGTAAGCTGGGGCTTATTCGTACTGCATAGAAAATATCAAACCACAACATCCCCATTATTGGCAAATCGGATCAGATACCTTTTTGCTGGGGCAATCATAGCTATAATCTTAGGCTCTATTAATTTTTTAACTGTATTGGGCATAAGTATTTATCCAATCGGAAACTTGGCTAATGTCTTTTATACAGGCATAATTGCTTATGCCATTGGCAAGTATCATCTCCTGGATATAGAGGTAGTTATTGGAAAAGGTATTGTCTATGCTACTCTAACCATTTTTATTACTGGTACTTATGGAATAATTGTCGGACTTACTCAATATCTATTTTCAAATACCTTTGCCTTTACCTCACTTCTGGGAAACATTACGGCTGCTGGGATCATTGCCATAAGCTTTTATCCCTTAAAGGGACTGGCAGACAAATTAACAGACAGGCTCTTTTTTAAGAAGGATTATGAGTCAGCACGGGTAATTAAGGATTTCAGTATTGCCTTAAATTCTACTATTGGGCTGGATAATATCCTGAGGATAATCCTTATCTCTATTCTGAATAACCTATCTATTGAGCATGGGTTGATAATGCTTCGGGATAAGGATGATGTGTTCAGGGTCAGGATTTCAAGGGGGATAAATAAGGATGAATTAGAACAGATCAGCTTTGTTTCCGAGGATTATCTGATAAAGCAATTATTATCTTCGTCAAGGGGATATCTCAAGGAAGAGCAAAATTCAGCCATTCAAGATGCACGGATAGATAGAGAAACAATTTATGTAAGCAACAAAAAATTGGAAGAATTAAAGGCTAATGTAGCCATCCCTCTTCTTCGTAAGGATGAGCTTATAGGTATTATTGCCCTGGGTGAGAAACTTTCCGGTGATGTATTTACCTATCAGGATATAGAGATTCTGATGACTATAGCTATTGAGGCAGATATTGCTATTGAAAATGCTTTGCTTTATGAAGAGATACTAAATATACAGCATGATATCCATCAAGTAGATAAGCTAACTACACTTGGCACAATGGCGTCTGAGGTAGTGCATGAGATAAAGAATCCCTTGACATCAATAAGTGCCTTTGTTCAATTAATTTCGTATGACTTTGAAAACAAGGAATACAGAGAAAAATTTTCCAAAATCGTGCCAAAAGAGATTGATCGATTAATGAATATCCTGCAAAGATTTTCCCAGTCAGTCAAGTCGCCTGAACCTGTTTTTTCTGAGGTAGATATACAGGAGATTATCGAAGATGTTTTTATGTTAAAGGGTGGAGATTTCTCCAGAATTGGAGTTAATATAGATAGGCTATATCAGCCTAATATTCCTAAAATTCAAGGCGATGAAGGGCAATTAAAACAGATTATCATGAATCTTGTTATTAATAGCCTTGAAGCCATGCCCCAGGGTGGAAACCTTAGTGTGTCTCTTCAGGCAGATGATAAATGGCTAACGATAAGCTTTAAGGATACTGGATACGGTATCCCAGAGGAAAAATTACAGGATATTTTCAAGCCATTTTTCACCACAAAGGAGAGTGGAACAGGGTTGGGATTGGCTATTAGTGCCAGAATTATAAGGACACACTGTGGAGAAATAAAGGTTGAACGAGCAGAGACACAAGGAACAATCTTTACTATCAAATTACCGTTAGGAGTCAAGAAAAAATAATGGAGGTAACACAATGACACAAAATCAAGCGAGCATTCTGATTATTGATGATGAAGAGAGTATTGTTGAGGGATTTCGTCTATTTTTGGCAAGGGAGTATGTCGTTCTGGTAGCTGCAAATGGTGAGGATGGACTCAAGCAGGTTAATGAAAAGAGACCAGTCGTGGTTCTTCTTGATGTAATGTTGCCGGATATTAACGGGATAGATGTCTTGCGCAAGATAAAAAACATAGATGAAAACATAGAGGTTATCATGTTCACTGGGGTAAATGACATGCGTACAGCTGTAGATGCCCTTCAGTTCGGAGCATTTGATTATTGCCTTAAGCCTTTTAACATCAATGAGTTAGCCATTGTAATTAAAAAAGCCATTGAAAGTCAGGGGATGAAAAAGGAGATCAGGTATCGCCGATTGATTGAAAATGAACAATCTGCCCATATCAGTAGCCTTATTGGTGAATCGATTAAAATGCGACAGATTTATGAGATTATGGACATAATGTCCAAGAGTGATACTACTGTCCTGATTACTGGAGAAACTGGTACTGGTAAGGGGCTTGTTGCTAGAGCTATCCATTTTAATGGCACAAGATCCAACAAACCATTTGTTGTAGTTAATTGTAACTCTATCCCAGAGTCTCTGGTGGAAAGCGAATTATTTGGGTATGAAAAGGATGCCTTTCCCGAGGCAACCACCCAAAGAATAGGTAAGTTTGAATTAGCTCATCAAGGAACAATATTTTTAGATGAGATAAGCAGTTTGAATCTAACCGTACAGGCAAGGATATTAAAGATACTTCAGGAAAAGGAGATAACAAAAATAGGGGGAACTCTCCCTGTTAAGATTGATATCAGGGTTATCTCTGCTACCACAACAGATCTTCGGGAAGCAGTAAAAAAGGGGCAATTCAGGGAAGAACTCTATTATCGACTTAATGTGGTGCCTATCCGTATGCCTTCACTAAGGGAAAGAAAAGAGGATATTCCTTGCCTTGCTAATTATTTTCTTAATCTTTATAAGCAGAAGTTTAATAAGGATATTAAGGGTATTTCTGAACATGCTATGAAGATACTGGAAGATTATTACTGGTCTGGCAATGTTGGCGAATTACAAAATATCATTGAAAGAGTGGTAATATTAGCCAAGGACGGGGAATCAATTACCCATCAAAACCTGCCCATTGACCTTCTTATCCTTAAGGGTAAGATAGAATCAGAGGGGCTAACCTTGAGAGAGGCAAGGCATCAGTTTGAAAAACAATTCATTGTTCATGTCTTAGAGCGGGTTAAGTGGAATCAGATAAAAGCATCTAAACTATTGGATATTCATCGTAATACCCTGCTTCTGAAGATTCAACAACTTGAGATTAATCTCAAACAACCAGTTGATGAACAATTGGAGGAAGAGGAGGAGTGAGAAGTGTAGCACAGACATTATTGTCTTGTGATTTTTCATTTGTCCCTCAGATGATTCTGAAGCACAGACAGGAATGTCTGTGCTACGATTTGATATGACAATAGGTCCTATAAGTCCTATATCTTCACGGTGGGGGCATCATACAAGCCTTTCAACACCTCTGTCGTCAACACCTCAGAGGCATTTCCCATTTTGTACAGGGATGATTGTTTCAGACAAATCACCCTTTGCAGGGATTGACTGAAAAGATTTATTTCATGAGATACATGGATTATAGTCATCCCATTTGCATGGAGTTCGTCGATAATATCCATAATCTTACCCTGTGCCAGCAAGTCAATACCTGTTGTCGGTTCATCAAGGAAGAGTATTTCTGACTCTTGAGCCAACACCCGGGCAATCATAACCCTTTGCTGTTGTCCAGATGAGAGATGTCCAAATGGGGTGTTTTGGTATTCAGACATACCAACCTTTTCTAAACACTGAGCAACTATTGTATTATCTTTCCGTGATGGGGACTTGAAAAAACCAATTCTGGTACATCTGCCAAACATAACAACATCCATTACATTTATGGGGAAATTAGTGTCTGTCTGTTGAATCTGGGAAAGGTAACCAATCCTTTTACGGTGTTTTGTATAAAAACGAGACAGCTTTTCGCCAAACACCATAATATCACCCTTAGAAGGCTTTATCAATCCAAGTATCAGCTTAAGCATGGTTGTCTTGCCCGAACCATTTGGACCAATAATACCAACAAATTCTCCTGTGGATATGGAAAAGGAGATATCCTTTAACGCTACTTTTTTACTATATTTTGCAGTTACATTTGTGAGTCTGATTATGGTAGACATTTATAATACCACCTTGCGTATAAGTAAGCATTCAATCATCAATGCTGCTATCTGAACGCTTCTCCTCCCTTATTCTAATGGCTTTAACGGCTTAGAAAAAGGATTCAATGGTTCAAGGGTTTGAGGATATAATAATTCTTTATCTTTATCCCTCTTAATTGATTTTTCCTTTACTGGAAAAGACCCAATGCTTTCAGCCATATTAAATAATTTATTCAGATCCCCTTCATAACCATTCATGACCACAGTAATCTGATATTTTTTATTCTTTGGAAATAGCTCTAATCTTAATCTATGGAATTGTTTTTTCAAAAACTTATGTTCTTTTGTCCATATCACGCAAGCTAACTCAAAGTCTGGTTTGTTCATCTTATATACCTTAACGAGCTTGTCTGTTACCCCTAATTCCTCTAATTTAATCAACATATCCACATCTTGAAAATTTTCTGGATTAGAGACAGCATCGAGGTATTTTTTGTATAAGCCTGCATCCCTTGGCCAAAAAAGGACGGCCAGATTCTTCCGAGTGCCCTTACTTGCTTCATTATTGGGAACAAAACAAAAAGCATGGTCATCGCCTGCTACATTTTTATATTCAGGATAAAGTTTTATTGAAAACCCATACCTCACAAATTGTGCTGTATGCCCCTTAAAATCAGGATTTGCTTTTCGAATAAATGTTCCTTTTTTTTCTCCACATCCGATAAATACACACAATACTATGGCTAATAATAATGCCTTCTTCATCGCAACCTCCGTCTTTTAAGTGTTGATAGGTTTATAGGTTTATAGGTTTATAGGTTGATAGGTTTATAGGTTTATAAATTAAAGGAACACAGACTCATCAACTCATCAACCTATCAACTCATCAACTCATCAACCTATCAACCTATCAACCTATCAACTCCTCTCTCTCATCCCAACTCCTCTATCGCCCTTATCGCTGCATCCTCCCTTTCCAGAACGCGCAGGAAGGCATCCACTACTACAGGGTCAAATTGAGTGCCAGAACCGGCTTTAACCTCCATGATCGCCTTTTTCCTTGGCATTGAGTCCCGATAGGGGCGTTTCGATACCATGGCATCAAAGGAATCAGCTACACTTAATATCCTTGATTTGAACGGGATTTGCTCGCCCTTCAAGCCATGCGGGTAACCCCTACCATCGTATCGTTCATGATGATGCAGAATTATTTCAGCTACATCAGTAAACATATCTATATGCTTGACTATTTTTGCCCCAATATCCGGGTGTTCTTTTATCATTTCCCACTCTTCCCTCTCCAGAGCGCCTGGTTTTGAGAGAATTCCATCTTTTATCCCTATCTTACCAATATCATGAAGCAGTCCAACTATACCTATAAGATTTTTTTCCTCAAGTGAAAAACCCAGTTCATCCGCAATAGCTATAGCATGCTTTTGTACCTGAGATGAATGCCCCATGGTATAGGGATCCTTGGCATCAATAGCTGATGATAGTGCCTTAACTGTATTAAGAAATAGCTTCTTGAGTTGAACATTCAAGTCTGTTAGTTCAGCCATCTTTTCCTCTAAGGTAGCATATGTCTTAGATCGTTCGATAGCACCCCCAATCTCTGCAGCAAATATTGAGGTAAGCATAAGATCGTCCATAGTAAAACTTACCCTTGTTTTTATTCTATTCATCCTTAAAATACCGATGACACCATCTTTCATTCGAAGCGGCACACACATACATGATGTTACATCATGATGATTATTTATATCAATAAACCTTGGGTCGTTAGCTGCACTACCAACTACAAGCACTGGTTCATTATGTTCCAGTACCCAGCCAGCTACATCTTCACCCCTTTTTATTCGTTGCGTTTTGACAATCTCCTCGTTAATTCCCTTGCTTACCGTGATATAAAGTTCATCTTTTGTCTTATCTAAAAGCATCAAACTGCCCTCATCTGCATGCATAACCCTGACGATTGTAGCCATAATCACACCAGAAATGTCATTAAAATCTGTTGTTGAGCTCAGTATCCTTGTAGCCTCATGTATAGCGGAAAGCTCAGCTATCTTTTTGTCCAGATTAAAGGAAAGATGCCTCTTCTGGAGTATATTCTTTATTGTGGTCCTAAGTTTTTCCATTTCAAGTGGTTTATGAAGATAGTCATATGCCCCTTCCCTCATTGCCTCAATCGCAGTCTCTATAGAGCCATAAGCTGTAAGCATAACTATATCGATATCATGGTTTATATCCTTCAGCCTTTTCAATGTCTCTATCCCATTCAAGCCGGGCATCATCAAGTCTATAAAGGCAATATCTATCTGACAATCTTCTACTATCTTGCAGGCATCAAATCCATTGGATGCAGTATGAATATTTACACTTTCATCTTGAATTGCTAATTGATAAACCCCAAGAATATCTTCATCATCATCTACAAATAAAATATTTGATAATAATTCCATAATTCCCTTCCTTTTATTATAGTGCGAAAGATTACTTCCTTACTGCCCCTGAATATTGCCTCGTAGACAATACCTCAATCCCATGTCTATCTACAGCCTTAAGCGTATAATAATATCTCAGATTAGGTACGAGATTTTCATCTATAATATAATCAGTAGTGATATTATTCCTGACTAAACTGCCAATCTCTCCCGGGATAATAGAGCGATACAGCCGCACATGAGAAAAATTACTGTCATCAGGTTTCTTCCATCTAATCTGAAGGCTGTTGCTCGCACCTATATCAATAATCTGTACGACTTTTATCTCCTCTATAGGCTCTGAAAATGTTTTGCCACTACAGGTATCAGAGTAGGCTGATTCGCCTTTCTGATTATAGGATGCCACGCGGTATTCATATTTGGTTACAGCCAAAAGATTAGTATCTGTAAATTTGATTATATTTACAGGTACATCTGTTACAACATTAAATTCACCCTCACCTGTTTTTCTTTCTATGACAAACCCTGTTTCATTATTAGAGTTATCTATCCATGAGAGTTCTACCGTCTTTGATGAGCAAACCCTTGCGTTCAGGTGCTCAGGTGCATCCGGCGGGGAGCTACCACATTCTAAGGCATACATCTTTCCATCCATGCAACCAAAATACACCATCCTATCGGTGCTGATTGTAGGGGAAGAGGCAATACGGCTACCCGCTGTATACGCCCAGATAATCTCACCATCCTTATTTATGGCATATATGGTTGAATCTCCACCAACATACATTATGCCAGAGGAATCAATGGATGGGGCAGAATATATCCAGCCAATCTGGTGATGCCAGTCAGACTGCCCATTATCATTTATTCGATAGATCTTGCTTGTTCCGGTTGGCTCATTTGAGACTGCATATATTCCCCCATCGGGTCCAACCATAACAGATTGATTTATCCAACCTGAGGTGGCATATTTCCATTTTGGTACCCCTGCCTCTGAAAAGGCATAAAGATTGTCGCCATTTTTATCCTTAATTCCGATATAGATAGAGTTATCATACCCTACCCCGGCTGCTGCCCGAATCCCATAAGTAACAGGGTATTTCCAACGAATCTTTCCTATTTCAGAAATGGCATAAATAGCACTGTTTTCTTCATTCCCATTTACGCCAATATATACACTGCCGTCAAGCCCAACCACAGGAGATGAAAATCCTTGACCCTTTAATCGTATACTCCATTTTACATTACCATTTGTCAAAAAGGCGTAAAGCTCTCCAGAAACAGAAATAATGTATATTATTCCATTATGAATGATTGGAGAAGATTCAACGGAGTCCCCGATATAATATTTCCATCTTAAATTGCCATCTATCGTCAGGCTATAAAGATACCCATCCCGAGATCCAGCATAGATAGTATCGTTATCCGGATCTATTACCGGTGAGGAGACAATGGATTTCAGGGTTTCATAAGCCCATAATTGCTCCCCTGTATCTGATTTAAGACAATAAATTTTCCCATCCGTAGAGCCAAAGAATAGTTTTTTATCATTAGAAAGAATGGCAGATGAATTCCTTATCCCCTGCCCTGTTTGAAAACTCCATCTTAATTGTGGTGCAAATTCTTCCTGTCCAAGAGAGTGCTGAATAGATTTTTGCAACAGATTAATCTCACCCTGTCCAAGTGCAACAGCAACCAATAAATTCGATGGTTGGGACTCGCCAATGTCATTATAAGCAATTACCTGATATTGATAACTCATCCTGCCAAGGACATCCTTATCCTCAAGAGTGCATATATTTCCCTCAACCGTAGCTATAACCTTATACTCGTTGTCGGTTCCTTCTGCCCGTTCAATACGAAAGCCTGTCTCATTTGAGGAATTATCCTGCCAACAGATAGAAATTGCCTCTCTGGAAGCAGCGACTAAAATTAGATTATCAGGTGGTTTCGGGATAGTATTGGGTGTTTTTACCGCAACAGTATTTGAATAAATTGAATACTCATCCCCTTTAACAGCCCTCATTCGATAATG
>Ga0210049_1001779_pt1 | contig 20309 bp, 20 predicted proteins | sample CryGeyCG2014_300_2_FD_183964 | JGI IMG/M metagenome (GOLD analysis project Ga0210049, IMG submission 183964) | Groundwater microbial communities from aquifer - Crystal Geyser CG06_land_8/20/14_3.00 (SPAdes) (version 2) | ecosystem: Environmental > Aquatic > Deep subsurface > Groundwater | place... | reverse complement strand
GTTTTAAATTTAGAGCCATTTAAAGAAAAATGGATTAGTTTTGGCTGGGCAGCGAAAGAAATTGATGGCCATAATTTTTCTGAAATTGAAAGAGTTTTAAGAAAAATTCCTTTTAAAAAAACAAAGCCCAGTTTAATCATTGCCCATACCATAAAAGGCAAAGGAATCTCTTTTATGGAAGACCGAAACGAATGGCATTATTGGACTATTAAAAAAGAAGATTATGAAAAAGCAATTACCGAATTTGAGAAAAATATTTGTTGATTGTTTAATAAAATTAGCAAAAAGGGATAAAGATATAATCCTTTTAACAGGAGATGTTGGTTATTCTTATTTTGAAAGATTTCAAGAGAAATTTCCAAAACAATTTATAAACTGCGGAGTAATTGAACAAACTATGATGGGGATTGTTTCGGGATTAGCTTTGTCAGGGAAGAAACCCTATGTCTATTCAATGGTTCCTTTTATTACAATGAGATGTTATGAGCAGTTAAGAAATGATGTCTGCTATCATAATGCTAATGTAAAAATTTTAGGAGTACAGGGAAATGTTTATTATAATTTTTATGGATTTTCTCATAATATTGAGAAAAATGAGGATTTAAAGATTTTAAAACATTTGCCCAATATTAAATGCTATACCCCAAAAACAGAAGAAGAAGTAAAGAAAATCATCCTCAAAACATATAAAGAAAAAACACCGGTTTATATACGACTATAAATATAAAGACCCCCGCATAAAAATGAATAAAATTTCTAATTTAAAAAGAGAAATTTTTAATAGGGTTAAGAAATTTTATAAATTAAGAAAAAACCAAGAAAAATTTATTCCTGGTAAAATGAGAATTGATTATGCTGGTAGAGTTTATGATGAAAAAGAAATGATAAATTTGGTTGATGCTTCTCTTGATTTTTGGCTAACCGCCGGCAGATATGCCAAGCAATTTGAAGAAGAATTTGCAGAATTTTTAGGCGTTAAACATTGTCTTTTAACCAATTCTGGTTCCTCGGCCAACCTTTTGGCTATTTCGGCTTTAACTTCTCAAAAATTAGGAGAAAGAAAATTAAAACCTGGAGATGAAGTTATTACTACTGCTTGTGGTTTTCCTACTACTTTAAACCCAATTATTCAAAATAATTTAACCCCAGTTTTTATTGATATTGATTTAGGCACTTATAATATTCAAGCAGAGAAAATTAAAAGAGCAATTTCCAAAAAAACTAAAGCAATTTTTATTGCCCATACCTTAGGCAATCCGGTTAATTTAGATAAAATCGTAAAAATCGCTAAAAAATACAATCTTTGGTTTGTAGAAGATAATTGCGATGCATTGGGCTCAAAATATAAGGGGAAATATACCGGAACTTTCGGAGATATCTCTACATGTAGTTTTTATCCCGCCCACCATATAACAATGGGAGAAGGGGGTGCGGTTCTGACCGACAATCCTTTATTGAAAAAAATTATTTCCTCTTTTCGCAACTGGGGCCGGGATTGTTATTGTGAGCCGGGTCACGATAATACCTGCGGGAAAAGGTTTGGCTGGAAATTGGGTAAACTTCCTTTTGGTTATGACCACAAATATATCTATTCTCACATCGGCTACAATTTAAAAATTACTGACTTGCAGGCGGCTATTGGAGTAGCTCAACTCAAAAAACTGCCTTTCTTTATTAAGACCAGAAAGAAAAATTTCGTCGTTCTTTACGGATTATTCAAAAAATATGAAAAATATTTTCTTCTTCCCAAGACAGAAAAGAATTCCGAACCATCTTGGTTTGGATTTCCTCTTCTAGTAAAAGAAGAAGCACCATTCACTAAAAACGAAATTGTAGGATATTTAGAAGAAAATAAAATTGCTACCAGAATGTTATTTGGCGGAAACCTCACAAAGCAGCCGGCTTATGAGAATACAAAATATAGAAAATTTGATTCATTGAAAAACACTGATTTAGTAATGAATAATCTTTTTTGGATTGGGGTTTACCCGGGCATAACAAAAGAAAAATTAGCATACATCTTTGGAGTTTTGACTAAATTTTTTGAAAAATATGCCAATAGAAAATAGAAACAGGATAAATCTTTCTATTGCTATTCCAACTTATAATGGCGTTCGATACATAAAAGAAGCATTAGATAGTATTGTTTGCCAATTAAATGGCATAGATAATTCTATAGAAATTGTTGTCTCGGACAATGCCTCTACTGATCGGACGCCAGAAATTATAAGAGAATATCAGCAAAAATATTCTTTTATTAAATATTTTCGGAACACTGAAAATCTGGGGCCGGATAGTAATTTTAATTTAGCGGTTAGGCGTTCAACCGGAGAATTTGTTTGGTTATTTTCTGGTAATGATAAATTAAAACCTGGGGCCATAAAGAAAGTTTTAGAGGTACTAAGAAACTATCCTGAATTGGCGGCAATTTTTGTGAATTGGAGCAGTTATGACGATACAGGAAAATGTGATTCCCAGCCCGTTATCAGAACTAAAAAAGACATACTTTTTCGGACGGCTGATGATTTTTTATTTAATATTAGGCTTAATGCCACATTTGTTTCGTCGGATATAGTTCGTCGTTCTTTGTGGGAACAAGCCAATCCAGAAATTTATATCGGAACCAGCTGGATCCAATACGCTGTTTTATTAACTCTTATTAAGAATCACCATTCTTACTGCATCGCCGAATCTTATATCATGCATATGCATCGAGGCGGTTCTATGTCTTCTGGCAATAGCGGTGAAAAAGGTATGAGATGTGCCGCAAGTTTAATGAAGATTCTTAACGGTCTTAAACAAAAAGGATACAGTAAAAAATCTATAAACAAAGTCATTGGAGTTGAGCTGCATCATTTACCAATGGAGATAGTTGTCCATAAAAATAATGGTTTAACTTTTAATAAAATCCCTTACAAAGATATAATTGCGCAATTTAAATTTTATCCTTTTTTTTGGTTGGTAATTTTACCTTTATTAATCATCCCGAATATTTTCCATAAGATTGTTTTTAAGATATATAAAATAGAATTAATTAATAAACTATATAGAAAAATAATGAGTAAATGTTCTTTATTTTTTCATTAATTTCTATTCCAAAATGAGTAAAAAATTATCAATAGCTATACCAACATATAATAGATTGGCTTATTTAAAAGAATGCATTAATAGCATCTTAAATCAGACCTTTCAAGATTTTTCTATTTTTGTATTTGATAATGCTAGTGATGAGCCGGTCGAAAAAGAGCTAAAAAATTTTAATGACGAAAAAATACATTTTATTGGTAGCGATAAAAACATAGGTTCAGCTGGGAATATTAATCGTATTCTAAGCTATTCTTTCGATTCGAAATATTTGACTATATTTCATGACGACGATTTAATGTATCCAAAGATGCTTGAATTACAAACTTCATTTTTGGATAACCATGGCGATGTTTTGTTTGTTGTTTCAGAATTAAATATGGTTTGCGATAAAAATATCAGCGATTTTAAGAATTTCAATATTGATAAAATAAAATACAATATATATAAAAATAATCATGAGTTTACAAAAGCGATAATGTCTTGGTTAAGGTACGCGTTTGATTCAACAATGTATAAAACAGAAGCTATTGGAAACAGTAGGATGAATTTTGATAAATTTTCAGATTTTGCTGATAGAATATTTCTTACGGAAATTTCTAAAAAGGGGTCATGTGCTTTTATAAATATTCCGTTAGTAAATTACCGTATTCACCACGGTCAGGATTCAAAATTATTTAAAAAAAGTTACGAGAAAGGCGTAATTGAAACCCTTATGTTTTCTCGGGAAAACTTACCTTCTGAACTAGACGAAAGCGAGACGAAATTGTTTCGGCAGTATTCTTTAAATTTTTTGATTTATGCTTACGCTCATATAAATGGCGGATTTTTTAATTTTCTAAAATTCATGAAAGGATGCTATAAGCAAAGATTAATTAAACTTAGTTATTTTAAATATATTAATGTATACGGGATAACTTCGCTTGCTAGTATCTTTTTTAAAAATAAAAAAATATTTGATATAGCAAGATGTTTTAGAGATTTTTTTAAAAAACTAAATTTTCTTAAATTATAAAACATGGAAATAGTAGTTTCGGTAATAATTCCTTGTAGGAATGAAGAGAAATTCATTGGAAAATGTCTGGACTCTTTAATCAGACAGGATTATCCAAAAGACAATCTTGAAATTTTGGTAGTCAACGGTGATTCGGAGGACCGAACTGGGGAAATTGTTAAAACTTACTCCGAGAAGTACCCCTTCATTAAATTTTTAAATAATCCCAAAAAATATACTTCTTTTGGCTTGAATATTGGACTAAAACAATCAAGGGGCGACATTATAATAAGAATGGATGCCCACGCTGGTTATGAAAAAGATTATGTTTCAAAATGCGTTAAATACCTGAATGAATATAATGCTGATGATGTGGGCGGGGTAATGAAAACTTTGCCGAGCAAAAATACCCTTTTTGCAAAAGCAATTGCCATTTCTCTTTCTCATCCTTTTGGAGCGGGGAATTCTTACTTCAGGACAGGCGTAGAAAAACCAAAGTGGGTCGATACGGTTTTTGGCGGTTGTTATAAAAGGGAAGTTTTTGATAAAATCGGATTATTTAATGAGAATTTATTGCGAAGCCAGGACATGGAATTAAATTTAAGATTAAAAAAAGCCGGAGGAAAAATTCTTTTGCATCCTGAAATTGTAAGCTATTATTATCCGAAATCTAATCTTAAAGATTTTTTTCTTCATAATTTCAAAGATGGCATTTGGGCAATTTATCCTCTAAAATTTTTTAAAATTCCTCTAAAATTACGGCACTACATTCCTCTTATTTTTGTTTTGACATTGCCTTTGAGTATCTGGCCTTATATTTTACTTTCTTTGTTTTTCTCTGCCCAAATTGCTTTTCGCGAAAAAGATATTAGATTGTTTTTTGCGATACCCTTGGTTTTTGGTGCCCGGCATATTGGGTATGGAATTGGTTCTTTTATTGGAGTGATAAAATTATTAATTAATAAATAGTTTATCGATGGGGGATAGGAAAAAAATAGAAATTGAATATTATGACAAAAAAGCCGAAGAATGGCTTGATAAAGAAAAAATTAAGAAAAAAGAAACAGCTGATTTTGAAGGGTTTAACCCTCTTCTTTTGGATAGTTTCCGTTTTTGCTATCAATGGTTAAAAGAAAATTGCAAAAATAAAGTGGTTTTGGATTACGGCTGCGGAAATGGAATTCATTCTGTTCCTTTAGCTAAAATGGGAGCAAAAAAGGTTTTTGGAATCGACCTATCAGAGAAATCTTTAGAGATAGCCAGAGAAAAAATAAAGAAAGAAGGGCTGGAGGGAAAAGTTGAGTTTCAAAAAATGGATTGTGAAAAAATGGAATTTCCGGCAAACTTCTTCGATATTATTTTTGACGGCGGCACTTTTTCTTCTTTGGACCTTGAGAGTGCTATCCCTGAGTTGGTTAGAGTTTTAAAGCCGAATGGGTCTCTAATTGGCGTCGAGACTTTTGGCCACAATCCCTTTACTAATTTAAAAAGAAAAATTAATAAAATGATTGGCAAAAGGACGGGCTGGGCAGCAGGGCATATTTTTAAGATGCGGGATTTCGACAAGGCCAGACAATATTTTAATAAAATTGAAATTTATTTTTTTCATTTAATTTCCTGGATAGCTTTTCCGTTTTTAAATTTGCCTGGTGGAAAACTTTTATTAAAATTCTTTGAATTTATTGATAAGATTTTATTAAAGATTCCCCTTTCAAGAAAATATGCTTTTAAGATTGTATTTATCTTCTCAAATCCTAAAGGTCGAAGAGACGATCTCTTCTTAACCTCATCTGAGGATTCGGTAAATGATTAAAAGATTATTTGATATATTTTTTTCTTTTTTTGGACTGATAATAATTTCGCCGATTTTGCTTTTGATATCCATTTTAATAAAGAAAGAATCTCCAGGGCCGGCTTTTTATCGCGGAAAAAGAGTAGGCAAAAATGGAAAAGAATTTAGAATTTTTAAGTTCAGGAGTATGGTAGTAGATGCGGAAAGGTTAGGCGGTCCTTCCACTTCAGCTGACGATCCGCGGCTTTTAAAAATCGGAAAAATTTTGAGAAGGCATCAATTAGATGAACTACCTCAATTAATTAATATTTTAAAAGGAGAAATGAGCTTTGTTGGACCGCGACCGGAAGTGCCCTTCGAAGTGGAGACCTACGACGAAGAGACAAAAAAGATAATTTTGAGCATAAAACCTGGATTAACAGATTTAGCCACACTGGAAAATATCCATGAAGAAGAAATTTTAAAAGGGAGCAAAGACCCTCATCAAGCCTACCGAGAATTAATTAAACCCCAAAAACTAAAATTAGCCAAAGAATACGTCAAAAATCAATCTTTTTGGTTAGACCTTAAAATTATTTTCAAAACTCTTAAATCAGCCATCTTCTAAGACTTAACTCGGTTAAATTAGATAGTTAAGCTAAAAGTTGATTTTGGAGAGATTTTGGATTAAAATAAAATCACTTGTTTGATATGGATTACTCTCAAATTGCCAGAGAAATACGGAAAAAGGTTTTGAAAATGTTTTTTGATTCCCAAACAGCTCACCTTGGTTCTTCGCTTTCTGAGATTGATATTTTAACTGTTCTTTATTTCAAAATTCTCTCAATAGACCCCAAAAACCCTATGGCTGAAGATAGAGACAGATTTTTGTTAAGCAAGGGCCATGGAGCAGCCGGTCTTTATGCTACTCTGGCCCAAAGAGGATTTTTCCCAGAAGCGGTCCTGGATACCTATTGTCAGAATGGAGGAAAGCTTCCTGGACACTCAACAAAAGGATGTGCTCCCGGAGTAGAAGTGTCTACCGGTTCTTTGGGTCATGGCTTACCCATGGGTGCAGGCATGGCTTTAGCTGGTAAGCGAGACGGGAAAGATTATCGTGTTTTTGTTTTAATGTCAGATGGCGAATGCGAAGAAGGTTCCGTTTGGGAAGCAGCCATGTTTTCCAGCCATCACAAATTAGATAATTTAATTGGTATTATCGATTATAACCAACTTCAAGCCTTTGGCAGAACAAATGAAATTTTGAATCTAGAACCCTTAAGGAAAAAATGGGAAGATTTTGGTTGGAAAGTCAAAGAGGTAGATGGTCATAATTTTTTTCAAATCGAAGAAAATCTTTCTCAAATTCCTTTTGAAAAAGGGAAGCCCAGTTTATTAATTTGTCATACCATCAAAGGCAAGGGAGTTTCTTTTATTGAAAATAAATTAGAGTGGCATTATAAAAATCTGACTGAAGCAGAATACCAAAAAGCTTTAAAAGAACTTGAATAAAGATGAGGAAGGCATTTATTAATACTCTCATTGAGTTAGCCGAAAAAGATAAAAATATTTATCTTTTAACCGGAGATTTGGGTTTTTCAGTTCTGGAAAAATTTATTGAGAAATTTCCTAAACGATTTTTTAATTGTGGAGTGGCTGAGCAAAATATGATGGGGGTAGCGGCCGGTTTAGCCCTAAGCGGGAAGAAACCCTATGTTTACTCAATCATTCCGTTTGTTACGATGCGTTGTTTTGAACAGATCAGAAATGATATTTGTTATCAAAATCTTGATGTGAAAATAATTGGGGTAGGAAGTGGTCTTGCTTACGGTCCTTTGGGAGCTTCCCATCATGCTATTGAAGATGTCGCCATTTTAAGAGCCTTACCAAATATGACAATTTTATCTCCGGCTGATCCAGTTGAAACGAAAGAATTAGTTTTAAAATCTTATCAAACAAAAACTCCAACTTATCTGAGATTGAATAAAAGTGGCGAGAAAATTTTATATAACTTTAATCACGATATTGAAATTAGTAAACCTTCGATTTTAAGAAAGGGCAAGAATGGGCTAATAATTGCCACTGGCATTTTAGTTAGTTTAGGCCTCGAGACAGTTGAGAAATTAAAAGAAAAAGGTTATAATTTTAAATTGATTAGCCTCCATACATTAAAGCCGATTGAAAGAGAAATTTTATTAAGAGAATTAGCTGAGATTAAATTAATCTATACCTTGGAAGAACACAATATTATTGGTGGTTTAGGTTCAGCAGTAGCTGAGATTTTAATGGAATCTGGCTGGCAGGGTTCTTTTAAAAGGATAGGTATACCAGATCAATATTCTCCAGAAGTGGGAAAGACAGAATATCTCCGAAAATTTTTTGGTTTGGTTTCAGAGAAAATAACTGAGCAAATTCTGACTGAAATGGAAAAATTAAGTAAATGATATGGATTACAAGGTCCCCTTTGTGGGCTACAAATTACAATATCGGAATTTAAAGAGCGAGATAGATAAGGCGATTCAAAATGCCCTCCAACGGGGTGATTTAATTTTAAGAAGGGATGTTCAGGAATTTGAAAAGAAATTAGCCAATTTTTTGGGAGTAAAATATGCCGTCGGAGTGAATTCGGGCACTGATGCTTTAATTTTTGCTTTAAAAGCAGCGGGAATTGGACCCGGAGATGAGATCATCACTGTCTCCCATACTTTTATTGCTTCAATTGCTGCTATTATTCATTGCGGAGCGAAACCAATTTTGGTAGATGTCAAGGAAGATTTTTTGATAGATGTTGATAAAATAGAGGAGGCAATTAATCCTCAGACGAAAGCCATCCTTCCGGTGCACTTGAATGGCAGAGTTTGTGAAATGGATAAGATAATGAAGGTTGCCAAAAAACATCATTTAATAGTAATTGAAGACGCTGCTCAGGCTTTGGGAGCAAAATTTAATGGGAAAATGGTAGGTAGTTTTGGAATTTCGGGTTGCTTCAGCTTTTATCCAGCAAAATTATTAGGCTCTTTTGGAGATGCTGGGGCGGTGGTGACAGATGATGAAAAGATTGCTGAAAAAATTCGTCTTTTTAGAAACCATGGCCAGAAACCTCCGGCAATTCTCTGTTATGGCTGGACCTCGAGATTGGATAACCTCCAGGCCGCTGTTTTAAATGTCAAATTTAAATATTTAAAAAAATGGATAAAAAAGAGAAGAGAAATTGCTGCCTTATATAATAATGGTTTATCTGACATTCCGGAAGTAAAACTTCCACCGGCTCCCTCCTTCGCCAAGGCTTCGGCGGGCAAGCCTAATTCAGATGAAAGATATTTTGATATTTATCAAAACTATGTTTTAAAAGCCCAAAAAAGAGATGAGTTATTTGAATTTTTAAAAGAAAAAGGAGTGGAAACTTTGATTAAAGACCCAGTTCCTGTTCATCATCATCCTAATTTAGGGCTTTTTCATTTTAAACTACCCTATACAGAAAAACTGGCCAAAGAAGTGATATCGCTTCCTATCTATCCCGAATTAACCCAGGAGCAAATAGATTATGTGATAGGTTGCATTAAAGATTTTTATCGAAAATGAAAAAATTTTTCAAAAAATTTTTCATTGAAAAAAGATCCCTTTTAAGATTAATATTTTTTCTTATTGCTGATGTAATTTTAATCTCTCTTTCAGTCTATTCAGCTTTTTTAGTTAGATTTGAAGGGCAGATTCCCGGCCAATATTTTTTAAATATCGGTGGAGTTATCCTTCTGGCTTCATTAATTACTATCCCTCTTTTTTATTTTTTAAAACTTTATTCTTTCTCCTGGACCTATGTTAGTACCGAAGAATTAATCTCCCTGATCAAAGCTACTAGTTTAAGTTTTCTACTTTTGACTGCCTCCTTTTTTGTTTTAAGAGACCACCCAATTTTCAGTGGTTTTCCTCGTTCCACTCTTTTTATAAGTTATTTTTTTATTTTTATTTTTTGTGGTGGACTTCGTTTTGCTAAGAGAATTTATCTGCAGATATTTCCAGGAGGAAAGAAAGAAGAAAAAGAAAGAACTCTCATTATTGGAGCCGGAGATGCCGGAGAGCAAATTTTAAGAAGCATTTTAGGGTCTCCGCTCAGTCCTTATTTACTTATAGGATTTGTCGATGATGATCTGGCAAAACAAGGAATATTAATTCACGGATTAGAAGTTCTGGGCGAAATCAGCGATATTCCTAAAATAGTAAAAGAAAAAAGGATAGAAGGTTTAATTGTCGCTTTGCCCTCAGCTGGTTCTCGGATTATTAGAGAAGCTGTTGAAGCGGGAAGAAAAGCCGGTCTTAAAAAAATTAAAATTATTCCTTCGATTTCTGAAATTATTAATGGGGAGGTAGGGGTGGGAGTTCTTAGGGAAGTTCAGATAGAAGATTTATTGGGGCGAGAACCGGTGAGATTAGACCAAAAGTCAATTGAAAATTTTATTCAGGAAAAGATAGTTTTGATTACCGGAGCGGCTGGTTCAATTGGTTCTGAACTTTCTCGGCAAATAGCTAAATTTAAACCATCTACTTTAATAGTGCTGGACCAAGATGAAACAGGTATCTTTAATATTTCAGAAGAATTGAAAGATAAATTTCCCAGACAGAAATTAATTTCTTTGATAGCGGACATTCGAGATAAAATAAAAATCGATAGGATTTTTAATAAATTTTCTCCTCAGATAATTTTTCATGCCGCGGCTTACAAACACGTTCCCTTGATGGAATTACATCCCGATGAAGCAGTGAAAAATAATATTTTTGGAACAAAGATAGTTGCCGAGGTAACTATTAAATACGGAGTAGAAAAATTTATTTGTATTTCTACGGACAAAGCAGTTAATCCGACTTCAATTATGGGAGCAACGAAAAGAGTAGGGGAGATGATTTGCCAGGCCTTAAATAATGGTACTAAATTTATTTCCGTTCGATTCGGTAATGTTTTAGATAGCCGGGGAAGCGTAATTCCTATTTTCCGAGAAAAAATTAAAAGAAGGGAACCCTTAGAAATTACTCATCGAGAAATGAAAAGATATTTTATGACTACACCCGAAGCCTGCCTTTTGGTAATGGAGGCGGGGGCAATGGGTCAAGGGGGTGAGGTTTTTGTTTTAGATATGGGAAATCCAATTAAGATATTAGATTTAGCCAAAGAACTGATTCGGCTTTCGGGTTTAGAACCAGATAAAGATGTTCCGATTGTTTTTACTGAGCCCAGACCGGGAGAAAAATTTTTTGAAGAAATTTTAACTACCGAAGAGGGAACCATTGCCACCCAAAATCAAAAGATTTTTATGGCCAAACTTTCTCTGGTTGATAAGGAGAAATTAAATTTAGGATTAGAAAAATTAGAAAAGGCGGCTGAGATTGATGATAAAGAAACTATAATAAAAATCCTTAAAGAATTAATTCCTTCTTATCAGCCCTCAACTAATAAAATTAACTTCAATGGGTAAAAGATCTCGAGAAAAAAAGGAAAGAGGGTTGATGGGTGAAATAGAGCCAAAAAAGGAGAGAATGGAGATTGGAATAGAAGTAATTCTCAAAAAAATTATTTTAGTGGGAACTTCTTTGATTCTTTTTACTCCTCTCATTCTTAGTAGCCGATTCTTCTTTCCCTTTGTTGGACCAAAAAGTCTCTATTTTATGGGGCTAGTAGAGATTATCTTTTTCGCCTGGCTCTTTTTAGTTATTATCGAACCTAAATTTAGACCTCGTTTTAATAAAATTTTAGGAAGTCTGATTTTATTTTTGATAATTTTGATAATTTCATCCGCCTTTGGAGTAGATCCTTCCTATAGTTTTTGGTCAAAATTCGAAAGAGTAACAGGCATTTTGATGATGCTCCATTTGTTCGCTTTCTTTTTAGTAATTTCTTCAACTTTTAGAGAAAAAGATTGGAGAATAATTTTCGCTATTTCAATCTTGACTGGAGTAATTATTGGAATTATTGCCACAACTTCAGAAAATCCGGCAATGCGCCAGGGCGGCACACTCGGCAACGATTCTTTTTTAGGAACTTATCTATTATTTAATTTATTTTTTGCATTATATTTGATTTTTAAAAATGAATTTAGAATTTACTCTTCCATTGGCTTTTTGATAATTTTAACATCTCTGTTTTTAAGTGGCGCTCGGGCGGCAAAACTATCTTTTTTAGGAGGGCTGGTTTTACTTTTCTTTTTATGGCTGATTTTTTGTCAAAAAGGAAAATTGAAATGGGTTGGCGTTTCCCTCCTTTCGCTCTCAATTGTTTTAGCCCTTTCTTTTATCTTTTTTGCTTTTCAACCAGAAAGTTTTGTCCGAAAAGGAATAATTGAAAAGGAAGTTGGCGAGACATTTGGCGGCAGATTCGTGGTTTGGCAAAAGGCTTGGGAAAGTTTTTTGGAAAAGCCAATTTTGGGCTGGGGACCAGAAAATTTTGAGTTTGCTTTTACCAAAAATTATCATCCCTGTATGGGTACGAGTAAATGCGGTGCAGACATTTGGTATGATAGAGCTCATAATATAATTTTTGATACTTTAGTTACTTCGGGCATTTTAGGAATGCTTGCTTACCTGGGAATTTTTATATCCGCTTTTTATATTTTGTGGAAAAATTACTTCCAAAAGAAATTTAATTTTTGGTTATCAGGGACATTTACGGCTTTATTGATTTCTTATTCTATTCAAAATTTAACCGTTTTTGACATGGTTTCTTCCTATATGACCTTCTTTTTAGTTTTAGGATTTATAGGGAGCATTAATCAGGAAACCATCCCCAGCCAAAATTACGCGACCCGGCCGCGTAGTAAGATTGGGTCCTTGGTTAAGAAATTAATTTCAGTAATTATTTTAATTTTTTTCTGTTTTTCTTTTTCTAAATTTGTAATCAAACCCCTCCAGACTGATTCATACGTCATCGAAACTCTTCAAACTCAAGATTTTCAAAAGCGTCTTTCTTTGTCCAAAAAAACTTTAGAAACTTCGCCAGTCGGAAGATATCAAATCAGAGATTTCTTTTCTGAACAATTAATTAATCTCTATGAAAGTGAAACTGGAAAAACAATTCCGTCAGAGCTTCTCCGAGCCGAATTTGATTTTACCAGCCAGGAATTGGAAAAAAGCATCAAGGAATCTCCTTTAAATTTTAGAGCCTACCTCCAATTAGGGAAGACCTACATTGTTTTTGCCAGATTTGATGCCACAAAACTTTCCCGGGCCGAAGAAGTTTTAAAAAGAGCGATTGAACTTAGTCCAACTAATCAACAAGCCTATTGGGCTTTGGCTCAAATTCGAGTTTATCAAGGAGATTTTAATGAGGCTTTATCTTTAGCTGAAAAAACGGTGGAGTTAGAACCAAAACTTATCCAACCTCATTTGATAGTGATTCAGATAGCTAAATTTATGGGCAACGAAGCTCTAGCCAAAGAAAAAGCTGAGAGAGCTATTAAAATCGATCCTTCCTGGGAATCAAGAATTAAAGAAATTTTGGGAGGATAAGATTTTCTCTTGACAATATCTTTTTAATTTGCTAATATTTAATTGTGAGTACGCCGAAAGGCAACTCCGCTAAGTCGACAGCAGGTCCCACTCGAGCGGGACTTGTTGTTTTTTTAATAGTAAAAGTACCTGAATATCTTTAAAAACTACCCATTCCCTATTTATTGCATTAATATTGGCCATGGCTTTATTAACGTAAAACGTAATAAATCGGCAAGTGAATTTTTTAAAATATCTTGGTTGCTTAATCTTTAGAAATTGGCTAAAATATAATTGGGCCGGGAGGAGAGTACTCACTAAAGACTTAGAATAGGAGTTAACTCTCCCGGCCCATTTAGTTTGTGGTAAAATGAAATAATGAAAATCGAAAAAAAATTGCCAGGAGTTAAAAAAAATATCCTTTTAAAAAACTATACTACTTTTCTAATTGGGGGGCCAGCGAAATATTTTTTTCAAGCTAAAACAAAAAGGGATTTAATTTTAGCGGTAAAGATAGCAAAAAAATTTCGGTTGCCATTTTTTGTTTTGGGTGGAGGAAGTAATTTGTTGGTTTCGGACAAAGGATTTAAAGGATTAGTAATTAAAATTCGAAATTCAAAATTCGAAATTCTAAATGGGGCCCGCCGAAGGCGGGAGGGTGGAGGGAGGGTGTCGTCGAAGATTTTTACTGAAGCAGGAACATTACTTGGGCACTTAGTAAACGCCACAACAAGAGTTGGACTAACGGGATTGGAGTGGGCGGTGGGGATTCCGGGAACAGTTGGCGGTGCAGTTAGAGGAAATGCTGGTGCTTTCAGAAAATCGATGAAAGACATTATCAAAACAGTCGAAGCTTTTGATACGAAGACTGGGAAAATTAAAATTTTGAAAAACAAAGATTGTAAATTCGGTTACAGAGATAGCATTTTTAAAAAAAATAAAAATTTAATAATTCTCTCAGCAGTGCTTCAACTAAAAAAAGGACGCCACCCACCCGCCACCCGTAAAAAAAAGATAAAAAACAAAATTAAAAAGAATTTGAAGCAAAGAAAAGAAACCCAACCCCTAAATTTTCCTTCGGCAGGGTCAATTTTCCAGAACCCGCCGGGATTCTCTGCCGGAGAACTGATCGAAAAGTGCGGATTAAAAGGAAAAAGGATTGGCAATGTTAAAATTTTTGAAAAACATGCCAATTTCATTGTCAATTTAGGAGGAGGAAAGGGAAAAGACGTGATGGGATTGATAAAAATAATAAAAAATAAGGTAAAAAATAAATTTGGAATAGTTTTGGAGGAAGAAATCCAGTTTTTAGGATTTTAAAAATTGAAAATTTTTAAAAATGACTTATCCACACTTGACAAACTTTCTTGAAATGAAAAAATGAAATAAGAAATACAAATAGCGGTCGACTATTTGCTGAAAATCTTTTAAAATATTTAAAAAAATCTCATGGCAAAGAAGAAAAAGAAGAAATAAATTTTCTACCCCCACCTCCTTTTAATATTTAAAAAGATCTGCTAAAATATTGGTTGAAAGTGTGGGGGTTTTCTTTTCAAATGAATCCCGTTAGAAATCTGAAATAATGTGTCTTCAAAAAATAAAAATTTCTAACGGGGCAAGACATCTAAATTTCTAACGGGATGAAAATTAATATTTTAACAAAAAATATAAAATTAACTCCAGCACTTAAAGATTTTATTGAAGAAAAAATAAATCCTCTTGAAAAATTTGCCAAAGTCCCGCCCCTTTTCCCCGCACAAAAAATTAACTCATCTACTGGATCGCAAATTAAAAAGTATACTGATGCTAATTCTAAAATTTTTAACAAAAAAGGGGCGGGACCAAGAGTCGAGGCCTGGATAGAAATTAGAAAGGAAACCTTGCACCACAAAAAAGGACCATTTTTTTGGGCAGAGTGTCAGTTAAATTTTCCCAAGAAAAGTATAAGGTCAACAGCCCAAAGAGAAAATTTGAAATTAGCAATAAATGAGGTAAAAGATGAATTGCAAAGAGAATTAAAAGAATATAAAGAAAAGTTGACTGCAAAAACTAAAAGAGGAACCAGAGTTTTAAAAAAAGAATCAAAATTATTTCCCTTGGCCCCTTTTTACCGGAAAGGGAGGATAAGAGAAGAAGGAATATGAACCCCGTTAGAAATTCTAAAACTAATGGGGTTAATAAAATAAATTATTGTGATACATGAAACAAACCAAATTTCTAACGGGGTGAAAAAAATTTATGGAAAAGAATTAATTTTGGATCTCTTTGAATGTGACCCGAAAATTATTCGGTCAAAGAAAAAAATTTTGGAATATTCAAACAAAATTTGTAATTTGATAAAAATGAAAAAATATGGTAAACCAATTTGTGAAAGATTTGGTTTTGGAAAAGATTTTACTGCTGGTTTCTCTTTAGTCCAGTTGATAGAATCGAGTTTAGTTTCTGGTCACTTTTCAGAACTCTGTAACCGAGCCTTCATTGATATTTTTTCTTGTAAATTATTTGATGAGAAAATGGCTACCAATTTCACCAAAAAATTTTTCAAAGCGAAAAAAATTAAAAATCGAGTTTTAATTCGTTAATCGCTTTTTTCACTCTTTGTTTTTTCCCGAAAAATATTTCGGGATTAGCTGGGAGAAGTTCAGAACTTCTCTATGGTGGGCGAAGAGAACTTCGTTCTCCTCTTCACCTTCGCCCCGCCCTTTCTAAAAGAAAGGGAAGGGCGGGGCTCGGTAAGCGATTAACTAAAAATATGACAAAGAAAACAAAGAGATCCATTCAATGGGTCAGGGACAAAAAAATAAAATATGCCGGAATTCACTTAATTGCCGAATTTTGGGGAGGAAAAATTATTGAGGACCCAAAGGAAATTGATAAGATTTTGATTTTGGCAGCAAAAAAAGCCGATAATACTCCTTTAGAAGTAACTATTCATAAATTTCAACCTCAGGGAATAACTGGGGTTGTTTTATTGGCTGAATCTCACATCGCAATCCATTCATGGCCGGAAATAAATTATGTTGCTGTCGATATCTTCACCTGCGGCGAAAAAGCTATACCCTATAAAGCCATCGATTATTTAAAAAAGAAATTTAAACCTAAAAAGGTTGAGATTCAAAAAATAACGAGAGGGAAAATAGGATGAAAAAGAAACTTCTTTTTGGTCGCCACCCACCCACCACCCAAACTTGGTTTTTTGAAGATTTTATTCCAAAGGAGCAAACCTCTTTTACTTTTGGGGTTATTATATTGAAAGAAATCTATTCTGGAAAAAGCCAGGTTCAGAAGATTGAGATTTTTGATACAAAAGAATTTGGTAAGATTTTAGTTTTAGATGGGCTAGTTCAACTTTCAACAAAACATGAATTTGTCTACCATGAAATGCTGACCCATCCAGCCTTTTTTTATCACCCAAAACCAGAAAGAGTTTTAATAATTGGTGGGGGAGATGGCGGTGCGCTACGTGAAGTGGTAAAACATCCGGTCGAGACCATTTTTTTAGTTGATATTGATAAAAAAGTGATTGAAATTTCAAAGAAGTATTTACCTTCTCTTTCTAATGGTGCTTTTAACGATAGAAGATTAAAAATATTCAATGAAGATGGGTTGAATTTTGTTAAAAAATATAATAATTTTTTTGATATAATAATTAATGACTTAACAGACCCGTGTGGTTCCTCAAAGGTTCTTTGGAAAATCGGATTTTACAAAGATATTTCTCGGGCCCTAAAAGAAAACGGAGTTGCCGCTTTCCAGACCGCTTATTTTCGAGAAAAATTTGCCAAAAAAGCTAGAAAAAAAATAAAAAAAGCTTTTACATTTTTTAAAATTCATAAAGCCCATGTTGGCTGTTTTCCCTTTGATGAACACACTTTTTCTTTTGGTTCAAAGAAGATTGATTTTGATAAAGTTACTTTTGAAGAGATAAAAAAGAAATACAAAAAACTCAACCTCCAAACCAAATATTACTCTCCAGAAATTCACTTTTCCTCAGCAGTTTTGCCAAAATATTTAAGGTGTTGAGGCAAACCTCAACAGCCGTATTTTTAACTCCTGCAAAGGGGTTTTTAATTTCAATTCCGTTTAGAAATTTATTTCTAACGAGGTTGAAAAAATTGAAATTTTATTGTATAATTTATAAATTATGGGAATTTTAAATAAAATTTTAGGGGATGCCAATGAGAAATATTTAAAGAAGATTCAGTCCTTGGTTGATAAAATAAATTCACTCGAAAAGGAATTCGAGGGTTTTTCTAATGAGAGATTAAAAGAGAAAACTGGAGAATTTAAAGAAAGGTTAAGAAAAGGCGAAACTCTCAATGATATTTTACCCGAAGCTTTTGCTCTAGTTAGAGAATCTGCCAAAAGAACACTTCATCAGAGGCATTTTGATGTCCAGCTAATTGGCGGACTAGTTTTACATCAAGGGAAAATTGCTGAGATGAAAACAGGAGAAGGAAAAACATTGGCTGCTACTTTGCCTTTATATCTAAATGCTTTAGAAGAAAAGGGATGCCACTTAGTGACAGTCAATGATTATTTAGCCAGAAGGGATACTGTCTGGATGGGACAAATCTACCACGCTTTAGGATTAACTGTTGGTTGCCTGAATCACGAACAATCTTTTTTATATGACCCAGATTACAAAAAACCCCCCGAGGGAAAAGAAAAAATGAGAGATGAGCTAGGCTCTTTTTATGTGGTCGAAGATTTTTTAAGACCCTGCCAGAGATTAGAAGCTTATTTAGCTGATATTACTTATGGAACAAATAATGAATTCGGCTTTGATTATTTAAGAGATAATATGGTTTATGATTTATCTCAGAAATCGCAGAGGGGATTTCATTATGCCATTATTGATGAAGTTGATTCAATTTTAATTGATGAAGCCAGAACCCCTTTAATCATTTCGGCTCCAGATACCGAATCTTCAAAATGGTATCAGGAATTTGCCAGAATTATTCCGAGACTAGATCCAAAAACCGATTACGAAATTGATGAGAAAATGAGAGCGGTAACTTTGACCGAAAATGGGATAAATAAAATTGAAAAAATTTTAGGAATGGGAAATATTTATGAAGAAAGAGGAATAAAATATCTCCATCACTTAGAGCAATCATTGAAAGCTGAAACTCTTTTCAAAAGAGACCGAGATTATGTGGTCAAAGATGGCCAGGTTATCATTGTTGACGAATTCACCGGCAGATTAATGCCGGGTCGTCGTTGGTCAGGAGGCTTGCATCAGGCAATTGAGGCAAAAGAAAGGGTTCAGGTTTTGCCAGAGTCAATAACCTTAGCCACAATAACTTTTCAAAATTATTTCCGCCTTTATAAAAAATTAGCTGGGATGACCGGCACCGCCGCCACCTCAGCTGAGGAATTTGATAAGGTTTATGGATTGGAAGTAATTTGCGTTCCAACTAATAAGCCAATGATTCGCCAAGAACTTCCTGACCGAGTTTATAAAACCATTGACGGAAAATTTCAGGCTTTAGTTAGAGAAATAAAAGAAAGACATAAAATCGGTCAACCGGTTTTAGTCGGCACCACCTCAATTGAAAAAAATGAATATTTAGGAAAATTATTAGATAGAGAAGGAATTCCCCATCAAATTTTAAATGCTAAGCACCATGAAAAAGAAGGCCAAATTCTTGCCCAGGCAGGAAAATTGAGTCAGGTAACTATTGCCACCAATATGGCTGGTAGGGGAGTGGATATAATTTTGGGAGGTAATCCTCAAAATCCAGAAGAAATGAAGAAAGTTGTTAACCTTGGCGGTTTTCACGTCATTGGCACGGAAAGACACGAGGCGAGGAGAATTGATAATCAACTAAGAGGAAGGTCAGGAAGACAAGGAGATCCTGGCTCCAGCCAATTTTTTGTTTCTCTGGAAGACGATTTAATGCGAATTTTTGGCGGAGAGAGAATAAAGTCGTTAATGGGAGCATTAAAAATTCCCGAAGATCAGCCGATTGAAGCTAATCTTATTTCTAGGGCAATTGAAGAAGCCCAGTCAAAAATTGAAGGTCTGAATTTCGATTTAAGAAAGCATGTTTTAGAATACGACGACGTAATGAATAAACATCGAGAAGTCATTTACAAAAAGAGAAGGGAATTATTAGAGATTAAAGATTTAAGATTAAAGATTAAAGATTGGATGAAAAGTCCGGAAGAAAAAAAGGCACTCGAAGAAAAAATAAAAGAACTGGGAGAAAATTTTAATCAGGCAGCTAAATTTATTAGTTTAAGAACCTTAGATATGTTATGGTTGGAGCATTTGGAAAATATGGAATATTTAAGGGATTCAGTTAGATTAAGAGCTTATGGTCAGCAGGATCCTTTGGTGGAGTATAAAAATGAAGGTCACAAAATGTTTCGAAAATTGCTTGAAACATTGGAATCAACAGTTGCCAATACCATTCTAAGAGTGTCTCTTGCCCCAGTTCAAAAAGCTCAGGTTAGTTCTTCTTCTCACTATGTCGCCGGGCTGCAGAGAAAAGTTGGCAGAAACGATCCCTGCCCCTGCGGCAAAATTAATCCTCAAACTGGAAAGCCGATGAAATACAAAAAATGTTGCTATCCAAAATTTGGATAGTCGCTCGGCAACGAAGTCTCAAAGTACCGGCTGTTCCCGACCCAGCGTGTCGGGACAACCTAAGTTCTCGGCCTGTTATCCGCCTTCGGCGGAACCATGCTAACAGGCCTGCGAAATTTACTTTGAGGACTTGTTGCCTCGCTCCATTATTCGTATATTCGTAATAATTCGTATTTCGTAGGGTTTATGTTTTTCTTTCCAATAGGTTGTCTAATATTTTTAGCTTTTATTTTATTTTTGCCCATTTTGTTCATTTTGGGTTATTTTCATGTTGTTACCCTTGGCTTTGAAAAATTAGGGATTTCACCCGAAATAACCATATTTTTACTTTTTTTAATTCTCATTGGCTCGGCTATTAATATTCCGCTAACTAAAAAGAAGTTAGTTTATAA
>Ga0210049_1001765_pt1 | contig 20379 bp, 19 predicted proteins | sample CryGeyCG2014_300_2_FD_183964 | JGI IMG/M metagenome (GOLD analysis project Ga0210049, IMG submission 183964) | Groundwater microbial communities from aquifer - Crystal Geyser CG06_land_8/20/14_3.00 (SPAdes) (version 2) | ecosystem: Environmental > Aquatic > Deep subsurface > Groundwater | place... | reverse complement strand
CTGCCGAGCTTCCGGCCGGGACCGTGATTAATAAAGCCAACATAGACAAGGTCATGAACGATACCTTCGAGGGGAAGACGATTCGGAGCATGCTGCTCCCGTCCCAGGAGTACCAGATCCGGAACTGGGCGCTTCAGATGAAGCTTAGGCGCTCCAAGCTACCCAAGATGCCAAAAGCCTTCATCGAGGCAACGAAGAAATATGCAAAAGACGTTAAATTCGATCCTAAAACCCGGGAGGTCAGCGGCTGGAAGGTCGGCCTACCGTTTCCCGAAGCTTCCCCTACTACTTCCTCACCAGCTGCTGTGGCTAAGTTTATGAAAGACCCTTACGCCGGCGACAAGGTTATCTGGAACTACTATTACGCCCACCAGGGGGGGAGGACCCAGTACTGTCCCCACTCCTGGCTCCTTGTCAGCGCCGATAAGGGTCTGGAGCGTCGCCAGGACTGGTTCTGGCTTCGCTATTACATGAAGGGACGCCTGGATGGACCGGGGAAGCCGCCGGTGGTCGGCGATGGTTCAATCATCTCGAAGACCCTCTTCTTTGTCACGGCCCCCTATGACATGAAGGGGATAGGGATCTTCACGGTCCGCTACGATAGCCCGAAACTTGAAGATACATGGGTCTATGTCAAGTCGGTGCGACGGACCCGAAGGCTCTCCGGCGGCGCCTGGGTGGACCCGGTGGACGGTCTGGACATGCTCGGTGATGAAATCTGGATCATCAATGCGCGTCCGTCGTGGTACAAGAGCTTCAAGCTCCTCCGCAAGCGCTGGGTCCTTGTCGTCGCAAACGACCATGTGGACTGGGTAGAGGGGGCGAAGACGCCGGCGGAGGAATTTCCTTCGGTGGACCTGAAGAATTGGCCCCATTGGAACCCCGCTTTAGTGCCTGGAAACGAGTCTGAGCCCCGTGAGGTCTATGAGGTCGAGGGGATCCCGCCAAGCTATCATCCGCACAGCAGGAGGGTCCTCTATATGGATGTGCATGTTCCGACCTGTTACATAGGCGAGGGCTATGACAAGGAAGGCAAGCTCTGGAAGTACGTTCAGTACACGATCGGGACCAATAGCGCGGAGACAGCGAGAGCCGCCGGCGTGACAGCCAAAGGCACCAAGCGTATGATTCCACCCAGCCCGACGGAAAAGGCATGCCTGGGTATTACACCCGAGGGCTTCTATATTGACTTCAAACGGCGTCATGCCTGTCATCACTATGACCGGATATGGGATTCCAACCCGAAAATCGGCCCGAATGACGTGACCCTCGGTCAACTGGAAGCGGCGGGTAAGTAAACGAGGTCGTACGTCTGAAAATCCCCCTCACCCCCCCCCTTTCCAAAGGGAGGGTGAGGGGGGATTTTCAATAATAATTCCTGATACGTCAAAAGATTTTAGATATATGACACAAGACCGATGACTGGCGACTCCGAAAGAGGGAGGGAAAATTAAATTCCCCTCCCTTTTTTCATGATAATTTTTGTTTGACATACGGGTACCATTCCGGTAGAAGGGTTATCAGGAGAAAGTGATGGGCAGATGGATGGCAGTTATCTTGGGGTTAATTCTCCTCGTGGGGTGGGTTGCTCCTGCCCTGGCGGTGGAGGGGAGTCTGACGATCAGTGATCGGGAGATCATTGAGAGACTTACCCGCCTGGAGGAGGGGCAGAAGGCCCTGGAGAAGCGGATTGATGGCCTTCAGGATAGTCTTCAATCTCAGATTAGTGACCTTCACAACCTCGTCGTCGGGGGTTTTGGTATCGTCTTCGTCGGTATCTTTGGTCTCTTCGGTTTTGTCATCTGGGATAGGAGAACCGCCATCACACCGGTAGTGAGGAAGACCAGAGAACTTGAGGAACGTGAAGAGCTTACGGTCAGGGTACTTAAGGCCTATGCCGACAAGGAGCCCAGGTTAGCGGAGGTAATGAGGTCCCTCGGATTGTTGTAAATGGGAAGAGATGACGGGCAGATCTATCTGGTAAAGTTATTTACGAAACGCTGTACCATTTTCTTTCGTCGTTCGCTATTGTTGATCAGGAGGAGACAATGGGCAGATGGATGGCAGTTATCCTGGGGTTAATTCTCCTCGCCGGGTGGGTTACCCCTGCCCTGGCGGTGGAGGGGAATCTTACGATCAGTGATCGAGAGATCATTGAAAGGCTTACCCGCCTGGAGGAAGGGCAGAAGTCCCTGGAGAAGCGGATCGATGGCCTGGACAAGCGGATTGATGGCCTTCAATCTCAGATCAATGGCCTTCAGTCCCAGATTAGTGATCTTCACAACCTCATCATCGGGGGTTTTGGTATCGTCTTCGTCGGTATCTTTGGTCTCTTCGGTTTCGTCATCTGGGATAGGAGAACCGCCATCACACCGGTAGTGAGGAAGACCAGAGAACTTGAGGAACGTGAAGAGCTTACGGTCAGGGTACTTAAGGCTTATGCCGACAAGGAGCCCGGATTGGCAGAAATAATGAGGTCTCTAGGATTGTTGTAAATGGGGTGCAATCCGTGGAGGGGGGATGGACCCCCCTCCTTTTCGCGATGACTATGGTTCGAGTATCTTACTATCCTCAAGTTCTGTCCGATATATCTTCCAGAGACCATCTTCCAGGACCAGGTGCTCTACATTATACTCTACGACCCCATTTTTATTAATTATGTCCTTTGAGGTCATAACGTTCTTTACCTGGGCCTCTGGCCCGGAAACCGATCCGGGAGAGACAGAAATATCAGTAATTTCTACCTTACCACCTTCATAGAGGTCCTTCATCTCATTAGCCCAGTTCTTCTGGCTTTTACCTGCCAGCATTCCCCGGGATACACATTGGGAAGCCCCTGAAAAGTCCCTGTTTTGCAAGGCATGGTAATATTTTAGGACTACCTCCTCAGGGGTCAACCCCGCGCCCCATGCCGCATTCAGGGAAAAAATAACCAAAAAGAATAACACTGCCGCAACAATACCCCACCTCTGACCGATGAATCTTTCCATAATGCCTCCTTTCTTTTTTGGGTTGGTAGCCGCAGGATTTATCCTGCGTTTTATGAAATAATCCCTTCCAGATTGAAATCCAACGATCCCTTGAAAGGATATTCTCTCCAATCAGAAACTAACCCTTTTCTTACGGGATTGTTCAGAATGTACATAATGTGCTTCTTCAAATCGTCTTCTTTCCGGTGGATATGGTCGTAAAAATCCTTTTGCCATTTTGCCCCTTCTCGATTCTTTGATAACCAAAAACCGGCCTTTTGCTTGAAAAGATTCATCATCTTCCATAGATCAGATTCTTCTGAAATACCTTCGTTAACCAGATGGATATGATCTGGCATGAATATATATACCCAATTCTTGCAACTGTATCTATCCTTCACCTCTTTTAGAATTTCTCTGAACCTATCCACGACGGCATTTCCCGTAAATAATGGTTCTCTGTTTTCAACACAGAGAGTAAAGGTCGCTATCACTTGCCCCCTGTAACAATGTAGAGGCAACCGATGCCTCTTCTCTCTTACATATATCATTTTTTTCGCCGGCTAAAGCCGCCGGCTACCTCTGACTTCTGAGTTGGTAGCCGCTACCTCTGACTTCTGAGTTGGTAGCCGCAGGATTTATCCTGCGTTTGTAGTTACCCATCGTCTAACCTGAACAGCCTCCGCAGGGCGGCAATATAGGGGAGGGCCCCACCATTTTGACTTTCCTCTTTGAGGGCCGCGATAGGATCATGAAGAACCTTGTTTAATATGGAAGAGGCCAGAATTTCTACATTTTTCCTCTGTTCGGGGGAGAGATTCCGCATCCAGGAAAGGGATCTGCCCAGTTCTCCTGTGATGATGCCTTCCACTTTTTCCCGGAGAGAAACGATGGTGGGGACAACTTTTAGGGTGCCAAACCATTCTCTGTATTTTAGCGCCTCTTCCTCTATAATCGCCTCCGCCTTCTCGGCCTCTCTCCTGCGATTATTCAGATTCTCATCTACAATCTCCTGGAGATTGTCAATGTTGTAAAGGTATACATTATCAATATTACCTGCTGCAGGGTCAATATCCCTGGGCACGGCGATATCTATCAGGAAGAGCAGGCGCGATTTGCGCCTGTGCAGGGCGGCAGCAACCATCTCTGCATTGATCACGTAACCGGGCGCGCCTGTGGAACTGATCACAATATCCGCGTCTCGCAGGCCCTCCCCTAACCGGTCGAATTCTATGACACCGGCATGAAAATCTCTCGCCATTTCCAGCGCCCGGGTATATGTTCGATTGGCAATCAGTATCCTGTCCACACCATATTTGATCAGGTGCCTGGCGGCAAGCTCCGACATCTCCCCGGCACCGATGAGGAGAACGGTTTTTCCCTTCAGGGCGCCGAAGATCTTCTTTGCCAGCTCCACCGCCGCAAAACTGACAGAAACGGCATTGCTGGCAATTTCTGTCTCGGTCCTGACCCTCTTGGCCACCCGGAAGGCATGATGAACAACTCTGTTCAGTATCACTCCTGTGGTCCTGAGCTCAGCAGCTTGACGATACGCCTCCTTGACCTGGCCCAGGATCTGTGGTTCGCCCATAACCAGAGAATCAATGCTGGATGCTACCCTGAAAAGATGACGGACCGCCTCATGATCAAAGTACACATACAGGCATCTGGCCATCTCCTCGGAAGTTAAATCGCCGTGAGGAAAGATAAATTCCTTGAGCCTTTCCACGACAGCTTTGGCATCCACGGCGCTGGCCAGCGCCTCCACACGGTTGCAGGTGGAAAGATAAAACGCTTCCTTGATCTGCGGAATCTTTATCATCTCGAGAAGGGGGTGAACATTATTCCGAGAGGACAGGGGAAGCCTCTCCCTGATTTCCAGGGGGGCCGTTTTATGATTCATGCCGATGAGAACGATATTCATACCGTCAGATAAAATCAAATAAAACATTCATGTCGTATGGCGACACAAAGGACAATGAAAATCCCCCCTCACCCCCCTTTGGAAAAGGGGGGCTGGGGGGATTTTCAAATAAAACTATGGACAGTTGTAAAAAACATACTTGCAATAATAAAGGAAACAAGGAGAAAACTAAAGACCCCAATGGATAAAAAGGCTGCCTTATGTCCCTTCCACCCGATGGCAAGTCTCTGATGCAGTAAAATGGCATAGGAGGTCCATGCTAAAAGCGTCCATACCTGTTTTGGGTCCCACTGCCAGTGACTTCCCCAGGCCGTTCGCGCCCAGATCGCCCCCACCAAAATACCCATGGTCAGCAACGGGAATCCCCAGAGAAGACAGAGGTGATTGATCTTATCCAGATCTCTCAGGGAGGGGAGAAGCCTGCTGAAACTTTTTACCTTTTTATTTTTTATGAAGTTCTCCTGGATCAGATACATCATGCCGGCACAGGAGGCAAGGACAAAAAGGGCCTCGCCCGTTACGGAGAGGATCACGTGCGGCGGCACCAAACTTCCCTGGAGCACAGTCGGCAGCGAAACATCTCCTCCTAAGCGTATGGAGGCCACGATCACAAGCAGAAAAACCACAGGAGATACAAAGGCGCCAAGGACCCTTGTCTTTGTTTTCAATTGCAGGGCCAGATAAGTAGCGGTCATGACCCAGGCAAAAAAAGAAAGGGTTTCATGAAAACCGATCACCGGAGAGTGTCCCGTCTTGATGGAGCACAACACCAGAGAAACAGAGTGAATCGTAAATGCCGTAAAGAGAAACCAGGTGGCTACCCTGGCCGCCAGCACCCTCCTGACCAGGAGGGAAGTGATATACCCCACGGTGGAGAGGAGATAGATGATAAGGGCAACCTTATAAAATAGTATGTCCATTTATGAGTTATGATTTATGAGCTATGTCAATATTAATATTCATAATATCATGAATAACCTTTTTAACACAACTCCAGTTTTTTTCTCTGATATATTGGAGGATATCAGAGTTGACCAGGGCGGTAAATACTCTTTTATTTTCGGGAGAGGAACGGCTCCTAACGACCATCTTTTCCCTGAGCTCTCCTAAGAGCTCGAGAAGTGTGGCATATTCCGGTCCATAATGCCTTTCCAGTTCCTCTCTCAGTTTCCTGGCCAGAGCGGGACTCTTTCCTCCCGTTGATATGGCAAGCAAAAGGTCTCCCCGCTGCAAGAGAGAGGGAAGGATGAAATCGCAGCGAGCGGGATCATCCACGATATTGACCAGGATATTCTTTTCTCTCGCTTCTCTGCAAATCCTTTCGTTGACCTCATCCCTGTCTGTGGCCCCGATCACCAGGAGGGCGCCATGGATATATGCCTCATCGTAATCGGCGGCAATATGAGCGATCCTGCCCTCCGCCGTCATCGCCCTCAGAAATGGCGTCAACATCTTTCCGACGACGGTTACGCAAGCGCCACATTCCACGAGCCGTTTGACTTTTCTTTCGGCAACCTCTCCTCCGCCCACAACGACGCACTTTTTATCTGTCACCTGAAGACATAAGGGGTAGTATTTCATGTCTTTTTCCTCTGCGTACTCTGCGCCTTTGCGGTAAAAAAGCCTAACCGCATAAGTTTAAAAATACCACGAAGACTACGAAAATTCAAGTTACTTGAAATATTATCAAAAAGAGGATATAAAAAGCTCTTGCAAAAGTCCAATTCTGGTAGCCGCAGGCTTTAGCCTGCGTTTTGTAACATATTGAAAACAAAGAAAACACGCAAACTAAAGTTTGCGGCTACATTTTAATTTCAAGACTTTTGCAATTACCTCATAAGAAAAATAGAAGGTTCTGGACGTCGGTATAGGCACAGGTATTCTCGGTATTACCTCAGTAAAGTTAGGCGCCCGGAGGGCCGTATGTGTGGATATTGATAGAAAGGCCACCGATATTGCACATGAAAATGTTAAGATCAATCATGTGGAAAACCAGGTGGAAATTATCAACGGCGATGTTCGTACGATTCGCAAGCCATTTGATCTAATTATAAGGAATGGGTCTGTTATGCACTTGGCAGACGGGGTAAATGAACATTGACGGTACCAAGGATCTACTTTCCGGAAAATGTGGAAAAAGGGGACAGGTGTATCTTGGGTAAAGAAAACCTGTGTTATGTGAAATCCGTACTCCGGATGAGAAATGGAAACCGCCTGTTCCTCTTTAATGGGACTGGATTTGAGTGTGAGGCCCTCATCCGTGATTTTACCGCCCGTGGTGTCATTGTAGAGATCGTAAAAAAAGAAAGGGTTGCCGACAAGGCCATCAGTATTACCTTATTCCAGGCACTGCCCAAGGCAAACAAGATGGATTCCATCATTCGGAAGGCTGCCGAACTCGGTGTGGATACAATCACCCCCTTTCATTCGGCAAGATCAATACCGAGACTATCGCCGGAGACGGCCGTTCTCAAGACACTCAGGTGGCAGAAGATCGCTGCGGAGGCAGCCCGGCAGTGTGGCGCCTCCGGTGTACCGGAGATCAGAAAAATCCTTTCCCTTGCCGAGGCGCTGAGCTATTCGCAAAATCCCCCCAGCCCCCCTTTTCCAAAGGGGGGTAAGGGGGGATTTTCACAGAAAGGAGCGCTAAGGATCATCTTCTGGGAAGAAGAATCTGAAACGGGTCTCAAGCAGGTCTTACAGGATAAAAAACATGAAGGGATAAAAGACTTCATCATCGTTGTCGGGCCGGAGGGAGGGTTCTTGAGGGAGGAAGTGGGCAGGGCCGTGGCTCTCGGGTTTATTTCCGTCAGCCTGGGCAGACAGATACTGAAGGTGGAAACGGCAGCCCTCGCTATACTTTCCATTATTCAGTATGAAAAAGGCATCTTCAACATTTTCAATGAAAGTGCCTAAAGTGGGAAGTGGGAAGTGCCTAAAGTGGGAAGTGGGAAGTGCCTAAAGTTGGAAGTGGGAAGTGCCTAAAGTTAAGGTAAGATTTTTTAACTTTAGTTCACTTTAGTTCACTTTAGGCACTTTAGGCACTTTATTGTTAATGATGGTGGAGACTAAAATGACGGAAGATCGTTACGGTGGATTCTGGCGAAGGGCAATGGCGTTTTCTATTGATATGGTGATCCTCAATTTTATCTCCCTGTCCTTGTTTTTTATTGGCATCATAGCTCTGTATAAGGGGTTTGTCCCCCGTCCTACAAGGATAAGCTTTGCTGAAATGACGGAGAGCTTTTTAATTCCCTATTACGTAGTAACATTATTGGTTAACATGCTCTACTTTACATACTTTCACGGCATTGCGGGACAAACCCCGGGAAAGATGATCTTTGGCCTCAAGGTGGCGCAAACGACAGGAGAAAAAATGACACCGGGAATTGCCTTTCTCAGATGGGTCGGATACCTTGTCTCTTCGCTGTTCCTCTATCTGGGGTTTATCTGGATAGCCTTCAACGGAAAAAAACAGGGCTGGCATGATAAGATCGCAGGCACTGTAGTTATTCAGGTCAGAAGAGATAAGAAAATGCCTTGACAAAATAAGGAATATTTAATAGAAATATAGTCAAGTGGGTCGGTAGCTCAGTCGGTAGAGCATCGGACTGAAAATCCGAGTGTCGGCAGTTCAATTCTGCCCTGACCCACCATTTAAACAAAAAAATATCCATGATTATTGTTACTGGTGGCGCCGGATTTATAGGGAGTGCGTTTGTCTGGAAACTTAATGCCGAAGGCATTAATGATATTGTCATCGTGGATAGACTCGGCCGGTCAGACAAATGGAAGAATCTCGTAAAACGACATTATGCCGCTTACATCCACAAAGATGAATTTCTTAAAATGATCTCCGCAGATGATGTACCTTTCAAAGTCCGGGCGATAGTGCATATGGGGGCATGCACTTCCACGACAGAACGTGACGCCGATTATTTACTGGAGAATAACTACCGCTATACATGCCGGCTGGCCGAGTGGTCCCTGAAACATAATGTTCGTTTTATCTATGCCAGCTCTGCCGCTACGTACGGTGATGGCTCCTGTGGATTCTCCGATGATGACAGTTTGACAGGGGTCCTTCGTCCCATCAATATGTACGGCTATTCCAAGCAGTTGTTCGATCTCTGGGCACTGCGGCATCAGGCAGAGCAAAGAATGGTGGGGATCAAGTTCTTCAATGTCTTTGGACCCGACGAATACCACAAGGGTGACATGACCAGTGTGGTCTATAAGGCGTTTCACCAGGTTCGTAAGACGGGCAGGGTGCGCCTCTTCAAGTCCCACAAAACACAATACGGTGATGGAGGGCAGAGACGCGATTTTGTCTATGTCAAGGATTGTGTGGAAATCCTCTGGTGGCTGCTGGAGCATCGGGAGGTAAACGGCATCTTTAATCTTGGGACGGGACATGCCCGAACATGGAACGATCTGGTGAAAGCCGTTTTTTCTGCCATGGAGATCAAATCACAGATAGAGTATATTGATATGCCGCCGGCTATTCGTGACCAGTACCAGTATTTCACGGAGGCAGAGATGGACAAGCTCCGTCAGGCCGGGTGTCCTGCTGTGTTCCGTTCTCTCGAGGATGCGGTTTATGATTACATTGTGAACTACCTCCAGAAAACGGATACTTACTTATAGTAGAGGAGGGCCACGCTCCGTCGTGGCCGGAGGGAACGGACGCGACGGAGCGCGTCCCTCCTCCGTCGTGGCCTAATACCATTTCGCTTTCAAAGGATAACGCGGCGGCAAGGAGGAGTCACCGCAGGCGTATTACTAATACGTCGAGGACGCCGACGACGAAGCCAACAAAGTTAGCCAAAGAAAGCGAAATGGTATAAGTCATAAGTCGAAGTATGAAAGTCGTCTGTATCATACCATCACGTTGGCATTCCACAAGGTTTGAGGGAAAACCCCTGGCCGATCTTTGTGGCAAGCCTATGATTGCCCATGTCTATGAGCGTGTATTATGCTCAGATATTATATCTGATGCCGCGGTAGCAACCGATGATGAACGGATATTTGCGGCGGTGCAAAAATCAGGCGGCCAGGCAATCATGACCTCATACGGGCACAGATCGGGGACGGACAGGATCGCCGAGGCTGTTTCCCGTCTTCATCTTGACGATGACGATATTGTCGTGAACATCCAGGGTGATCAGCCTATTTTTGAACCTTCTCAAATTGGCGAGGTGGCGAGTCCACTTTTAGATGATCTTTCCCTTCCCATGTCCACCCTGATTTATAAAATTGTGAGAGAAGAGGAGATTACCCACAAGAACGCGGTGAAGGTCGTCTTTGATCGGGACCATTTTGCCCTCTATTTTTCCCGGGCTACGATCCCCTACGTCCAGGGGCGGGGACAGCAGGCCTCCTACTATAAACACCATGGAATATACGCCTATAGAAAGGCATTTCTTGACACTTTTACCCGTTTGGAAGAGGGGCGCCTTGAAAGACTGGAGGCCCTTGAGCAACTGAGGGCGATGGAGCATGGCTACAGGATAAAGGTTGTAGAGACGATGCATGATTCCATAGAGGTAGATACCCCTGAGGACCTTGAACGGGTGAGAAGCATCCTCAAAGGAATACGTCATACGTCATAAGTCTTTTGACTTACGACTTATGACGTATGACTTAGGCCACGACGGAGCGTGGCCCTCCCCTTACGACTTATGACGTATGACTAAAGCTCGCCACATCCATTTTTTTATATTACTGGGTCTTGCTACCGTTCTTTTTATCTATCTTTTGAAACCTTTTTTCTTTCCCCTCTTCTGGGCCACCGTGATTGCTGGTGTCGTGAGCCCTTTGTATAAAAGGTTAAACGCAAAACTGAATCGTCCCAATGTAAGCGCCCTGATTATACTTTTGATGATCACCTTTATTATTATCCTGCCTGCAGGTGTCATCGGCAGTTTGCTGATTTCCGAATCCCTTCAGATATATGATGACCTCAACAGGGACAGCAGTTATCCCGAAGAAAGTCTCCGGAAAATCATGAATGTGATCAAATACAATCCTTACTTAGACAGATTGAAGATCAACGAAGTCTTCTGGACGGAAAAATTCTCTGAAATTGCCAGAGGCATTGCCGGTTACATCTTTGTCCACATCAGGAGCCTGACACAAAACACTCTCATCTTTATTGTCAAGTTCGCCATCATGTTCTACGCCCTCTTTTTCTTTGTTCGCGACGGGGACAAATTTCTCAGGATGTTGCTGCGCTTCCTCCCCCTGGAAGATGATAGGGGAGAAATGCTTTATAAACGATTTACAGACACTACCAGAGCTGCCCTGAAGGCAACCTTGATTATCGGTGGTCTTCAGGGAATATTGGGCGGTCTTGTTTTTTTGGTGGCCGGTATTGAGGGGGCATTGTTCTGGGGCATTGTAATGGTGGTTTCCTCTCTCGTTCCGAGTATTGGTTGTTCCATTATCTGGGTTCCTGCGGGCATTATTATGTTGTTGACCGGTCATACATGGGAGGGAATTCTGATCCTGGTCTTCGGCGCGGCGGTTATCAGTACGGTGGACAATCTATTGCGACCTGTATTAATCGGCAAGGATGTACAATTGCACCCCCTGTTGATTTTCTTATCGTCCTTAGGAGGTATCGCCCTGTTCGGCATCTCCGGTTTTGTCATCGGGCCCATTATTGCCTCCCTGTTTCTCACAATCTGGGAAATGTACGATTATTTTTCTTGAGGATAAGTTGTCCTGAAAATATGGGTGAAAGGAGGTTATAAAAGAAATGGAATGGAAGATGAGAGCAGCCAGGTTTTGCAAGGATTTCTGTCCTGTGTGCAGAAGGGCGAGAAAGAAGCAGGGGGGCATCTGTTACTGGTTTGTCAAGAATGTGGATCGAAAAGTTTGCCCCTGCTGCAAGTCTTATGAAAGTGTATACGGCAGGCTTGCATACGAACCGGAATTGCCGGAGGACTGATGACTTACGACTGATGACTTCAGAACTCTATGCCCAGGTTGATCTGCGGTTCGAATATCTTGCCGATAGATTCAAATGTATCCTGGTATGGTGAATGCAAAAATATTGTCGGCAAGGACTTGATCGCATCCCATTTATTCCCTTCGTTACTGAATAATTCGGTCATATCTCTCTCAAACTGACCGGTTGCATAGTGTGAAAACGTCAAGGTAAGGTAACGGAGATTAAAGCGATTCCAGCTTGCTTCGCTTTTTCTGTCTGTATCAAGTGTAGATAAATAACTATCCATAAAATCCTCGATATCCAGGATTTCAGAAGACCCGTCCGGCATAAAGTTGATTTTATTTTCCAGTGGAGTCACCGCGGAAACACTTAATGCGAGATCGGCTCTCATTTTAAATGGTTTCCACTCAAGTACCGTGCCATAAGACCGCTCTGCATTCACGGTAAAAAAGAGAAAAATAATCAATAATAAATTCAGGTGATGTAGTCGCATCGTACCACGCAAGACCTTCTCTATCTTCTGTCACAGGTATGAACTAAGGAAGCTTCAATATCTGGTTAACGTATAATGGATCATTAAGCTTCATGTGGTTTAACTTTAGCAGGGTGCTGATCGTTGTGTCATACTTCCTCGCAATCTTGCTTAAGGTATCACCCCTTTTAACCTTATAGGTACAAACCTTAGACCTCCGAGCGGAGGAAGCATCCGCCTTCAAAGGCACAACCCTCTCCTCCCCCTTTTTATCCACTTCCGGCTCCCTTATCTTCAGCAGCCGACCCACGTACAATGGATCATTAAGCTTCATGTGGTTTAGCTTTAGCAGGGTGCTGATCGTTGTGTCATACTTCCTCGCAATCTTGCTTAAGGTATCACCCCTTTTAACCTTATAAATAGAGATAGGGGTAGGGGGCTCTGTGTTTTTTGGTGCATCATCGGGAGCGGATTTTGTTGTACCATCCTGTTTCGTTATTATAAGTTCCGGACTTACCGATGATGGAAGAGGGAAGAATTCACTTATGGAGGCAGCTATAGTCTCTGCAATCTTCTCCTGAAAGTGACGACTCCGCAGCAGTCTTTCCTCTCCTGGATTTGAAATATAAGCGGTCTCCACCAGAACGGACGGAATCTCAGGAAGTTTGAGGACTATGAAAGATGCTTCCTGAATATTGCAGAATTTTAGAGGACCTACCGTGTCCAGATGTTTAAGAAGGATAGTGCCGAAGCTTTTCGACAGGTTGATGGTATTGGTTTGAAACATATTCAGGATAATAGGATCCAATTCATTATTATTGCCTTCGCCATTTGGAGAACCTCCTATAATATCGGCCAGGTTTTCTTTACGCGCTAAGACCCTTGCGGCTTCACTGCTTGCCCCTCCGGTTGAGAGGCAGTAAACTGAACTTCCACGAACATACCTGTTTCGGGAAGCATCCGCATGGATACTCACGAACAGGTCGCCGCCGTATTCCCTTGCTATCTGCAACCTTTTCTTGAAAGGTACGTAATAGTCTCCCCCCCTGGTCAGGAAGGAGCGATACCCATTGCTTTTATTGAGCATATCCCTTAATTTTCTACTGATAGTCAGGACAACATCCTTTTCGCACGTGCCGTCTTGTCCAATTGCCCCGGGGTCATCTCCTCCATGACCAGGATCAATAATGATAATTTTATCCTTTCTTGAGACCTTGATCTGTTTCCTTTCTTCGATTTCTTTTTTTTCAATATCGGGAAGTTCAATGTCAACAACGACACGATCAGGTTTTTGCTGGAATTTTTTGAGTTTAAATACTTTTGTGTTCACATATTTGGCCAGTGACAACTGAACCCTTACAGCATTCCGTGGAAGTGGTATCAGCATAATTCTGTCTATTCCAGGCTTGTTCAAGATGATCTCGGGCGTAATGGTTTGGGGGAAAGCGGTATTTTTGAAATTAATTGATATTTTCTGTTCATCTTTGACGATGTTATACTGAGCTTCATCACTCGTATCAATGACGATCCTTGTATGGTCCGGTGCGGTCCAGTGTCGAATATTGAGGAGCCTTGTCAGAGCAATGGCTTCAGAGGGTAACAGCATTACCATAAGCAGCAATAGGGCAATAATGATTCTCTGTATCCTTACCATGCTCAAGGAAATCCTTAATGATTTTTGTCAATCTAATAGTACCGGTTTTATTGAAATATTTCAAGCCTTAATGTAGAGCCCCCCTTCTACAGCACAGGGTCAGAGAAAGAAATTGACAAGAAAATAAAAGTGGAAGTATGATATTTTAAAAGGAGGGCAGACTATGAACAGTAAAGAAAAAGTCAAATCGGCAAGGCGATTTGATGGTTGTCCTGTCACGGAAACTTCAGCCGGGATACCTTTAAAAGAGGTCTACCGTCCTGCTGATTTAGAGGGCATGGATTACCGGAAGGAGGTCGCCGACCCCGGAGAATATCCCTTCACAAGGGGGATATGGCAGAATATGTACCGGGGGAAACTATGGACGAGGAGGGTATTTACCGGCCTTGGTTCGACGGCGGACACCAACAAGAGATACAAGTACCTGTTGGAAAAGGGCGCCTCAGGGCTGTACTGTTTTGGTGACACCATCACCCATCAGGGAATTGATCCCGACCATCCGTTGGCCCGGGGATATGCGGGCGTCAGCGGGGTTTCTATCGTTTGCCTTAAGGACATGCATGCTCTGTTTGACGGGATATCCCTGGAAGATGTAAGCGTCTCTTTCAACAATCCCTCGATGGCCGCCGTCGTCGTGTATGCGGCCTTTGTCGCCTATGCCCAGGATATGGGGTATGACCTGAAAAAGATCAGTGGCTCCATCCTGAATGAGCCGATTCATCTCGTTTACAGCATGTACGAGACCAATGCCAAACCTCTGGGCCTGGCGGCAAAACTGGCCACCGATGTGATCGAGTACTCTATAAAGAACACCCCGAGATGGCATCCTATCGCCCCCAATGCCTATGATCTGCATGAAAAGGGCGCTAATGCCATCCAGGAAATGGCCATTACTATTGCTATCATGGAGGAATATATCCAGAGGATGTTGAAGCGGGGGTATGCGGTTGATGAATTTGCCCCCCGGGTAAACGTATTCGGATGTGCGTGCGATATGGATATTTTCGAGGAGATATGCAAGTTCAGGGCTGCCAGGAGGGTCTGGGCCAGGACGATGAGTGAAAAATACGGCGCCCAGAAGCCGGAATCATGCAGGCTCTATCTATCTGTTCATACCTCAGGCAACTCCTTAACAGTACAACAGCCTGTGAACAATGTGGCGAGAGTCACGCTCGAATCCCTGGCATGCGTCCTGGGCGGCCTGCAATCTTTCGATCCGGCAGGCTACGATGAGGGTTATTACATCCTTACCGAGCATTCAGCTTTGACCTCTCTCAACATTCACAATATTCTTGCCTACGAATCAAGAGTGGCAAGCGTCGCCGACCCTCTTGCGGGGTCCTATTTTGTGGAATGGCTTACAAATAAGATGGAAGAGGAGATGTTCAAGGTAATAAACAAGATAAACGACATGGGAGGCGCCATTCAGGCTACGGAATCGGGATGGATCGGCGCGGAGCTGGATCGTGAGCTGATCAGAGAACAGCAGGAAATAGAAGAAAAGAAGAGAATCATTGTGGGCAGGAATGAGTTTGTCGTCTCAAAAGAGGAAGAGGTACCCATCATGGTGGGGAGAGACAGACCCCTGGAAGAGCAGATGGCCACCTCTGAGAAGAGGGAGAACGAGATCAGAAGGCTCCGTGAGACGAGGGACAAGAAGAAGGCAAAGGATGCGCTGACGACCCTGGGAGAGGAAGCGGCCAGGGGGGAAGCTCATAATCTGATCCCCCTGATAATGACCTCTCTGAGGGCAAATGCAACCCTGGGGGAGATATTGGGAACGATCCGGGTGGCAAATGGAGCAACTTATGATCCTTATGAAGTATTGCATGGTCAGATTTAAACCCAAATTATGCGTGAATTGTAGCCGCAACCTTAAGGTTGCGCTATTTATGACAATATTTATTTCACTTATTGGGTGAATTTATTCGCAGGCTAAAGCCAGCGGCTACAACAATTTTCATAAATTCACATAATTTGGGTTAAACCGGTTCATGCTCTGCCTGTACATATAAGATATATTTACAAGGGCAGCTTTATATCCTGCCCCTACTGAATGAGGAGTGATTTCATGGAGGATAGTGCAAACAGGAAGATCAAGGTCGTGGTAGCTCTGCCGGGATTAGACTGCCACGATAGGGGAATAGTATATTTAAGCCATATACTCAGAAAAGCCGGCATGGAGGTAGTGTATCTGGGAAAGTTCAATACGCCGGAGCACATCGTCAATACCGCCATTGAGGAAGACGCCGATGTCATTGCCCTGAGTTACTTGAACGATCACCTTTATATGTTGTTTTTCCCCAGGGTTGTTGAATTGCTGAAGGAAAAAGGATGCGGTGATATATGTGTCATCGCCGGTGGAAGGATTATAGAAGAGGATCGGCCTAAGTTGAGAGAAATAGGGATAACCGGATTTTTTGGACAGAGCACCCCCGTCGGGGAAATGATCCGGCACATAGAGGACAGGGTAAAGAGTGAAAGATGGGTTGAAAAAAGTTAAAACCCAATTTTTCTGCCAGAACTGCGGTCACCAATCGCCAAAATGGCTGGGTAAATGCCCCTCGTGTGGCGAGTGGAACCAGTTTGTGGAAGAGGAAATAAGGGGAACCGCTCCTGCTATTTCTTCTGAGTTTCAGTTTGCAGGCTCCCCCCTGCCGATTGACGCTATCACAGCGGATGAAAAGGAGAGAGTTGGGACAGGGATTGCCGAAATGGACAGGGTCCTCGGCGGCGGGATCGTGAGCGGTTCGGCGATCCTGGTCGGCGGTGATCCGGGGATCGGTAAATCAACTCTCCTCCTCCAGGTCCTCCAGTGTTTGGCAGAGAGGGACATGAAAGTCCTCTACGTCTCCGGAGAGGAATCGGCAAAACAGATTAAACTTCGGGGAAGCCGGGTCGGGGCCTCATCAACGAATCTTCTCGTTCTCGTCGAGATCGCCCTTTCGAACATCATCCAGCAGATCAAAGAATTATCACCCCACGTCGTGGTGATTGACTCCATCCAGACGGTTTATTCATCCGCCCTTTCTTCTGCGCCAGGTAGTGTGGGGCAGGTGAGGGAGACATCAGGAACTCTCATTCTCCTCTCAAAAAAGACAGGGATTCCCGTCTTTCTCATCGGTCATGTAACCAAAGACGGTTCTATTGCCGGCCCGAAGGTCCTGGAACACATGGTGGATACAGTCCTCTATTTCGAGGGGGATGGGGGACATACCTACCGGATCATCAGGACCATGAAGAACCGGTATGGACCAACCAACGAAATCGGTGTCTTCGAGATGAGGGAAAACGGTTTGCAACAAGTAGCGAATCCCTCTGCGTTTTTCCTGGCGGAAAGACCGGAAGGGGCTGCCGGCTCAGTAGTCGTACCGAGCATGGAAGGGACAAGACCGATCCTCATAGAAATACAGTCTTTAGTCAGTCCCACCAATTTAGGAATGCCGAGGCGGACTGCCATCGGTGTTGACCACAACCGGGTGTCTATGCTTGTTGCCGTGATAGATAGAATCTGTGGCCTTCACCTCGGCAATCAAGACATCTTTATCAATGTAGCTGGTGGCGTAAAGGTTGATGAGCCGGCAGTGGACCTGGGGATCGTATCTTCCCTAATTTCCGGTTTTCTTGACCGCCCTATTGATTCAGGAACCGTTGTTTTTGGTGAGGTTGGTCTCACCGGCGAGGTAAGGGGGATATCCCAGATGGAGACCAGGATCAAGGAGGCGGCCCGGATGGGGTTCAAACGCTGCATCCTTCCCAGAACTCTTTCCTGTGAAATTGTGCCGCCTACAAAAATAAAACTCTTCAGAATTGGTACGCTCAGAGAATTACTGGAGTGTCTTTTTTAATGACTAGTGGATCGTTCACGTAAGGAACTTGAAAAACTCGACGAATAATGGTAATCTACTTTTTATGAAGACAAAGTTCATTTTTGTGACCGGTGGTGTCCTTTCCTCTCTCGGCAAGGGACTGGCGGCAGCCTCTATCGCCGCCCTTCTTGAATGCCGTGGTCTTAAGGTAACCAATCAAAAGCTGGATCCATACATCAATGTTGATCCGGGCACAATGAACCCCTTTCAACATGGCGAGGTCTTTGTAACCGATGACGGCGCGGAAGCCGATCTTGACCTGGGGCATTACGAACGCTTCACCTCTACCCGCATGGGAAAGTGTAACAACCTGACTACAGGACAGGTTTACTTTTCCGTAATCTCAAAAGAGAGACGGGGCGAATACCTGGGAAAGACGGTACAGGTCATCCCCCATATTACCGATGAGATCAAGGGCTATATAAGAGAGTCTGCCCACGGATTTGATGTCGCCATCGTGGAAATCGGCGGAACGGTAGGCGATATCGAGAGTCTGCCCTTTTTGGAGGCGATCAGACAATTCCGTAATGAGGTGGGCAGACAAAATGCCATCTTTATCCACCTCACGTGGGTTCCTTATATTAAAACCGCCGGTGAGGTGAAGACAAAACCAACGCAGCACAGCGTTAAAGCCCTACGTGAAATCGGTATCCAGCCGGATATCCTGCTGTGCCGTACGGAAGATTTTCTCTCCGAAGAAATTAAGACCAAGATCGCCCTCTTCTGCAACGTCGAGGTAGAGGCAGTCTTCACCGCCAAGGATGTTGATTGTATCTATGAGGTGCCCCTCGTTTTCCAACAGGAAGGAGTGGATGAAAAAATTGTTGACCTTTTAAACATCTGGACAGGTCAGCCACATCTCGATGCCTGGGAAGAGGTGACGCATAAGATTAATAACCCTTCCCATGAGGTCGGGATCGCCATTGTGGGAAAGTATGTAAACTTGAAGGATTCCTACAAGAGCTTGAATGAGGCGCTGATCCACGGTGGTATTGCCAACGATTCCCGGGTAATTCTCCACTTCGTGGATGCCGAAAAGATCGAAAGGGAAGGTGTTGAGCATTGTCTGGGTGCTGCCGATGGCATTCTTGTGCCGGGGGGATTTGGATACAGGGGGGTGGAGGGTATGATTTCTGCTATCCAATACGCCCGTGCGAAGCATATTCCGTTTTTTGGCATCTGCCTGGGGATGCAGATGGCAGTAGTGGAGTATGCAAGGCATGTCTGCCGGTTAGAAAAGGCCAACAGTTCTGAATTCGATCCGGAGACACTATATCCGGTGATTGATCTTCTCCCCGAACAGAGAAACGTCACAGAAAAAGGGGCCTCCATGAGACTGGGGGCCTATCCATGTCTTATCGAAAATGTGTCTTTTGCCTTCGATGCTTACGGCGAACAACAAATAAGCGAGAGACACCGGCACCGTTATGAATTCAATAACGACTACAAAGATCTCCTCGTAAAGAACGGGCTCCGCATCACCGGGGCATCTCCCGATGGGCGCCTGGCAGAAATCGTGGAGATCAAAGATCATCCCTGGTTCCTTGGCTGTCAATTCCATCCTGAATTCAAATCAAGGCCAACCCGACCCCATCCCCTGTTTACCAGCTTCATCCGCTCGTCGCTGCTCTATAAATCCCGGAAGGTCTAAGAAACTCTCCTAACTTAACGCCAAGTACCTTTAATTTCCTGTTTACTGCCTGAACTGTCTCCAGGCGAGAAAACAGCCGATGATCATGAAGGCTGAGCCTATAGCAACAAGCTTCACCGCCTCGGGCCATAAAACGGCAAACCCAAGACCCTTTTGGAAGACACCGTTTGCGGCGATCATAAAGTGGGTTGTCGGTATGCCCTGGGCCATCTTTTGCAAAAACGGCAGCATATTCTCTACCGGTGTAACAATGCCTGCCGGAAAGATCCCGACAAACCATATCACAAAGGACAAAAGAATCGCCTGAAGCATATTTCTGCAGATTGTCCCGACGAGGATACCAATACCGGTGATGCTGAACAAAAAAAGCCCCATGTAAGCGAAAAAGGTAAGGGGGTTCCCCCTGCAGGGTACCTTAAACCACCAGACAATGAGAAAGGAGAAGACGGTAGCGAGCAGGGCGATAATCAGAGGGGCTGTTGTTTTGGCGACCAGGATCTCCCAGGAACGTGTGGGGGTAACCATAAGCTGATCAATTGTCCCCCTCTCTTTCTCCCTCACAAGGGCGGTCGAGGAAAGGACAAGCCCCCCGATAAGTCCGGCCACAACAATGTGATAGATCACCACATAGTAAACCCCCTCCATCTCCTGGTTAAAAAGTGTTCTCATGCCGGCATCTATACCGGGGACGTGGGTAACCACCAATCCCCGCTTGTTTAGCCTCTCCCTGATAATTTTCTCATTATAGGTGGCAATGATGCGTTTGGCAAAGCCGATCCCCTGTCCTGCCTGATTGGCATCAGAACCATCGGCGATGAACTGGAGCGCAGCGGCTCTCCCCTCTGATAGATAACGGGTAAATTCCGGGGGAATGATCAGGGTAAC
>Ga0210049_1001761_pt1 | contig 20409 bp, 16 predicted proteins | sample CryGeyCG2014_300_2_FD_183964 | JGI IMG/M metagenome (GOLD analysis project Ga0210049, IMG submission 183964) | Groundwater microbial communities from aquifer - Crystal Geyser CG06_land_8/20/14_3.00 (SPAdes) (version 2) | ecosystem: Environmental > Aquatic > Deep subsurface > Groundwater | place... | reverse complement strand
GCCTGTTTCAAAATCATTCGGGTCATGGGCAGGCGTAACTTTTACAGCGCCCGTGCCGAATTTTTTATCTACAAAATCATCGGCAATAATTCCTATCTCTCTTCCTGCAATAGGCAATATCAGTTTTTTACCTATTAATTTCTTATATCTTGTGTCTTTAGGATTTACAGCCACTGCCACATCGCCAAGCATGGTCTCAGGCCTTGTGGTAGCAACTATTATTCCATGGCTCCCTTTGTTCGTCGCTCGTCGCTCGTCGTTCGTCGTTCGCAGATCTGCAAAGGGGTATAAAATATAATACAGCTTCCCCTCTACGTCCTTATGCGGAGCTTCTTCATCAGAAAGAGCTGTCTGGCACCTCGGGCACCAGTTGATTATATAATTTCCTCTGTAAATAAGGCCTTTATCATAAAGCCGTACAAAAGCTTCCAGGACTGCTTCTGAAAGGCCTTTATCCATGGTAAAACGCGTCCTTTCCCAATCGCAAGAGGCGCCAAGCCTTCTAAGCTGCACGATAATGGTATTTCCGTATTTCTCCCTCCATTTCCAAACCTCGTCTATAAATTTTTCCCTGCCTAACTGCTGCCTTGTAATGCCTTTTTCGGCCAAACTCCTTTCTACGACGTTTTGCGTCGCTATGCCGGCGTGATCCGTGCCCGGCACCCACAAACTCGCATTGCCCTGCATCCTTTTCCATCTTATGAGGATATCCTGCAGTGTATTATTCAATGCATGCCCCATGTGCAAAATACCGGTAACGTTCGGAGGAGGAATTACTATGGTAAAAGGGGCTTTTGAAGAGTCGGCCTCTTGGTGAAATAGCCCGCTATTTTCCCATTTAGAATAAATTGGTCCTTCGTGGTCTTTTGGATTATATCTTGGAGGAATGTCTTTCATGGCGGGGATTATTTGGCCTTGTCTTTTAATAGCTTATATTCTACGCTATCCGCAAGGGCCTGCCAGCTTGCCTCTATCACGTTCTCGGAAACTCCGACAGTGCCCCATGAGCTATTTTCGTCTTCTGATTGAATGAGAACTCTTACCCTAGCGGCAGTGCCTGCCTTTTCATCCAGCACCCTTACCTTAAAATCGGACAATCGCATCCTGGAAAGTGCAGGATAAAATTTAACCAGGGCTTTACGCAACGCATTATCAAGCGCGTTTACAGGCCCGTCTCCTATCGCCGCAGTATGTTCTTCTTTTTTATTCACTTTCAGCCTGATAACAGCTTCTGAGATCAGGGTATTATCTTCTCTTTTTTCAATGTTCACCTTAAATCCTTCCAGCGTAAAACATGGTTTATATTTTTTTAACGCCTTTTTCATCAAAAGCTCAAAAGACCCGTCAGCCGCTTCAAAATGATATCCCTGATTTTCCAGAGACTGTATTAATTTCAATATCCTCTTTGTCTGCGGATCATCTTTTGTGAGGTCTAACTCCATTTCTTTTGCTTTCAGGATGATGCTTGTTTTTCCGGACAATTCAGAAACAAGAATCCTTCTGTGATTGCCGACCTTTCCAGGCATTATATGCTCATAAGACACAGGGATTTTCATGACCGCGTTGATATGCACCCCTCCTTTATGGGCAAAAGCGCTTCTGCCTACAAAAGGCTGGTTATCCTGAGGCCTCATGTTTGAAATCTCGCTTACATATCTGGACGCCTCTGTCAATTCTCTCAGCTTAGACTCAGGAACGCACCTATATCCCATCTTTAATTGAAGATTAGGAATAATAGCGCACAGGTCCGCATTCCCGCACCTCTCGCCATAACCGTTTATCGTGCCCTGCACAACCACTGCTCCTGATTCGACCGCAGCTAATGTATTTGCGACAGCCAGGCCACCGTCATTATGGGTATGAATACCCAGCGTAACGCTGCAGCATTCGCTGGATATCGCCCTGACAATTTTTCCCAATTCATTGGTAAGCATGCCTCCGTTTGTATCGCATAAAATAACCACATCGCATCCTGCGCTTACGGCTGAAAACAAGGTTTCCAGGGCATATTCTTTATTCCGCATGTAACCGTCAAAAAAATGCTCTGCGTCGTAAAATACATAGAAATCCTTAGATTTAAGAAATTCAATGGTATCTTTTATCATCCTCAAGTTTTCCTGCAGAGAAACCCTGAGGACATCTGTCACGTGCATGTCCCATGTCTTGCCGAAGATAGCGGCTATCCTCACGCCCGACTTTATAAGGGCTTTCAGGTTTTCGTCTTCCGAAGGACTAATCTTCGGACGCCTTGTGCTGCCAAACCCGACAAGCTCTGAATTTTTGAATTTAATTTTTCCGGCCTGCTTGAAAAATTCCATATCCTTCGGATTAGAACCCGGCCATCCGCCTTCTATGTAATGAACGCCGAACCCGTCTAATTTTTTTGCAATCTTGATTTTGTCCATCACGGAGAAAGAAATGCCTTCCCCCTGGGATCCATCTCTTAACGTAGTATCGTAAATTTTAATTTCTTTCATATCTTTACCTTTTGTTTAACCCAAACGCCTTATGCAGCACCCGCACCGCCTCATCTGCATATTTTTTATTTATAACGCACGATATCTTAATCTCGGAAGTAGATATCATATCTATATTGATCTTTTTTGAAGCCAGCGCCCCGAACATATCTGCCGCAACTCCGGAATGAGCCTTCATGCCTACCCCGACTATGGAAACCTTTGCTATCTCGCTATTATAGGCCACGCCTTTTGCCTTCACGGCATTGACTATTTTAGCCATCACGTCCTTTGTCTTATTCAGCTCTGCCGCAGGCACTGTAAATGACAGGTCTGTATAACCTTTCCTGCTTATATTCTGGATTATCATGTCTACATTTATATTGTTTTTGGCTATGTCCGTAAATATTTTCGCGGCTATGCCCGGCTTGTCCGGGACATCGCAGATAGTTACCTTCGCCTCTCCTTTAGCCGCGGTTACGCCGCTCACCAGAACCTCTTCCATAGCCTTAACCTCCTTTGAAATAATTGTCCCTTCTTTATCCGTAAAGCTTGATCTTATATGAAGAGGGACTGAATATTTTTTTGCGACCTCCATAGACCTCGCCTGCATTACCTGCGCGCCCAGGGAAGCCAGTTCAAGCATTTCTTCATAGCTGATCACGGAAAGTTTTTTGGCGTCTTTTACAATCCTTGGGTCAGCTGTATAAACGCCCTCCACGTCGGTATATATCTCGCACATGCCGGCATTCAGGGTCTTCGCAATAGCAACTGCGGTAAGGTCTGACCCGCCTCTGCCAAGCGTAGTGATCTCCTGGTCAGAGTTCATGCCCTGAAAACCGGCTACTATGACAACCTTTCCTTTTTTAAGCTGTTCCCTGATCCTATCCGCGCTTATCTTGAGAATCTTGGCCTTTGTATGAGAACAATCAGTAATAATGCCTACCTGCGGGCCTGTAAAAGATATCGCGTCAATGCCTAACTTATGAATGGCCATTGCCAGAAGCGCCACAGACACCTGTTCGCCCGTAGATATAAGCATGTCTAGTTCTCTATCGCTCGGTTTATCCGTAATACGGCCTGCCAGCTCCAAAAGTTCATCCGTGGTATCGCCTAAAGCAGACACCACTACCACGATTTTATGGCCTTGTTTTTTATATCGGCCGATGCGGCTGGCTACGTTTTTTATCCTGTCTGTATTCGCTATAGAACTTCCACCGTATTTTTGAACAATCAAAGAATCCTGCATTTCAATCCCTTCCTTCTTATTACCGCTATTACATCAAATACCATTAAAACCGCCATGGCCACAAGCGCCGTGGCTATAATCATAATTAAAAAATTCTTTGTCCTGATGCTATCGTAAATCTGAAACAGAAGGGCCCCTGTTGCAGTCAGGAGCATAAATACAGCTGGCAGGAATACAAATTTAAGGGTTTTGCCCCTGCACAATAACCAGCTCGCTATTACTACAAAAGTCAATGCCGCTACCATCTGGTTGCTTGACCCAAACACAGGCCAAATCTTATTCCAACTGCCTGTCAGGACCAGAAAACCGCTTATAGATATTACCACAAATGTAGTGAAGAATCTATTGTTTATTTTAAAAAGTTCTTGGGATATATATCTGGCGATTCTGGTAGCCGTATCCAGCGTTGTGAGTATAAATGAATTAAGTATCAATATGGCTATCAACCCGCCCTTTCCAAAAAGCACTGTTTTTGTAATTTCATCATAACCTTTGCCAAAAGCGCCTATCGGTCCGGCTCCTCCTTTTGCAAGCATTGTTTTTAAGACGCCTGGGGCAATGCCGGCGCTTACTACCAGAATAGTTATTACCGCCAGAAATCCCTCCAGTATCATGCCGCCGTAGCCTATGCGCTTTGCGAAAACCTCGTTCGGCAATTGTTTCACCGTGGTGCCGCTTGCAATTAGCGCGTGGAACCCTGAATTTGCCCCGCATGCGATAATGACAAATAGCATTGGCCAGAGCCATCCTCCGCCACCCGCGTCCCATTTAGAAAAAGCAGGCGCGTTTATTACAGGATGCGCTACAAATATTCCTATGCCCCCCATAATAATCCCGAAATAAAGCAGGAAGCTTGACAAATAATCTCTGGGCTGCAAAAGTATCTGAACAGGAATAACAGACGCGATAAACGAATAAACCAAAAGCGTTATGCCCCATATTAAAAACGCGTTATGGCCTAAATCAACCGGGATAAAATCCCCCATAATGATACAGGCCAATAAAAGACTGAGCCCTATTATTGTCGCGATCCAGCTCTTTATCTTTTTCCAGTAAAGCATCCAGCCGGTAAGCACTGCCACAAATATAAGGCCAAAACACGGGACAACTGTCCTGGTATCACTAGTCAGGGTCTGGGCGCATAGAGACGTAAAAACAGCTATGACAAGTATTAATGTAAGCCATACGAATGTAAGAAATATAAGCTTGGAACGTTTTGAAATAACAGTCTCTGCTATGCTGGAAATGGAAACAGCTTTATGCCTTATAGAAATCATTATAGCCGCAAAATCATGCACCCCGCCTAATAATATCGAACCAAACACAACCCATAGCAACGCGGGCAACCATCCCCACAAAGCCACTGCGATTATCGGGCCCACTATCGGGCCTGCGCCTGTAATGCTTGAAAAATGATGGCCGAAAAGCACGAGCCAGTTTTTCGCAGGCACGTAATCTATACCGTCGTAATACTCCTTGCTGGGCGCTATATTAGACGAATTTACCTCAAAAAATCTTTCTAAAATCCTGGCGTACCAGAAGTAGCCAATGCTTAGAAATAAAATTGACCCTGAAATTATCACTAGTGAATTCATATTACCTCTTTTTAAAACAACTTTAGATTGACATTGTCGATTTGTGAAGCTCCACGGCTTTATGGTTCGACTCCGTTCACCATCTTTCGAACAATCCTGAGCCTGTATAAGGGAAAGGCCTTATGCTTTCCTATACCATAAAAAATTCCATTAGTTCATGGCCTTTATCTATTCGGAATTTTGAAAGACGGGCTTCTTTTTCGTTGAAATGCTTGATAGCGTCTTGCTCAATATCTGTGCCATACATGGCAAAGCAGACATAATCCCTGGAATGAGTCTTTAAAGCAACTGGCGTAGCGTGATCGGACAAAACTAATATTCTGAATTCCTCATCACCGGATTTGAAATGGTTCAAGATAGTCCCGGCTACAAATTTATCAAATTTCTCTATGCTGTAAATCTTTTCTCTTAAATCTCCGTTATGGCCTGCCTCGTCAGGGGCCTCAACGTGCACAAATACAAAATCTTTATGCTTTAACGACTCGAGGGCGTATTCTGCCTTGCCCAGATAATTGGTATCGTAATACCCTGTAGCCCCGGGCACGTCTATAACATCAAGCCCTATAATCCTGCCTATCCCTTTTATGAGATCGACCGCTGAAATAATAGAACCTTCTGCGTGATAAAGCTTTGAAAACTTAGGCATGAAAGATTTTATGCCCTGGCCCCACAGCCATATCATATTTGCGGGATTCTCTTTTAAATCAAGCCTGACCCTGTTTATCTCATGGTCAGCAAGAATCTTTATGGATTCATTCATTAATCTCTTTAATATCTCTGCCTGAGGGGTCATTGCAGGCAGAAACCTGCTGATCCTCTTTCCGGCTATATCGTGAGGAGGAATGCATTTTGTCTTTACAAAGCCTTCCTGCTCTTGTTTATTGCCGCACTTAAACACCACGATATGCCTGTAACTTATGCCAGGATAAAATTTTATATTTTCCGTTCCTAATTTGGTATTTAATTCTTCTATTATAACCCCTGCCTCTTCATTTGATATACGGCCCGCGCTGTAATCCGCCATTTTTTCGTCTGAAATGGTTACAAGATTGCACCTGAAAGCCACCTCATTATCCTGAAGCTCTATGCCCATATTCGCCGCTTCCAGAGGGCCGCGGCCCGTATAATATTTCTTCGGATTATATCCAAGAATGGATAGATTTGCCACATCGCTTGCGGGCGCCATCCTGAAGGGTATCATGTTAGTAATGCCGACCTTGCCGTTTTCAGCTATAAAATTCATGTTAGGAATTTTGGCTGCTTCAAGCGCGGTCTTCCCGCCAAGATCCTCCATGGGCCTGTCGCCCATGCCATCACCTACCAAAACAACATATTTCATGAGACGCCCCTAACTAATATAAACGCAATTAATGTCATTGCGAGCCCGCCATTGTTTCTGTGGCGGGCGAAGCAATCACGTTTTTGAGATTGCTTCGGCCGCCATCGCTCCCTCGCAATGACAAGTTATTTATTGCATTCGTATTATATAATTATTAATATGTTATATAGATGCGTAAAAAAGTATAATGATTTTAGGAGATTTGTCAAGAAGCTGAATTAACGCGGGGCTTTATCGGAGCTCTTTCTCTGCTCTATTAACCTCTTTCATAAATTCTTCCATCAGTTCCATGTTCTTCCTGCCAGGACTGGATTCTATGCCTGAAGAGACATCTACGCCATATGGCTTAGCTTTTTTTATTATTTCGTAAACATTATCAGGGTTTAAACCGCCTGATATTATAATATTTTTTCCGTATTCCTTCGCAATAATAACGAGCGACAGGTCAATCCCTTCTCCTGTGCCGCCATAGGACTCTTTTTTATAGGCATCCAGAAGAATCGCATCGCATGGGCAATTTTCTATTGAGGCCAGGCTTCTTTTGTCTTTAACCCTTATGCTTTTTATAAGTTTCACTCCGTTAAAATTTCTGCTTTTAAATTTTAAACAATAATCAACGTCTTCATCTCCGTGTATCTGCACTGCATCAAGGCCGCATCTTTCAATACATTCTTCTATATATTCCAGATCTTTATTAACAAAAACTCCTGCCGCGCTTACAAAAGGCGGCATATTTTTTACTATCCTCTCGGCCTTTTCCAGAGTAACATAACGAGGGCTGTCTTTAAAAAATACAAGGCCGATGGCATCTGCGCCCGCTATTATAGCGCTGTCTCTGTCTTCGATTGACGTTATACCGCAAAACTTAACCCTTATTCTCATTGCCTATCCTCCACAAATCCGCCTAGGCGGATTTGATCCCGAGCCGCCATTATCTATGCTTCATGCGGCGAGGGACATAATTTCTCTTATTTTTCCTGCTATATCCTCTGCCCCTAAAAATGCGCCGCCTATAAGAACCGCGTTCACCCCGGCCTCTCTGATTTTTTTAACTTCTTCATTGCCTGATATCCCGCTTTCGCTAACCGTTATTATTTCTTTTGGAATCTTAGGGATAAGACTGAAAGTATTTTCTAAAGATACCGCAAATGTATCCAGGTCTCTGTTATTTATGCCTATTATCTCTGGATTGCTCAATAATGCCTTTTCGAGATCATTCTCATCGTGAATCTCAACAATGGTATCCATGTTAATCTTTTTAGCGAGGTGCATGAAGCTCTTTATCTGGCCTATTGATAAAATCCTGGCAATTAAAAGTATAGCATCCGCGCCGAAATAACGGGATTCGTAAACCTGATATTCATCTATTATAAAATCTTTTCTTATGACCGGAAGGTCAACACTGCGTTTCACTTCATTTATATGCAGTATATTTCCGCTGAAAAACTTTTTATCCGTAAGAACCGACATTGCCTTGGCTCCTTCCGATTTATAAATGTTCGCTATGCCGGCTATGTCTAATTTTCTAAAAAAATTTCTTTTAAAAGACGGGGCCTTCTTTTTTATCTCCGCGATAAGATTCAATCTGTCTCCGCCGGAAATAGCTTCTTTAAACGGCCGCACGCCTCTTGAGAGGCGTTTTGAATCAATAAATTCCGTAATAGGCCTTTTTAATTTTAGCGCCTCTACTTCTCTTCTCTTTAATGCAACCATATCCTGCAGAAAATTTTTCATATTTTTTTACTTCTCGACTGGGCTTTCATGTATAATCGAAGTGTCCGCTCGAAGAATATTGTTCGAGCGACCCGCCATTGTTTCTGTGGCGGGGAGTCGAGAACTAAACTATTTATTCGTAAATTCTATCAGTTTTTCCAGTTTTTCCTTTGCCTTGCCCGATCCTATCGCTACCCTGGCTATTTCAATGCCGTCCTTAAAATCCTTTGCCATTCCTCCGGCAATCAATGCGGCAGAAGCATTTAACAGCACCACATCCTGCCTGGGGCCTTTTTCTCCTTCAAGCACCTTTTTCACTATAGCTGCGTTCTCTTCTATGGTCCCGCCTTTTATATCCAAAAGCTCTGCTTTCTTCATGCCGAAATCCTGAGGTTTTATATAATAACCTTTTACCTTTTTATTCTTCAGTTCACTGACCTTGGTTTCGCCTGTTATGGTTATCTCATCCAATGTGTCCAGGCCGTACACGACAAATGCCCTTTTAGTGCCAAGATTATTAAGCACATTTGCCAGTTTGTCCGTCAGGTCCTCTTCGTACACACCAAGAACCTGACACGTGGCATTTGCCGGGTTCGTAAGCGGCCCGAGTATGTTAAATATCGTCCTTATACCTATCTCTCTTCTCGGCCCTATCACAAATTTCATCGCATTATGAAAAGAGGGCGCGTATAAAAACCCTATTCCTATTTTTTCTATGCATCCTTTTACTTTTTCAGGCGGGATGTCTATATTTACGCCAAGCGCCTTTATAACGTCCGCGCTTCCGCAAGTGCTGGAGACCCCCCGATTCCCATGCTTAGCTACTTTCAATCCCGCCCCGCTTACCACAAAAGCAACCGTTGTCGAGATATTAAAGGTATTTGTCCTGCCCCCTCCTGTCCCGCAGGTATCTACAATAGTTTCTCTATCCATATTTATGTCATCTCTATCCAAATCTATCACATTGGTGCCGATGCTAATCCTGGTTGCTTTCTCCCGCATGACAATAGCTGCGCCCGTAATCTCTTCTACTGTCTCTCCCTTTAACCTGAGCGCAGTGATAAAGCTCCCTATCTGGGCCTGAGTCGCCTCTCCCGTCATTATTTCATTCATGCAGGAAATCATTTCTCCGGCCGTCAGGTCAAACCCATCCACTACCTTCCCAATAGCTTCTTTTATCATATGAATCCTTTTTGGCACACTAAAGTGTGCCCTACGATTTTGTCGCAAAGGCCTTCATAAACAGGCAGGTTAAAACCTGCCTATTCTCGGCCTTTGCCTTTAAATTACATATTAATAAAATTCTTCAATAACTGTTTTCCCTCTTTAGTCAATATGGACTCGGGATGAAACTGCACTCCCCATATGGGAAATTTTTTATGCGCTAAGCCCATTATCTCTTTATCCTTTGTCCATGCCGTAATTTGAAGAGAGCCAGGGATGGATTTTCTATCAACTATTAACGAATGATATCTTGTAGCTTCAAAGGGGTTGGATAAACCTTTAAAAATCGGGTTATCATTATGATATATCGGCGAAGTCTTGCCATGCATAAGTTTATCCGCGCGGATAACGCTTCCTCCAAAAACCTCTCCTATTGCCTGATGTCCGAGGCAAACTCCCAATAAAGGGGTACTAGGCCCGAATTCTTTTATTACATCTTCAGAAATGCCCGCTTCTTTTGGCCTTCCGGGACCGGGAGATATTACGATACGGCTGGGCTTTAATCTTTTTATCTGTTCGATATTTATCTTATCGTTCCTGTATACGGCCAGCTTCTGGCCAAGTTCAGATAAATACTGGACCAGATTATACGTAAATGAATCATAATTATCAATCATTAAAATCATGCAACACCTCAAATTCTAAGTTGACACTCTGACAATGTCAGAGTGTCAACTTATCAATCCTCTCTCTGCAATCTCTATCGCCCTAACCATTGCCTTTGCTTTATTCACTGTCTCCTGATATTCTCTGGACGGTATAGAATCAGCCACGATTCCCCCCCCTGCCTGAATAAAAGCGTCTCTTCCCTTAACCAGTATTGTCCTTATGGTTATGCAGGTATCCATGTTTCCGGAAAAACTGAAATACCCGACCGCGCCTGCGTAATAACTCCTTTTTGTATTCTCAAGTTCGTCAATTATCTCCATGGCTCTTACCTTGGGCGCCCCGGACACGGTTCCCGCAGGAAAACATGCCCTTAAAACATTGAACGCATTTTTATTTTTATCCAGGATACCCCTGCAATTGCTTACAATATGCATGACATGAGAATATTTCTCTATGAACATAAAATCTGTGACACGGACACTGCCCGGCTTACAAACCCTCCCTATATCATTCCTGCCCAGGTCTATCAGCATTACGTGCTCCGCTCTTTCTTTTGCATCGGTTAAAAGTTCTATTTCCAATTTTTTATCTTCGGCCTCGTTTCTGCCCCTTGGCCTTGTGCCTGCTATAGGCCTGGTCTCCACTATACCGTCTTCGCACCTTACCAAAAGTTCCGGAGATGAACCTACGAGTTTTATTTCATTAAAATTAAGGTAATACATGTAAGGTGATGGATTTAATGACCTGAGAGCCCTGTAAATATCAAACGGCTCGCATCTTAACCTCGTGTGAAACCTCTGCGATGGCACAACCTGTATTATGTCCCCTGCTTTTATATATCCCTTTGCCTTTTTAACCAGGTTTTCAAATTCGTTCTTTGTAAAATTAGACTCGATTTTATGTCTTTTGCTTTTGGCTTTCTTGTCCTGAGCTTGCCGAATGGGCCGCTCGGGATAAACTTCGCCGAGGGATATTTTTTTCTTTTTTTCAGGCCTATTTAACCTTCTGATAAGCTCTTCTATCTTCCTTATCGTATCATCATAAATTTTTCCTATGCGCTTCGCGCCATGCGCCGTACCGCTATATGCATTCACGACTACCTTTATTTTATGCGTGACATGATCAAATATCACGAGGCTGTCCGCCATCATAAATATGGAATCTGGGATCTTTAAGTCATCCGGATTTTTATCAGGCAGTCTTTCAAAAAATCTAACCATGTCGTACCCTATATATCCAACCATGCCCCCAGAAAATCTCAGAAGGCCTTTTATTTCAGCCGCCTTGAAGCTGCTCATTATCTTTTCGATTTCTTTTAAAGGGTCATCCGTAAAATATCTTTTAATCTTACCGCATTTATTTATCTCTATTGAATTCACTTTAATTTTTAATACTATGGAAGGCTCTGCGCCTATGAATGAAAACCTTGCTATCTTTTCTTGGCCCTCTACGGATTCCAATAGATATGAATATCCTTTCCCTATTTTCTGAAACGCGGAAACAGGGGTCAATGTATCTGCCAGTATTTCCTTATAGACAGGGATAACATTGGCCTTCTTGGCTAATTTTATAAATTCTTGTTTTGATGGAAAGTACATTATATTTGCCGGGCGGCATAATATGCCGCCCCTGCATTATTTGTAGGGGCCGATTATTAATCGGCCCTTCTATAAAAACATGTCCTATTTCCTGTATGGCACGCGGCGCCGTCTCCCATTTGCCTTACTTTTACAAGCAATGTGTCCATGTCACAATCGTAGTAAACAGCTTTTACAACCTGGAAATTTCCGGAAGTTTCTCCTTTTATCCAGTATTTTTTCCTGGATCTGGACCAGAAACATGTTTTCCCTATCTTCAATGTCTTCTTAAGGGAATCCTTATTCATATAAGCCATCATGAGGACTTCCCCGGTCTTATAATCCTGTATTATCGCAGGTATCAATCCATCTCTATCATACTTTAAACTTTCGACCTTAAATTGCTCTTTTTTCATATTACACCTTTTATTTGTCTTGGCACACTGTAGGGGACGGTTTAAAACCGTCCCCTACGCTTGTGTCGCAAAAACCTGTCGGCAGGGACAGCACATTGTGCTGTCCCTGCAAAAGCCTGTTCTCGGCCTTTGCCTTTAAATTCTTACCTTTACCCCCTTATTTTTTAAATATTCTTTTGCCCCCCTGATTGAATATTCCCTGTAATGAAAGATAGACGCTGCAAGGGCCGCGTCTGCCTTGCCTTTTGTAAATGCCTCACATATGTGCTCAAAATTCCCTGCTCCCCCTGAAGCTATTATCGGTATATTTAAACTTTCCGAAAACCTTCTTGTAAGTTCTATATCGTAACCGTCTTTGGTCCCGTCTTTGTCCATGCTTGTGAGAAGTATCTCGCCGGCGCCCATTTTCTCTGCTTTTTCACCCCATTTAATAGCGTCAATGCCTGTAGCAGTCCTGCCGCCGTGTATGTAGACTTCCCACTTATCCTTACCGATTCTTTTGGCATCTATCGCAACCACGATACACTGGCTGCCGAATTTTTCACTGGCTTTTGCTACGAGCTTAACATCTTTTACTGCAGCTGTATTCATGGAAATCTTATCAGCGCCTGCTTTCAACAACTGCCTTATATCTTCCAGATTTTTTATGCCGCCGCCTACTGTCAGAGGCATGAAAACAGTCTCTGCGGTTCGCTTAACAATATCCAGCATTATGCCTCTCTTTTCAAAACTGGCTGTAATGTCTAAAAATACGATCTCGTCAGCAGCTTCATTGTCGTAAAACTGAGCGGCCTCAACAGGATCTCCCGCGTCTCTGAGGTTCAGGAATTTTACCCCTTTAACTACCCTGCCGTCTTTAACATCCAGACATGGAATAATTCTTTTGGTCAACATAATAAATTAGGTAGCTGCAGAGTTTACTCTGCCTCACGAAGCAAAGCAAGCTTTGCCGCTACAACACATGGATGCGGTTGGTGGCGCAGGTTCTGCTAAGATTACACTTTTGACAATCAGAAGTGCAACCTTACGATGTAGCTGCAGCGCCTTGCGCTGCCCCTTACCGCTCTTTCACCGTGGTTCCGCGATTTGCATGGCTTCTCGCAAATTGATCCTGCCTTCGTACAGCGCCTTACCGATAATAACGCCTTCCAAATTCTTATTTTTAATTTCTTTTAATTTCCTTACATCCTCTAAAGAAGAAATACCGCCAGAAGCTATGACAGAAATATTAACAGCATCTAGTATTTGTTTCAAACCTTCTATATTAGGCCCTGCTAATGTGCCATCTTTTGAAATATCAGTTACAATAATAGTGCCAACACCAGCTTTCTCCATTTCTGCAGCTAATGCAATTGGCCCAAAATTAGTTTTTTTTAACCATCCTGTCTTTTGAACATACATCGTTCCGGATATATTTTTAAAATCTATGCTAACTACTATTTTTTCTCTAAACTTTAAAACAAGGTTTTTTAAATAATTAATATCTTCGAAAGCCTTGGTACCAAGCACAATGCGATCAGCTCCGTTTTTTAAAAAATAAACCACATCCTTTTCCTCTCTCAAGCCTCCGCCTATTTCGCAAGATACATTTATGCTTTTTATAATCTTAACTATAATGTCGGCATTCTTTATCTTGCCTTCTCTCGCGCCGTCCAAGTCAACTATGTGTAAAAACCTGGCGCCTTTTTTCTCCCAGGTCTTAGCCGCTTCCACCGGATCGGACGAATAAACCTTCTCCTTATTAAAATCGCCTTTCTCCAACCTTACTACTTTACCGTTTATAATATCTATAGCCGGAATTATTAACATATTAACTTCTCGACTCTGCTTCCTTGATACGTTTTCATGATCGCTCGAAGAATATTTGCAGCACCAGCTCATCTAATATTGTTCGAGCAGGCATTGCAACTATGCATGTAAGCCCAGTCGAGAACCTATAGCTGTACAAAATTCTTTATAATTTTCAACCCTGCGCTTTGGCTTTTTTCAGGGTGAAATTGGAGCCCGTATACATTGTCTTTATGTACGCCTGAAGTAAAATTTCCTCCATAATTTGTCTCGCATAAAATAACGCCTTTATCTTCCGGCGCCACATAATACGAGTGCGCAAAATACATATAGCTTCCGTTTTCCACTCCATTCAATATCGTCGCTCGTCGCCCGCCGCCCGCCGCCCGTATTTGATTCCATCCCATGTGGGGTATCTTTAACCCGTCTTTTTCTTTAAATCTTTTAACCTTGCCCTTTATGATATCCAGGCCTTTTATCTTTTTACCCGCTTCGCCCGCGAAGCGAGGCGAGCCTTCCTCGCTTTCAGAAAATAAAAGCTGCAGGCCCAGACATATACCTAAAAAAGGTTTGCCTTTTTCTATGGACCTTTTTATCATATCTATTAAACCTCTTTTCTTCAATTCATCCATTGCCACTTTAAAAGCGCCCACGCCCGGCAGAACTATTTTATCTGCCTTAAGGATACCATTTGCGGACGAACTCACGATAACGTCTGAGCAGAATTTCTCAAACGCCTTCTGAACACTCCTTAAATTCCCCATGCCATAATCAATAATAGCAATCATATTAACTTCTCGACTCTGCTCTCGTGATATGCTTTCGTAACCGCTCGAAGAATATTTGGGAGATTCTAATAATACTGTTCGAGCGGACATTTTGGCTATACTTGTAAGCCCAGTCGAGAACCTATAGTTTGCCTTTAGTCGAAGGAATGCCTTTGACCCGCTTGTCTATTTGCGTTGCCTCGTCAAGCGCCCTAGCCATTGCCTTAAAAACAGCTTCTATCAAATGATGCAAATCTTTATCAAACGCGAGTATTTCTATATGCATGTTTATGCCTGCGTTTATGACAAACGCCTGGCTAAACTGCTCCAGATTAACGAAAGAATATCTCACGTTATCGCCTATCGTCAGATTAGCCAGAAGATTCTCTGTGCCTCGTTTGGTTTTATAATGCACGTGCAGAGACGGCCTGTTGCTTATATCCGCCACAACCCTGGCGAGGCAGCCGTCCATGGGGACAAAACTATCACCGAACCTCTTTATGCCTTTTTTACCTCCCAATGCTTTTTTAAACGCACTCCCGAGCACAATGCCTACATCCTCATTTGTATGGTGTGTGTCCACGTCCAGATCGCCTTTCGCGGCTATGCTTAAATCAAAAAAACCGTGTTTTGCGAAAAGCGTAAGCATGTGGTCCAGAAAACCTATGCCTGTTTTGATATCAGCTTCGCCTTTGCCGTCAATCGACAGCTTTACGGTTATATCTGTTTCTTTAGTTTTCCTTGTTATCTTTGCAGTTCGTTTTTTCATAGCTATCCTTTTCTTCTCGACTGGGCTTACATATATAACTTGCTTTTTCCGCTCGAAGGATATTACTGTTCGAGCGACCCGCCATTGTTTCTGTGGCGGGGAGTCGAGAACTATTTAAATCTTACTTTAAATGATTCCAAATGTTTATCCAACCCCTCTATCTTTGTCATCTTTTCAATGGCAGCCTTTTCGTTTTCAAGCGCTTTTTTGGAATAAGAGATAGTGTGTATGCTCTTCAAAAAAGACCTTGTGCCAAGTCCTGAGAAAAATCGCGCGGTGCCTCCCGTAGGCAATATATGGCTTGGCCCCGCAACATAATCGCCTATGCAGACCGGCGAATACGAACCTATGAATATCGCGCCGGCATTCTGGATTTTTTTCAATATCCTGTTCGGGTTTTTGATTAATATTTCGAGATGCTCCGGGGCAATCCTATTTATCACCTCAACTGCCTGTTCAATATTCCTTGCCAGGACTATGTATCCTTTTATATCTTCATTTTTCATTGTCTTCGCGAACTTCTTGGACGTTGTCACGAGCACTGCCAGGCCTTTAAAATGCTCTGCCTGAGCCAGAAGGTCCTGCGTAACATAAGTTTTATCTGAAAACTGATTAGCGAGTATCACGACTTCGCTCGGCCCTGCAAGCATGTCTATATCCACAAAACCGAACACCTGGCGTTTTGCCTCGGTAACGTATTCATTCCCGGGCCCCACTATCTTATCCACTTTCGGAACACTCTTAGTACCGAATGCAAGGGCTGATATTGCCTGAGCGCCGCCTATTTTATAAATCTCGTCTACTTTTAAAAGATTCGCGACTGCAAGTATATACGGATCCACGTTCCCAAACTTATTGGGAGGCGTCGCGATCACTATTTTTTTAACCCCTGCCATTCTGGCCGGCACCACGCTCATATAAACGCTTGAAACAAGAGGCGCTGTGCCGGCAGGGACATATATGCCTACGCTTCCTACGGACCTGAATATTTCTCCTAGTTCCGCGCCATTATCGTATTTTATCTTCCATGATTTTGGAAGTTCTTTTTTATAATATCTTTGAATGTTCTCAATAATGTCCTTCAGGCTCGCGATGAAAGCTGTATCTATATTCTGGAAAGATCCGTTAATCTCATTTATGCTGACTTTTAAATCCTTTGGAGTAAGTTTTACTTTATCAAAACGCTTGGTGTATTTTATAACAGCCTTATCCCCTTCATCCCTGACATCGTAGATTATCTTTCTGACCTTTTCTTCTATGTGTCTTTTGTTAGTATAATAACGCTCGCAAAGTTTCTGTATCTCTTTTGAAGATAATTTTAATATTTTCATAGCATACCTCTAAGGTTACACTGTGACATTGTCACAGTGTAACCTTGTTATGTTAACTTCGCTTTAAGTACTTCTTCTGCTTTCTTTAATATGTCTTGAATCCGCGGGCATGACCGGCTGCCTGCCTGGGCAAAATCCTGCCTGCCCCCGCCTTTTATTCCAAAATCAGCTCCTATATCATTGAGGATATTGACCGCGTCTATTTTTCTAGCCTGAAGCGATTTTCCTACGCCCACTATCATCGAGACCTTTCCGTCTTTCTCAGCCAAAAGCGCAAATATCCCATTGCTGAATTTATCCTTTATTAAATCAGCGTTTTTTCTTAATAAGACAGAATCCGCGTTTTTAATTTCACCTATAATTACATCCATGTCTTTTATTTTTTTTGCGGAGCTCAAAAGATTATTTACGCCATCCTGGGTATTTTTATTGATAAAAATTTCCAAGGCCTTCTCAGTCTGCTTTAATCTGCCTCTAAGTTTTTCTATTTCCTTTGCTATGTCTTCCGGCTTCACGTTCAACTCATCCGCAGCCTCTTTTATAATCGTTTCTTCCTGCCTGATCTTTTCATAAGCCGCCTTGCCTGTAATCGCTTCTATTCTTCTCGTGCCGCTTGCGATAGAAGATTCTGAAACGACCTTGAAAATTCCTATTTCCCCTGTTCTAATCACATGGGTGCCGCCGCACAGTTCTTTGCTATAATCCCCTATGCTGACCATCCTGACCACATCACCATATTTTTCTCCGAAAAGCGCGATTACATCTTTTTTCCTGGCCTCTTCCATGCTTAATTCATCTATCCTGACACAGCTATCCTTTCTTATATTCTCATTTACAATTTCTTCAATCCTGGATAATTCTTCGTCTGTAACCGCTTTAAAATGCGTGAAATCAAAACGCAGCCTGTCAGGCGCCACCAATGACCCTGCTTGTTTTACGTGCATGCCCAAGACCTTTCTCAAAGCATTGTGTAAAAGATGTGTAGCTGTGTGATTCTTCCTAATATCATTTCTTCTTTTTTTATCTATCTTCAATACCAGATTATCTCCGGTTTTGATACCGCCTTCTTTTATCTTTACCAGATGCTGTATCCTGCCTCCGATATCAACGGCATTCAAGACCTCAGCTACAACCCTGCTATTTTTTAAAAACTCACCTTTATCGCCTACTTGCCCGCCTTTTTCCCCATAAAAGTTCGTCTCTTGAAAAATAACAATCCCTTCCTCATCTTTTTTAATTTCCGGCTTCTCCGAGTTTCCGACTATTATTTTTAAAACCTCCGCATTTATCTTGTCTTCATCTCTAAATTTTGTAGCATATTTTGTAACCTTCAGGGTCAAGGAATCGCTTGCGGAAATTGAGTCAAAGACAGAAGCCTCTATGCTGCTGCCCTTTCTTGACTTCGCGCGCTGCTCTCCCATGCAAGATTCAAATCTTTTAATATCAGTTTTTATATTTTCGGCTTCCGCTATTTCATGCGTCAATTCAAGAGGAAATCCATAAGTATCATACAACTTGAATATATTCTCGCCTGATAAAACACCAGAGCTTCTGGATTTATCCAGCATATCTTTTAATTTATCTATCCCTTCGTCGAGGGTCTTCCTGAACCTCTTTTCCTCTTCCAAGACTACCTGGCTTATATCTTCTCTTTGCCGCGTGATTTCAGGATAGGGTTTTTCCATTACCTTGGCTACCACGGGCACCAGCTTATATAAAAATGGTTTTTCCAATCCAAGCCCTCTTCCGTACCAGAACGCCTTTCTTATAAGCTTTCTTATCACGTAACCTCTTTCTTCATTTGAAGGCAGGACCCCGTCTGATATTGCAAATGTAACAGCCCTGATATGGTCTGCTATTGCATTCACCTTTTGTCCTACCTGTCCGACTCCGTGAGTCGCCGTACGGCGACTCACGGAGTCGGACAGGTTTAATATGACATCTATAATCGGCTTAAACGAATCTATTTCAAAATTTGTCTTTTCCCCCTGCACTACCCTCGCAATTCTCTCTAGACCCATGCCGGTATCTATATTTTTACTCGGCAGAGGATCTAATACGCCTTTATCTTTTCTGTCAAACTGCGTAAAAACAAGATTCCATACCTCTACGCCGTCAGGCCCGTTGAAAAAAATCTCAGAACACGGGCCGCACGGCCCATCAGGGCCATCGATAGGCGCGTTAGCTGGCCAGAAATTATTCTCTTCTCCTAATTTTAAAATCTTTTTTTTCGGGATTTTTACTGTATCTCTCCATATTTTATGCGCTTCTTTATCACCTTTATAAACAGAGACCCACAGATCCTTTTCTTTAAGCCCAAGCTCTTTTGTAAGAAATTCCCACGCCCACAGGATAGCGTCTTTCTTAAAATAATCCCCGAATGAAAAATTACCGAGCATTTCAAAAAATGTATGATGACCTGCTGTCTTCCCTACATTTTCCATGTCTCCTGTCCTGAGGCATTTCTGGCACGTAGCCGCCCTTCTTGAGCCCTTTACCTTGCCGAGAAATTCATCCTTAAATTGATTCATGCCCGCGCCTGTAAATAGAAGCGACGGGTCATTGCGAGGCACGAGTGAATCGCTCGGGTAAATCCTGTGCCCTTTTGCCTCAAAAAATCTCAGATATCTCTCTCGTATCTCATCAACCTTCATAAAATCCTATTGCTAAGTTGACACTCTGACATTGTCAGAGTGTCAACTTAATTTTCTTTAAGCACTACATATCCTTTGGATGTGCCTATCAGCGCGTCGCCGGATACTTTATCTATAGCCGTCAAATAATCTCTTATACCTTTAAGAGGCATCCTGTTGATTTCATAAATCACGTCCCCGGACCTTATGCCTGAGCGTTCAGCAGGGCTCATTGGCTGAACAGAAATTACAGCCACTCCGCTTTCGGCACTTAATTTAAAACGCTGCGCTATTTCCGAAGTTATATCAGAGGCCTCTAACCCCCTCCATGATTTAATATCTTTCTGAACAGCCTGCGGCTCTATTTTGTTCTGCGCAAGGACTGTTTTATCCTCAGGCCTTTCTTCTATTTCCACAACGATAGAATAAAGCTTTGAATTCCTTATAACCCCTAAATCAACCTTCTCTCCGACATTCTTCTTCAGAAGATTCCTTATAAGATCTTTTGTGTTTTTAATCTTCTCATTATCCAGAGAAACGATTATATCCCCGGGCTTTAAACCTGCGTTTTCAGCAGGACTGGAATCCACTATTCTTGAAATTATAACCCCTGTCTTATCGTTTAAGCCGAAATAAGATACTAAATTAGCGTCTATATCCTGGATAATTATGCCAAGCCAGCCATACAAAACCTTTTTACCCTGCATCAGGTCATTTATTATTTTCTTGGCAGAATTTATAGGAATCGCAAAGCCTACGCCTTCTGACCCTCCGCTCAAAGTAAATATGGCGACGTTTATGCCTATAACTTCCCCGTAAATATTTACCAGAGGCCCGCCGCTATTCCCGGGATTTATTGCGGCGTCCGTCTGTATTAAGTCTGAATATTCCCTTGTCCGCTTATCTGTCCTCGGGAGGCTCCTATGAAGAGCGCTGATTACCC
>Ga0210049_1001759_pt1 | contig 20440 bp, 15 predicted proteins | sample CryGeyCG2014_300_2_FD_183964 | JGI IMG/M metagenome (GOLD analysis project Ga0210049, IMG submission 183964) | Groundwater microbial communities from aquifer - Crystal Geyser CG06_land_8/20/14_3.00 (SPAdes) (version 2) | ecosystem: Environmental > Aquatic > Deep subsurface > Groundwater | place... | reverse complement strand
TGCTCGTTGCTGTAGTTTCCATTGCTGCGATCCTGGCTTCGGTATTGGGTGTGATTTCGGACTCTGTGAGTCCGCCGAGTACTTTACCGCATTTAAGCCGGGACAGCAATTCTGGAGGGCTACTTACGTGAAAGGGAATCCCCTTTTTCAGGTTGAGGCCGAGTATACGGATATTCCCAAAGTGCTCCGTGGCTACTACAAGGAGATCGGCGGCGTCCTGACCGAAAACCTCGAACGCAGCAAGGCGAACGGCATCAGGGCAGGCAACGTGTGGGTGGACATTCAACAGGTCTTCTATCGGATGGAAGAGAACGTGAATGGATGCTATGCCCAGAAACCATTGAAGAGCTGTGACCGTATTCTGAGGTCCAGTTCGGAAGAGGGTGACACCGTGGTGGACTTTTTCTGCCATTCGGGTTCAACCCTGCTGGCGGCCGAAAGGCTTGGCCGCAGGTGCTTCACAATGGACATTGAGCCGATCTACTGCGAGATTGCCATTCGAAGGCTGGAGCGCTACCGACTCACGGGGCGCACCGGATGGCAGAACAGCAACCCGTTCGAGAAGGAAATCCTCCAGGATAGTCGACTGCAGGAGTTGACAGGTTGCAGGTCTGAAGCATCCGAGACGCAGCAACTCGCATTGATCTGAGGGAACCCATGGAACGACTGCGACAGCAACTGAACGAACTATTGACCGGCTCTCGAAACCCGACGAGATGCCGCCTGGCGGGACGTGGTGCCGTACTGGGCGATTCCCTCCATTGACGTTGAGAAGAACCGTTACGACTCGCCGGGACAGCATCGAGGCAACGTGGGAGAAGGTCAGCTCCATCTCAATCAAGACAACATCGGTGAATTCGATCGTTATTTCGTTAAGTCCAACGAACTCGAACGCGCAATCAAGCAAGCATTTCAAAGGGACAGGCGACTGCGCGGTGCAGAATAACGCACACTGCTCTCTTGCAGATAATCCATGAGGTGTCCAATGAGAGAAACACTCACCACTCGATGCGGCCCTGTTGGGATTCTCACTGCGTCCCAGCATCCATGTGCGGTCTCTTCTGCGCCATCCCGTATCCCTTGCCTCTTCTCAGCCTTGTCCCTGCTGCTGCTACTTACCATTCACCCCTGGTCGGGGGGGAATTCACCAGTGGCCGCCGCCGACTACCGCTTCACCATCCCCAAGGCCGACATGGTGGTTGACTTGCAGCCGGACGCGTCGGCAGAGATCAAGTATCGCATCACTTTCAGCAACGATCCATCCGCTGATGCGATCGACGTCGTCGATATCGGTTTGCCTCATCGGGACTACGATTTTTCCAACATGTCCGCTTCGGTGAACGGACACTCCGTGACGGACATTCGGAAGTCTGAGTACATTGACATCGGTATTGAGGCTCATCTGGGGGCATACGCCATCGCCGCGGGACAGGGTGGTTTGTTCGAGTTCCAATGCACGATGCCGGACATGGTGTACCAGGACACAACAAGGGAAGACCATGCGTCCTTTCAGATTACCCCCACGTGGTTCGACAGTTCCCTGCTTTCGGGCACCACCGACCTCTCGCTGGCCGTGGGAGTTCCGCAAGGAGTCGATCCCGATGAACTGAAGTGGCACAAGGCTGCGTTCCAGAACAAGGCAATATACGATGGTCGGGCCTATGCCTTCTGGAAATGGCCGGCGACACGTCTGGACGGGCCCCACGAGGTGGGGCTGTCGTTCCCCAAGAGTGTCATGGAACGGGTGGTTCCGATGACCCATTTCAAGCTGCTGGTCAGGGCGTTTGAGGACAGCCCGGAATTGCGGGTTTGGTCCGGCATTATCTTTTGCATCGCGTTTGCGGTTATGTTCTTCCGTTTCACCGGCGGGACGGGGTGTTCTCTTTTTGGAGTGGCGCTCATCACCATCATCATTTCGTTCGTCATCAGCGCACGATGGCATATTTTGTCATGGTTTGCGCTGATCCCCATTTTTGTCTTTGTGGAGTGGGGGTTGCGGAAAAAGAAGCAAAAGTACCTCCCCGCGATTGCTGCGGTGGAAGGCGGCGGCATCAAGCGCGGACTCACTGCGCCGGAAGCTGCCATCCTTCTGGAGATGCCTCTCAACAAGGTGCTGACTCTGGTGCTCTTCGGTCTGCTCAAGAAGGGAGTGGTTGAGAAGACCCGCGACGATCCTCTCGAAGTGGTGGTGAATCCCGAGTATCACGGCAGCGCAGCAGAGCGACGCAAGTTCGCTGCGGAGCGCGGGACTGTCCTCCACGGGTACGAGTCGCCCTTCATTACGGCCCTGGTGAGCTTGCCGGGCAAACCGGTTTCTCAGGTGCCGTTCACCAGCGCCCTGACAGAAATGGTCAAGACTGTCGCCGGGCGGATGCAAGGCTTCGATGTGGAACAGAGCAAAGCCTACTACCGCCACATCATTGGCAAAGCCTGGAGCGAGGCCGAAGCGCTGGGGGACGTCCAACTGCGGCAGGAGAAGGTGGACAATAACCTGGACTGGCTGATTCTTGCCCCCGATTACGATGATCGGTTCCGCACTTGGGAGCGAGAGGGTTACCACTATCAGCCCACGTGGGGACGAACGACTTACGGATCCCCGTCGGCAAGCGTTCCCCGGGGGACCCCGGGAGGAACCTCACTGGGAGACGTGGCCTCTTCTTTTGCGGGGTGGTCCGAGAACTTCATGGGAGGAGTCGCTGGGAGCATCGAGCCGATGAAGCTGGCCACCAGCAAAGGCGGTTTTCTCGATTTGTCAGGGCTCGACAAGGTTACCGGTGATGTGCTTGAGGCCCTGGCTTCATCCAGTGGCAGTGGAGGTGGCGGTGGCGGAGGCGGATGCGCTTGTGCCGGGTGTGCCTGCGCTTGCGCGTGCGCAGGGGGTGGCCGATAGGCATGACGCCACCCTCAGATTATGTGGACTTGTTGCCTTCTCATGCCGACGCCTCACTGCCACCACCAGCATTGCTGCAGTCGCAACATGAATGGCTTGCACCGTCCCGGGCCCGTCTCTTACGCAAGGCGCGGATTGCGCATCGTCGCCGCGTCCTCGACCTGGGTTGTGGATACGGGCTAACTTTGGCGGAGTTGAGCCGACGCTGCAGCGGCGAAACCTTTGCTCTCGACCGGTCGACCACGGCGCTGGGTGCGGTCATGTCCGCGCATCGTGTCTGCGGCGATGTCGCGAGGCTTCCGTTTCGGGATGGGCAGCTCGACCTCGTCTTCATGCAGAATGTGTTGATGTGGGTGGATGGTCTTCGCCCGGCCCTGAATGAGACCCATCGGGTTCTCGATGCGAACGGTGCCCTCGTTCTGCTTGAACCGGATTTTGGAGGGATGATGGAATGGCCCGAGGAGGGCGTTTCGCGCGACATCTGGATGTCGACGTTGCGACGCGCCGGAGGAGACCCAACGGTCGGGAGGAAGTTGCCGGGTCTTTTGCGAGAGACCGGATTCCGTGTCGAGGTCAGCCTCCTCGATTCGCTGAGACCTCCCCACGAACGCCGGTGGGACCTGTTGTCCGGACTCCCGCTCACTCAGGAAGAGAAGAGGCAGGTGCGTCAACTCAAACAGCAGGAGATGTCCGTAGTTCACCTGCCCTACTTCTTGATCGTTGCAGGCAAGCCGTAGAATTGTGATACAATAGCCAGCGTGATTCATTTGTCAGGAACCTTTTTGTGGATCAAGGGGTGAGAAGCAGTGGCTTTAATCGGCAATTACCGGTTGGGGGAAGAACTGGGTAGAGGCCCACTTGGGACGGTCTATGTAGCGACCCATGTTGTCACCCACAAGGAAGTCGTGTTTCGGGGTTTCATGAAGCCGCCCAATGCCAACGAAGTGGCCTGGCAAGAGTGCATTCAGAGGTACACAGAGGAACTGTCGCACGCCGTGGAGTTGGATCACCCCAACATCGCGGAAATTTTTGAGTATGGCCATTCAGAGGGCATCTACTGGATCGCCACTGAATTGTTTACCGGCCAAAACGTCGCCCGGCTATTGGATCACGACGGTCCCATGGGGCAGGAGCAGGCGGTCAGCATCGTGGACCAGGTGGGCGACGCGCTGAGGCATGCCCTGGAGAAGGGGTTATTGCACCTCGACTTAACGCCGTTCAATATTCTTCTCCTCGAAGACCAGTCGGTCAAGGTGATCAACTTCGGTCTCGGACACATCCGTGACAAGTGGGGTTCGCCCTATGCCTCGCCGGAAATCGTTCGCAACGAAACTCCTGATGCGCGAGCGGACGTGTTCTCTCTGGGGGCGGTTGTTTACGAGATGCTGGCCGGGGACCCGCCCTGGGTTTGCTCTGACGCAGACGCCACGATGGCCGCCGTTCTCAGCGAAGAGCCGCCCGAACTGAAACAGCCCAAGGCGGTACAGGATGTCGTCGCAAAGATGATGGATAAGGACCCCGCCGGAAGATACGGCGATGCCGGGGAAGCCATGCAGGCCTTCCGGGAGGCGGTTCACGCCGGCCCCACCGAGGCACAGAAGCAGGAAGAAGAGACCAAGAAGCGCACCGGTCTCCGCGCGTACCGGGTGAAGCCGGGTCTCTCCAAGTTCGACTTGACCACAAGCGACGTGCGCTCGGCCATCACGGAGCTCCGGTCGAAGCTATCCGCCCAGCGCCATTAGCAGCGGTGCCTACATGCGCACTACGTCGCCGCTCTCCATCGAGTAGTTGGCGGCGAGGGTCGTCGCAAGCGTCTGAAGTCCCTCCATGTAGTTGGACCTGATGCCCGACGCGTCGCCGGTCTTCACGGCGTTAATGAAGGCTTCATTCTCCAACTCCAGCGGTGGCCGAGCGTTGGTATAGATTTCCTCTTTGTTGGCGGTTCTGATTCTCATCTGGTCGAACGACAGGTGAATGTACTGACCAGGGCTCACCAACTCCAGTCCTGAGCTACCCTCAAAATTCAGAACGCAGGTTTGTGTCATCTCACCCACCGCGCCACTCTCGAACTCAATGGAGACAACGCTTGCGTCCTCTATGTCGCGGTCAGCGCTCTTTACGAATCCCGCGGCTGACCTCGCGTACAACCTGCGCATCTCTCCAACGAGGAGTCTCGTCAGGTCAAAGAGATGAGTCGCCTGTTCCACAATCTGTCCGCCCGACTTCTCCTTGACGCCCCACCACGTAGGAATCCGCGCTTTGCCCAGCCAGTGACCGCGGGCAAGCACGGCCGGCTTCTTGCGGAGGAGTCCCTTTGCCAGTGCCACGCCCTCGCTGTAGCGCCAAACGTAACCCACGGAAGTGACGATGCCTGCCGCTTCAACCGCCGCGGCCACACGCTCCCCATACCCGATATCCAGCGCCACCGGTTTCTCAACAAACATTGCCATCTTGCGCTCGACGATATCGAACTCCTGACCCTCATGGGCATAGGGTGGCACACACAGGTAGACCGCATCCGGTTCGGCGTTGTCCAGCATCTTCCGGTAGTCCACATAGGCGCGCCCGCCGAACTGCCTCGCCGCGGCTTCCGCCTTAGCTTTGACAATATCGCACAACCCCACCACCTTAACGTCCGGATCTCTTGAGAGCGTCTCAAGATGGCTTTGCGCAATGATCCCCGTTCCGATGAAAGCAACTTTGACGGACATACAGCATCACTCCCCCGAAAATAAACCCCAAAGACGCAAAGGCTCTTTGCGCCCTTGGCGGCTTCGCAGTTAAAAAGAACTCTCTCCCGTTTGCATCTTCCGTGGCGACCGAGCGGGCATGGGAGATTCCCCCTCACCCTCGAACCCTTTGGGTTCGAGGGTGAGGGGGTGTTTTCACCCGTAACGAGTATAGCTGATAGCCGATGGCCGATGGCCGTACGATCTCGGTACAAATCCCATGCGGGTACTACAGGTCTGCACCGGGATCGCATGACCGTATGACCCGCATGGGTGGCCAGTAGCTGCCTATTTCGCTGCAACCGGGGTGCTGACACGTCTGCACCACAAGTGAAGCCTCAGGCAACAGCGTGACACTGCTGAACTGCGGTCTCGACTACTGATTATACTCGTTAAGGTTGAGGAATCGCCCTGCGGAATCTGATTAAACGCTGTCCTGCCCCAACATGCACCTGGCGTAGGATAAAGCTCCAGCTTTGTCTCTGCTTTAACGCGTATAACAGTAGCGAGTGTGAAGGAGAATGTCAACATCGCGCGCTACATCGGGTGTCAGTAAGATTTGTGATGCGTGGTGGTAATCAGCGCCCTGAGGTCGGGCAGGCATAAACGAGAGGTTGGGGAAACCTACGCGAGTGAAAGGGGACAGTAACAACCCCCATCCGGTCTTCGACCACCTTCCCCCGTTATCGAACCGAAACGGTTCGCACAGGGGAAGGAACCCCCCGAACTCGCTTCGGGGGGATTCCAATCCACAGTCTTCGGAGCTAAGTGCATAAGCAAATCAGGATTTTTCTGATAGACGTATTGCTTACACTCATGTAAGCTTAATGCACTTGCGCCCGCAGAACGTTTTTAGGGGGGCTTCTCCCGCACCGTGATTCGGAAACGAACGATGAGCCACTGCATACAAAACCGGAACCTCCCGACCATTTTGCACTATGGCGGCACCCTATCGCGAAATAGCGGGAGTATAGCGCCGGGCTGCTGCGCCATTGTGGCCCACCTCTGGAGCATTTCGAGGCACCGCGGATGTATATCGCGGAATCGCGGCGTCATAGTGAGTGGCCGCGACTTCGCGGGCGTCACTACGGCGCGGACGGTCGGAGCGCAAGGCGAGACGAAGGCGAACATACGCTGATGGCGAAACTAAAGCTCCAGTTGGAATCGGAGGGCTTCGAGGACGGCCTCGCGCAGGGCTGCGTCACCCAACTCTCCCAGTTGCCGTTCCAGTCGCTTCTTGTCGAGAGTGCGAACCTGGTAGCACAACGCGATTCCTTCACGGTTAGTTCGGCGACCCCTGCGGGCAGGAAAACTTCATTGGGGTAGATGACGCGGCTGGGCGACTTGCGGGCAGTAAGCGGGACAACATTGACCACCGGGAGAATCTGGTTGAGACGCTCTCTGCTGACGACCAGCACCGGCCGACGGCCCGCTTGTTCCGAGCCTTGGATCGGGTCGAGGGATGCGAGAAAAACATGCCACTGGTATCTCACTGTTCCGGATCCCACCACTCGCCGTCGGACACCGCAAACGCCTGCATAGCGTCTCGCAGGTCGGTCAGAAAGAGAGGGTCCGTTGCAGCCTGTTCCATGAGCAGGAGTCTCTCCGACTCTGTCTCAGAGCCGAGGGTCCGGCGGAGGAAGGGCTCAACCAGCCTGAACTCAGCGAGGGGCAGCAGGATTCCAACGGGATTGCCCTCCGTGTCCGAGATGAACTGGCGCTTCAATGCTGTAGTAGGCATGGCATTCCTCCGGCCTGGTGGAGTCGTCGCTCCGCCAGCACTCACGTGGATATGATAGCAGAGAGAGCGGATAGGAACAACAGACAAAGATGGGATAGGGGGACGGATGTCCGGAGAAAGGTTGCGACGAGGATACCTATCCCCGTCGATCAGTGTTGGTTGGGGATATGCATCCCCAACCGGCCTTTCTGCCGGAGATTACTCCGGGAGTGGTGTGGGAACGGATGTCCCGGGAAAGGTTGCGACGGGGATACATATCCCCGACGAGCCTTTGTAGGAGTCGAATCCTTTCGACGATACAGACAAACGGGCATTCGAGATGAGGAGGGCAGGAAAGATGGCCAGCAAGGCAGGCAAAGACAAGGTGCCCGTCTCTGTAACGGAGGCAGCAGTGAGCAAGTCGGAGATCAAGGAGAGTGAACCAAGATATCGCTTCATGATTGAGAGCCTGAAGGACTACGCGATCATCATGCTGGACCCGACGGGGCACGTCCTCACATGGAACCTCGGCGTCGAGAATATCAAGGGTTACACAGCAAAGGAGGTGATCGGCAAGCACTTCTCCATCTTCTACACCCCCGAAGACATAGAACGCGGCAAGTGCGACACGGAGCTGAGAGTCGCAGCCGACAAGGGCGTGTTCGAGAATGAAAGTTGGCGAGTTCGCAAGGATGGCTCCCGCTTCTGGGCCAATGTCGTTATTACGGCAATGCGCGATGAGAACGGCGAGGTGCGCGGCTACTCGAAGCTCACGCGCGACATCACCGAGCGCAAGCGGGCCGAGGAGACGCTAACTGCTTCAGAGACTCGGTATCGGCGGCTCTTCGAGTCGGCGAAAGATGGTATTCTGATCCTCGATGCCGAGACGGGAACGATCGTTGATGTCAATCCATTCCTGATCGAGCTGCTGGGTTTCTCGCACGAACAGTTCCTTGGGAAACAGGTGTGGGAGCTGGGTTTCCTCAAGGATATCATTGCCAAGCAGGACAACTTCCTGGAATTGCAGCGGCAGGGCTACGTCCGTTATGAGGACATGCCCTTGGAAACTGCCGAGGGTCGGCGGATTGATGTGGAGTTCGTCAGCAACGTCTATCTCGTGGCCGACAGACCGGTGATTACGTGCAACATTCGCGACATCACCGAGCGTAAGCTGGCGGAGGACGAAATCCGCACACTCAACGCCGAACTGGAGCAACGCGTCATCCAGCGGACGGCGCAGTTCGAAGCCTCCAACAAGGAGCTGGAGGCGTTCGCCTACTCCGTCTCGCACGACCTGCGCGCCCCGCTGCGCGCCGTTGACGGCTTTTCACGCATCCTCCTCGAAGAGTATACCGACAAGCTGGACGCCGAAGGCATCCGCCTGCTGAACGTCGTATGCACCAACGCGAAAAAGATGGATCAACTTATCACCGATCTGCTGACGCTGTCGCGGGTGACGCGCAGTGCGATGCAGTCCTCCCCGATTGATATGACCGTGATGGTTTAGTCCGTCTTCAGCGATGTCGCCTCGCCGGAGATTCAGGAGCGTTTCGAGTTCTCGGTGACACCCTTGCCCGAGGCGGCGGGCGATCCAACCTTGGTCCGGCAGGCATGGACTAATTTGCTTTCCAACGCCATCAAGTTTACAATGCCCAGAGATGAGCGGCGAATTGAAGTGGGCGGCCGCGCGGAAAACGGGACGAACGTCTATTACGTCAAAGACAGCGGCGTCGGCTTCAATCCCGATTACACTCACAAACTCTTCGGCGCATTCCAGCGTTTGCACAGAACCGAAGAGTTCGAAGGCACAGGCATCGGACTGGCGATTGTGCAGCGCGTCGTTCACCGCCACGGCGGACGCGTGTGGGCCGAAAGCAAGGTGGGAGAGGGCGCGACGTTTTACTTTTCGTTGCCGCTGTAAGCGTTCGGGTCCCCGTTCAGTGTGTGCTTCAGAGGTGTAAGAAGGGGGATAAGGGGATGAGGGAGATAGGGAGATGATAATTCAGGCTGAATTTCAGACAGAACATCCCCTTATCTCCACATCTCCTTTGCTTACACTGTTTGAACGGTTACGTTACCAGAAAAAGGAGCAATGCAGGCAAGGTCACGGCTGCCGGTAAATCTCATGGGTGCCGATGTTCCGAAATACGTACACGATTTCCTCGGTGGCAGGATCACGTTCGATGTGGAAAGTAAATACGTATTGCCGAGAGATGTGTCCCTCCCACACGGTGGGATGTCCCATCATTTTGCGTATGCGGAGTGATGGATGGAAGGGAGGGCTTTCGGCGCCTTGCTGGAAAAGCCGGAAAGCGCGACGCGCTTTTCGCTTTGCTGTGGGGGATAGTCGGGAATAGGCTTCCCAGAAAGGCGCCGTAGGGCGGTATTTCATGATTGATCGAGAAAGCTCAACATATCATCCATCGTGTCAAAGGTCTGCACCCGCTCTTCAGCGATGGCCCGATCTGCGGCGAGTTCTTGGGCCTGCCATTCGGGACGCCAGAAATAGGACTGCTCGGCGGCGACCCGAAGAGCCTCAAGGACAACGACTTGCGCAGACATACCGTTCCTGGCCCCAGCCAGCTTTCGCAGGGCTTTCTCTACGGACGGTTGCTGCTCCGGTGGGACGTGTACTACAAGGCGAGGGCGCTGCCGGTCGCGGCTGTCCAGGACAACGGCTTGAGAGGCAGAGGTTGAGTTATTCGAGGTTGGCATCGTCGAGTGATCCTTTATTGAAGGTTCTGCTCAATCTTATAGCACATTGAATGCCAAACCGCAAATCAGAAGAAGGAGTCTGACCATGAATATGCCGAATGAAGTCGAAATACTGCTCGTCGAGGACAACCCGAACGACGCAGAACTGGCGTTGCGCGCGTTGCAGAAGAACAACCTCGCCAACCATCTCTACCATGTGGGCGATGGAGAAGAGGCGCTGGATTTCATCTTTGCGCGCGGCGCGTTCAGCGAGAGGAAGGTTGAGAACGGACCGAAGGTGATCATTCTCGATTTGAAACTGCCGAAGGTGGACGGGCTGGAAGTCTTGCGGGCGTTGAAGAGCGATTCGCGCACCAGGATCATCCCGGTGGTCGTGCTCACCTCCTCGAAAGAAGAAAGCGACATCGTCGAGAGTTATGAGTTGGGCGTGAACAGCTACATCGTCAAGCCGGTGGATTTTGACAAGTTCGTGGTCGCCGTCAGAGACCTGGGGATGTACTGGGTGCTGCTCAATCAACCGCCGAAGCGGTAGACGGAACTGTGGGTGGAGACACACCCAATTCTTCAGAATTGGGTTCCTGACACGGAGGGCTACAAGGGGGGAAACACCTCGGGCATCTGAGACACACCCCGTGATTCATCATGGGGTTCCTGACACGGAGGGCTACAGGGGCATTTGAGACACACCCCATGATTCATCATGGGGTTCCTGACACAGAGGGCTACAGGGGCATCTGAGACACACCCCAAGATTCATCATGGGGTTCCTGACACGGAGGGCTACAGGGGGAACGGCGCTTTCTCTTTCTCAGGCTCTCGCGAGGAATGAGCAGTGTAGCCATCTGTGTGAGCGACCGCTGGCTGAAGCGCAGCGGTGTCTGGGAAGCGACCGCTGGCTGAAGCGCAGCGGTGTCAGAATGAGGCATTGACATGCAACATCCTTTCTCGGATCTTCATTTCGCCTATCAACTCAACTGCACTTCCACTGCGGCTTTCGCACACGTTACCGCAAGCCGCTGTTCGTGCAACAGGAAGTGAAATCCACGATGGTGGGGCTGCTACAGAATGTCTGCGAGGGGAACGGCTATCATCCCCTCGAATATGAGGTTGAGCCTGTCTTCCTGCGTGCATTGCTCAGCCTACGCCCGGAGCACACACCGAGCGAGGTGGCTCAGCGCATCAAGGGCGTCTTGTCCCGAAGGCTGAAGCAGGAGCATCCCGACGCTTTCCCCACTGTCACCGACGGGAAGGTTTGGGGAGACGGCTACTTCTGTCGGAGTGTTGGGAAGGCGAGGAAGGACGTCGTGGAAGGCTACATCACGGAACAAGCAGAACATCACGGCTACACGGCTGAGACGTTGCGACAGATGCGCTATCGCTTTGAAACCCCTGCCCCGACGCAGCCCATTGATATCTGCTATCATATCGTCTGGGAAACTCAGCATCATGCGCCCCTGTTCAGCCCGGAGGTCACTGACCGGCTGGTGGAGGTGCTTCGCGAGGAGGCGTCGAAAGACGGGGGAGCTTTGCGGCGAGCCACCTTTCTGCCAGACCATGTGCATCTGTCGGCTCGCACTCTGGCCAAGACATCTCCCAAGGCGCTCGCGGAGAGACTAATGACTGCTGGATGGGAATGGATGACGGAGCATTATGAGGGGTCTCTGAAATTCGAGAATGCGTGGAATGTGTGGGAGTTGTCGGCGTATGTGGGGACGATGGGAGAGGTGACAACGGACCATGTGAGGAATTCCTTGAGGGCCGCGTCGTAGCCACTTGTGTAGCCACTTGTGTCAGGAACCCCACGTTGAAACGTGGGGTGTGAGAGCAAGAAAAAAGCGGGAGCGTTCCTGTAGCCACTTGTGTCAGGAACCCCACGTTGAAACGTGGGGTGTGAGAGCAAGATAGGGACAAGAGCGTTCCTGTAGCCACTTGTGTCAGGAACCCCACGTTGAAACGTGGGGTGTGAGAGCAAAATAGAGGCAAGCGCGTTGTTGAAACGTGGGGTGTGAGAGCAAGATGGGACAAGCGCGTTCCTGTAGCCACTTGTGTCAGGAACCCGATTCTGAAGAATCGGGTGTGTTCCCGTATCACCCTGTGTCAGGAACCTGATTCTGAAGTATCAGGTGTGTTCCCTTATCACCTGCCCCCAATGCGTGGGGAATAACGAAGGAGAAGAACAATGGAAACCAATATTCCCTTGCGCATTCTGTTCGTTGAAGACGTTCCCGCAGACGCGGAACTGGCTGAACGAATCCTTCGCCAGGACGGGCTTGTGTTCACATCCACACGGGTAGAAACGAAAGAGGAGTTCCTCCGCGCGCTGGAGGAGTTCCGGCCCGACCTCATCATATCGGATTACGCGATGCCGCATTTCGACGGCATGGCGGCGCTGGAACTTGCGCTGGAGCGTGACGCCTACCTCCCCTTCATCCTCCTGACCGGATCGATGAACGAAGAGACCGCGGTGGCGTGCATGAAAGCCGGGGCGGCGGACTATGTCATCAAGGAACACATGCAACGCCTGTCTTTTGCGGTGCGAGATGCGCTCGAACGGAAGAAGGCGCAACTGGCGCAGGCGGAAGCGGAGGGTCAGATACTTCGCGCCAAGGAAGAATGGGAGCGCACCTTCGACACTGTGCCCGACCTGATCTGCATTCTCGACGCCCAACACACCATCCTGCGGATCAACCTCCGCATGGCCGAGAAATTAGGCATATCGCCGAGTGAAGCCGTGGGAAAGACTTGCTACGAGTGTGTCCATGGCCTGCAGAGTCCCCCCAACTTTTGCCCGCACGCGCAACTGCTGAAGGACAAGCAGGAACACACCGCCGAGTTTCACGAGAGCCGCCTCGGCGGCGATTTTCTGCTGACATGCACCCCGTGGCGCGACCGAGACGGACAGGTACTCGGCAGCGTTCACGTTGCCCACGACATCACCGAGCGCAAGCGGGATGAAGCTGCCCGGGGGCATCTGGCTGCCATTGTCGAAGGCGCCCCCGCCTTTGTGGGCTATGCTGACGCGAAGGATGGCCAGATACTCTACATCAACCGTGGTGGGCGGGCGATGATAGGGATTGGAGCAGACGAGGACCTCGGCGGAATCAAGATCCCCGACGTGCATCCAGAGTGGGCGAACCGGCTTATCCGCGAGGTGATTCTGCCGACGGCCAGCCGGGAGGGCTCCTGGCTTGGCGAATGCGCGTTCCTGAACCGGGATGGCCGTGAGATTCCCGTTTTGATGGTGCTGCAAGCTCACCGCTCACCCGGCGGCGACTTGGAGACATTCTCCACAGTGTCCTACGACATCACCGCACAGAAGCAAGCGGAGGAGGTTCTCCAGCAGCAATTCCAGCGCATTAATCTGTTGAATCAGATCGCTCACGGAGTCGCCCAGCGGCACGATCTGCACAACATCCTCCGTGTGGTGATGGAGTGCCTGGAGGAGCATCTGCCCATCGAGTTTGGAAGCGTTCTACAGTACGATGCAGCTTTGGGGAACTTCACCGTGGGAGCGCGCGGGTCGAAGAGCGGGCCCGTTGCGGCCGAGTTGGGCATTCCTGAAGGAGCGGTATTCCCTGCCGCTCACACCGCATTCCTGCCATGCCTTCAAGGAGAAGCGGTGTACGTGCCCGACCTCGCCGAAGATACAGAAGTGGTTCCGCAGAAGCTCGTGGGGCGGGGGCTGCGGTCTTCTGTGGGAGTGCCGCTGCAAGTGGGAGATGAGATGTTCGGTGTGCTGGCCGCCGTGAGGGCCGAGGTGGACGGTTTCGACCTCGAAGATCGCAGATTCCTGGAGCAGGTGGCCGAGCACGTGTCGCTGGCGTTGCAGCAGACTCAGTTGCAGGAGAGGCTGCAAACTGCATACGACGAACTACGGCAAACGCAGGAAGCGGTGATGCAACAGGAGCGGTTGCGGGCGCTGGGACAGATGGCTTCGGGCGTTGCACACGACATCAATAACGCCCTGTCGCCCGTCATTGGCTATGCGCAATTGCTGCAGATGACTGAGAAGAACTTGAGCGCCGAAGGGAAACAGCGCCTGAGCGCCATCGAGATGGCGGGCAACGATATCAGTCACATCGTGGGACGGATGAGAGAACTCTACCGCCAGCGGGACGCCAACGAACAACTGGTGCCGGTTGACCTGAACGTTCTGATTCCGCAGGTCGTCGACCTGACTTCCCCACGCTGGAAAGACATGCCCCAGGAGCGTGGGGTGGTCGTCGACGTGGTGACCGACCTCGCTAAAGACCTCCCGGAAGTGCATGGGATCGAGAGCGAAATCCGAGAGACGCTGACCAATCTGGTTATCAACGCGGTGGACGCGATGCCGGAAGGCGGGACGATCACCATACGGACGATGCTGGGGTCTCCGGATGAATCCGTACTCCGCATTCCGCAATCCACAATGGTGGAGGTCACCGACACCGGCGTCGGGATGGATGAAAAGACACTCAATCGTTGCCTCGAGCCGTTCTTCTCGACCAAAGGTGAACGCGGCACCGGTCTGGGAATGGGCATGGCCTATGGAGTGATGCAAAGACACGAGGGCGACCTCCAGGTTGAGAGCAGCAAAGGGCAGGGAACGACGGTGCGACTGCTGTTCCCGCAGAGAGGTGGGACGGAGACAGACCCGAACGCTGGTCTCGAAACCGATGTCCCGCCACATGCGCTTCGCGTCCTGTGTATCGACGACGACCTTGCGGTCGGCTTGTTGCTGCGGGAAATGCTGGAGGCAGACGGACACACCGCGGAGGTGTGCGATGGAGGGCAGGCGGGGTGCGAGGCTTTCGCCTCCGCGCAGCAACTTGGGGAACCGTTCGATGTTGTGATCTCGGACGTCGGGATGCCTCAGATGGACGGACGACAGGTCGCCCGAAACATCAAAGAGCAATCGTCCACCACTCCCGTGATTCTTCTGACCGGCTGGGGTGCGCGAATGCGGACGGACGGGGACATTCCGTCAGGCGTCGATGAGGTGCTGGGAAAACCGCCGCGGATGAGTGACCTGCGGCGGGCGCTGTGTCGGGTTGCGTGCGCAGCAGGTGCGGCTACTCCAACTCCACCAGCGCAAATGAGTGAAAGTCGAGTCTTATCTTGAGGACGTTGTCCCTGATGGAGGTGACGGAGCAGCCGAAGTCTCCGAGCACGACAGGGGTGCGGGTGGACTGGGTGCCACGATGGGGCGAGTCGGGCACGGTCTGCAACATGGGGAAGAGCGCCTCGTAGTCCGGGTCGGGTGCGGTGAGCATTTCGGTGGCTGAGTTGAACGGCTTCAGACCGATTATGTCGGAGTTGAACTCGATCTCGAGGTCCTGGTTGATGTGCTCCTTCCCGATGTGGGAGATGACGGCGAGGGCCTTCTTCCCGGAAGCCTGGCGGTACACGCTCACGTAGATGTCCTTGCCTGCGTGAACAGTGGCAGGCTGGCGCCAGTAGCCGATAAATCTGGCGTCCGGCACCCCGAACTTGTCGTAGATGCGCACGATTTTGTCGAAGATGCCGAAGTGGCACCGGGAGATGGAGGGGAGGGTGTTGTGGACGATGGCGCCAGCGATGACGGCTTTGGTGAGCCGGAACTTGTAGAGGTCGGGGTTTTCGCCGGTGCCGCCGAATTCGGGCAGGAGAAGGTCCTGGGCATGATAGACACTGTTGGTTAGCCCGAAGGGTAGCGAACTCAGTTCGCAGGCGAACCGCGTCACGTCGTAGGTGTCGAGGAGGTCCTTGCCGTTGTGCATCAGGGTGCTGCTGTGCTGCCGGATGTTCTCGCCGTTGAAGAGGTGGGTGGCGAAGGTGAAGGCCGGTACCATGACGGAATCGGTGTTGTGGAGGACGATGAGGGGCTCCTTAACACCGGAATCGAGGAGGCAAAGGACGGTCCTGCGGAGGAACTCGCGCTGACCCAGCAGGGTGCTGCAGTTGGTGCAGCCGTGCTCCGCGTTGTTGCACCACGGTGGCAGACCGAAGTCGTAGTAGATGCCGTCACTCGGGATGCGCTTGAGATAGTCCTGCAACTTCCACATGAAGAAATTCGTTGCGGAGGAGTAGGGGCAGGTCTCGGTCACGGAGTACTTCTTCCCTTGTCGATCATAGTCGAGGGTCTGCTCCGGCGAGAGTCGCCAAGTGTCCTTGAAGGCGACGACCTCGGGATACTCTTCGGAAAGGAACCGCGCCATCATGTAGGGCGCGGCTTTGGCTCCCCGCTCGCGGGCGGCGACAACGTGGTGGCGGACCCAGGGCGCGTTCGGGCTTTGCTCCGGTGTGGGGAGGTCGCAGAAGAATCCACCAAGAGCGGCCCAGGCCGCGTCGGCGAGGACAAAGTAAGCGGTAGGTGTTCGCCCAGGCCGGTTCATCCCGGCGGAGAATCCATCGGAAAAGGTGTTGAGCGGGTAGTTCCGCGGCAGCGGTCGGACGGGCGTTGCGACAAAGCCGAGGTCGAAGGGTAGCGTCTCACCAGCCTTCAGTTCGTTTGCGAGCGTGGCCGAATAGGTTGCCGTCCTGCCATCGTGCGTCAACGTGACCGCCGTGTTGGACTCGCTCTTCCAGGTGGCGTTGCTCTCAGCGAAGATGCAGAGACCTTTCTCGTAGTCGCCAATCCACACGGAGGGATAGAAGCGGAAGGTTTGCTGGTAGCCCGCATCTACCGTTTCGGTACGTTTGGCGCCCCAATTGTAATCATAGGATGTATGCAGGAACTTCACGCGCCCCGCGGGCATGGTGACCTTCACCTTGACGCCCTTCAGATCCTTCAGCGCCTTTAGCTTGAAGGCGCCGTGCTGCGCGCCGTCGTATTCCATCCAAGCTGTTTCAGCGAGTTCGTAGGTCTCGGTATTGATGGTTGCCGTGAATTCCGTACGGTGAGGGGCGGAGAGGCCGGTTCTGAACTCCGCCTTCGGCAGCGGCGCGCCGTCGATCTCGATAGTCGCTGGCGAGGCGAGCAGCTTCTCCCCTTGCGTGACAATCTGGGTGGGCAGGAGGCTATTGTTCCACTGGCAAGTGCGTCCCCACACGGAGACCTCCAGCGCGCCCTTCCCGCGGGACGTCTTGAGCGAAGTGAACGGCGGGATGATGCGGTTGTCAAAGGTCAACTTCTCCCATTCGCCCACCCCGGGATAGCGGAACGTGCGAGCATCCACCACCGAGCCGTCCGCGGCGTTGAGCAATTCGGCCTTGTAGTTGCCCGACGGGTTGGTACGCGGGAACGGAATGGTGTCAGTGCTCTTGTCGGAAGCATCCACCTGCGCCACCACCGCGCCGTCGGGTCCGGTGACCTTCAGGCGGCCCCGGAAGTCGGCCCCGAACTTGCCTTTGAGTTGTTCGGTCTTCGTGAGAAGGGCGACCGTGCTCTTCAGGAAGTTGGGCTTCACGTCGACATACTCCTCGTTAAGACGGAACGGGATGACCTGGCAGAGAACCGTCTTGTCGCCTTCGGAGAGGGTGAAGACCAGACGCTCGAACCCGGGGCGGACGATGGGCAGGTCCAGCTTCTGTATGGTGGGCGTACCGGCCTTGAGAGAGATAGTGCCCTTGTGTAGAGGATAGGGGAGGGCGCTGGTATCTTTCTTTGCCAGGAGAACTTGGTACTGGGCCTCGCCATCTCTGGAACTGGCGACCTGGACGGTTTGCTCGAAGCGGCCGCCGCTGGGATCGTTCTGTTCGAGCACCTGCAGCGCGGCGGTCGAGGGCGCGAACATCAGGGACGGGAACGTCTGCACGGTCTGGTACTGCCCGTCTGGTGTGAGCGCGCTCCACGTCGAGGTCTCCGGCAGGAACCAGGAGCGACAGACGTTGAACTTCACCGGCGTGGACGGTGGAGCGTCGAGACCGAGTGAACTCCAGGGAATCGCTGCTTCCGCCTGCCAGAGCCGGCGGTCATCGATCCGCATCTTCGTCGTTGACTTGTACGTCCACGGCGCGTTGTAGGTTGTGTCCAGGTCCTTGCTCTCGACGTAGCCGCCGGCCACGTTGCCACCGAAGCGATACACCGCCCCCTTGATCTGCAGGTAGAACTCGAAGGACTCCGTTCCCCAGACGTCCGTCTCACCCGCATCTCGCAGCGCACCCTCCTTGATTGATACGCGCCCCGGAAAGAGCGTCTTCAGGCCAAGGTACAGGTTCCTGTCGTTGTATGTGAGCAGGAAGGAACTCGGGGGTATGGCCCACGTCTTCGGGCCGTTGCGCCCGTCGGTAAAGTTGATCATCCCTCCGGCGGTCTGCCAGTCCTTTTCGCCGAGGTCGCCGTCAATGACAGGCGGCTCGCCGGGAATTCTGCCAACGGTAAGCAGTTGAGGATACTCGTCGGTAATCGGGCGGGACTTGGCCCCCGAGAGCGCAGCGATCTCCTCGGAACTGAGCGCCACGTTGTAGGTCTTGAGAAAGCCCGCGTGCGAGTTGTCGCCCCACGGAGGCGGGTTCGTCCAGTGGTCCACATACGGCCCGAAGTTGAGCGAGCGGAAGGCGTCCGGCATCTGGAACTTCTGCTTCATCTCCTCGACCAGCACGCCGTTCAGGTAGAGCCGCAGCGTGTTGCCGTCCCACGCGGCAGCGAAGGTGTACGGTTCGCCCTTGCGGATGTCTTCGGAGATCGTGTAGTAGTCCTTGATATCCTTGTCGTAGTCGCAGACGGCCACGAAGAGCTTCTTTCCGTCTGAGAGCATGTACGGACCCACAAAGACGCGCCGGGCGTCGCGGAGGACAAGGAGATACCGTGCCTTCATCGGTTCTTCCTTGAACTCCGAGACCCTGAAGCGGTAGATGACAGTGCCTTGTTTGCCCAGGAGACCTTCTGCCGGGATGGTGAGCGCCTTCTTCCCATAGGTCCAGTACCCATCCTTGAACTCGCCCCCGATGGCGACCGACGCCGTACCGAGAGTGAGCGTCTGCGGCCGGTCGAACGTCACGTCCAGAGTTGGGGTTGCGGCGTGCAACTCAACGCTGAAGGCGGTGCACGCCATTAGCGCCAGCATACATCTATTGAGCCTCACTTCTTCCTTTCCAGCGGGTGTGGAGCCTGCGCGCCGCGTTGTCTATTCGTACTGTCCAACCTCTCGCGCCAGGTCCATCCAGAAGCAATACGAGTCGAAGCTCACGGTCGGCGGCACGGAGTGGTCCGACTGGTGAATGTAACCGCCGTCCACCTTCGCTGCCGCCACCTTGCTCGTGACCTCGTGCTTGATCAGGTGGCGGTCGCCGGTGGCAAGAACGTCCATGCTGATGTTCCCGAAGAAGCTGATCCGCCCTCCGTACAAAGGTTTGAGCTCCCGCACATCGTTCCCCGCGCGCGCTTCGAGAGGCTCGATGCAGTCGAACCCTGCCTCGATCAGCAGCGGGATGAATTCCCGCACGTCGCCGTCGCAGTGAAGGATGAGAAACATGTCGTTCTCATGGCACAGCGAAGCGATCTCGCGGTGATATTCCACCATGTAACGGCGGTAGCTTGCCGGAGAGAAGAGCATCCCGTTGCGGTAACATAAGTCAGACGAAAACAAGATACCGTCCGGACGGAATCCTTCCTCCAGCAGTTGACGCGTGAGCGCGATGTTCAAGACGGCCTGGTGGGCGAGCATGTTGGCAAAGAAGTCGGGATCGGTGGCCAGCGTCAAAAGCGCATTTTCCGTGCCCAGAGTGCGCAGCGTCCACCAGACCGGCTCACCGGGGCTGATGGTGCAGAACTGACCTGCCGCCGCTGCGTCGGTGATCGCCTGCCGGACGCCGTCGCTGACGCGCGCGGGGTCGGGCTGCAGCCGCTCGCGGTAACGCTCCCAATCTGACCGTGTTTTAATGAGGGTGTCCACCTCCGAGGGTGGACCGTACTTGCTCTTCCAGCGCTTGTACACAACGCCGTCGGCATCGCGCTCCAACACCCAGTCCACCGTCTCATCCACTGTTTCCTCGGGGAGGCGAAGACTGTGATCCAACCCGACGTTGATGAAAGGATCGAGGTCGAAAAGTTCCCCCGGAGAAACGTCCTCAGCCATGCCTTCCCGCCGCCAACGCGCGAGAGTTTCCGGCCAGAAGGATTGTTCCACCCGCGGCACCCGGTCCGGCTCCTGCCGACGAAGGGTTGCGCGAATGCGTTCACGGGAGGTCATTATCGGTGTTCCTTCGTCTCGTCTGGGGTGGATGCCCGAAGTCCCTGAGCCGGGAGTGCAGGGATTTTGCCTGCCCCAAGTATAGCCGGAATCGCGGGCGTGTCAAACAGTTGTGTCTGCGTGTTCCGCAATGGTTCCTTGACTGGAATTGTATCATAAGAATGCGCCCTACGATGGGGTGGCTTTTGCGCGGGGGAGTGATTTTGGTAATAATGAGACTTCACTGAATCCTGCTGAGGTTATGAAGCGAGGAGAGGTAAGAGGGAGTCGAGAGGAGGTAGGGTTTGAGAAGGGC